>Ga0247720_100522_pt1 | contig 13331 bp, 10 predicted proteins | sample MSEWel2015_12_15_FD_189078 | JGI IMG/M metagenome (GOLD analysis project Ga0247720, IMG submission 189078) | Subsurface sediment microbial communities from gas well in West Virginia, United States - MSEEL Well Study Marcellus 3H_2015_12_15 | ecosystem: Environmental > Terrestrial > Deep...
TTAGCAAGAGATATTTTGAAAATTGAAAAATTAGATGACTTAAAGAAGTATATAAATTAGTTTTATAGGCATGGTCTTTTATTTTTTGGCGTAATAATGGACTAATTGTACGAAATCATAATTTAGGATAATCGGATGAGGAATTTTATAAAAATATAAAATATTTGTGATTATATATTTAAAAAACAGAAACAAATTTTAGAAATTGAAGTTTATATTTATTTTAGGAATATAACGCCTTATTAATCAAGAAAGCAAAACAAAAATTAACAACAATGTAAATAAATACTTATAAAAACATAAATTATATAGCGGAGGTTATTATGAAAACAGTTGGTTTTATACCCGTTAGAGGTGGATCTAAATCGATTCCATTAAAAAACATTAAAAAATTATTCTATAGACCGCTTTTATTTTGGGCATTAGATGCTGCTGTAGACAGCAAGTTAGATGAAGTATATGTTTATACAGATAGTAATGAGATCAAATATACTGTCGAACATGATTATTATACTCTTGAGAAGGTTAAAGTTATTGATAGACCCTCTTATACGTCAACAGATACAGCTTCTACGGAATTAGGTTTATTAGATTTTTCGGAAAGGTTTGAGTTTGATAATATTGTTTTAATACAGGCAACGTCACCGCTTATTACGGCAAATGATATTAATAAATCTATAGATCTCCTCAAGGAAGGAGTATATGATTCTGTATTATCAGCAGTAAAGCAAAAAAGATTTTTGTGGCAACTAAATTCTGATAATGAAGCAATTCCATTAAATTATGATCCATATCAAAGACCAAGGCGACAGGAGTTTGATGGTTTTTATGTAGAAAATGGTGCGTTATACGCTACAAAAAGAGAAAATTTAAGAGAAAGTAAGAATAGAATAAGTGGCAAAATTGGCATAGTAGAAATGGACGAATATACATATAATGAGATAGATGAGCCAAGTGATTGGGATGTTGTTGAAAAATTACTTGAGATAAAACTCTTAAAAACATATAAGAAAGCTATTTCGCAAATAAAATTATTTGTTTTAGATATTGATGGTGTTATGACGGATGCAGGCATGTATTATAGTGTGGAAGGAGAATTTTTGAAAAAATTTAATACAAGAGATGCTATGGGATTGGAAATTTTAAGAAATAACGGGATTGAAGTTTCTGTTATAACTTCTGAAATATCTGAAATAAATACATCACGTATGAATAAACTTAACATCAAACAATTATATAGCGGTAAAAAAGATAAGTTAAGCGTATTAAGATCGATTTGCAAGCAAAAAGGTTTAGGTTTACATGAGGTAGCTTATATAGGTGATGATATTAATGATATACCATGTTTATGTTGTAGTGGGTTAAGCTTTGTTCCACAAAATGCTGCAGAAGAAGTCAAAAAATATGCTGATATAATACTGAATCATAATGGTGGCGAAGGAGCTATAAGAGAAGCATGTAATTATATTCTTAAAATAAATAAAAGATTGGAGGATTAATAATGATAAAAAATATTACTTATGAAAAACCTAAAGTAATTGCAGAAATAGGGTGTAATCATAAAGGAGATTTTGAGATCGCAAAGCAAATGATTAATATTGCTAAAACTTATTGTGGGGCAGATATAGTAAAATTCCAAAAGAGAACGCCAAAGGAGTTGTTAACACCAGAAGAATACAATGCACCGCATCCAAATCCTGAAAATTCTTACGGAGATACATATGGTAAACATAGAGAATTCCTTGAATTTACAATAGAACAACACAAAGAGCTCAAAGATTATTGTAAAGAGATAGGAGTTACATATTCGTGTTCAGTGTGGGATTTTACGTCGGCGAAAGAAATAATTTCTTTAAACCCAGAGTTAATTAAAATTCCATCAGCTAATTCTACAAATTTTGGACTACTGAAATACATTATAGATAATTATAATGGGAAAATACATTTGTCTACGGGAATGACATCTCATAATGAAATAGATGCTATAATCGATTTTTTTGTTAAAAATAATAGAAATAAAGATCTTGTAATATATCATTGTACTTCTGCTTATCCAATAGAATTTAAAGATGCAAATTTACTTGAAATTTTATATTTAAAAGATAATTATGGAAAAGTTGTAGATGGTATCGGATTTTCAGGACATCATAAAGGTATTGCTATAGATATTGCAGCCTATACTTTAGGAGCTCAATGGATAGAAAGGCACTTTACATTAGATAGGACATGGAAAGGTACAGATCATGCTGCATCATTAGAACCGGATGGATTAAGAAAGCTTGTAAGGGATTTGAATGCTACATATGAAGCATTAAATTTCAAAAATGCAGAGTATTTAGACGTTGAGATTCCCCAAATGAAAAAGTTAAGGTGGGATAGAAATAGTATTAAATTAAGATGAGTTAATTCTAAGCCTGAACTTTTTAGGCTTTTCAAAAGTTTAGACTTAGAATACAACAAATTATAACAAATTAAAAGCATTTATATTAGTTGGCTTAGGTAGAACGTTAGAAAGTTTATTGATAGAGATAGAAAAATAGGAATGAATTTCAAACAAGCTATTTGAAATTGATGATTAAATATAATGAAATTTTAGGAGATTTATTAAGTTAAAAGGAGTTAGAGCTTGAATGAATGTTATTTTTTTATGTTTTACACCTTATCACATAAAAGTAAGTAATTGGCTTTCTAAAACCAAATTTAGGGAATATAAACGCTATATGATTTTATCATCTTTTACTTGTATAGAAGAAGATAAATTACGAAGTTTTGTGGAACAAAATTTGTATAATAATATAGAGTATTATCATTTAAACTATAAAATGAATAAAGTTATAAAAAAACCATTATTATATATCCAGAAATATAGAAATGATTTAAATAATTTTCTTAAAGCAGTTGATAAAATAGAGCCAGAATATATTATCTATTTTTCTGATAATCCTATTCCTTATCAAATATTATTTAACAAAATGGAGATGAAAGAAAAGAAACTAATTTTAGTAGAAGAGGGGACTGCTCTGTATTTAAACAAATATAAGTTTTCATTAAAAGAAAAATTAAGTTTTTATATTAGAAAAAAAATATTTAAGGATAAAACAGCAAGACTTTTTCAATATGGGAAGGGTAACTATGAAGATATAATAATATTAAGAGAACCAGAACTAATTAATAGTAGAGCTCAAAAAATAAAAATAACTCCAGAGCAATATAAACAAATATTCTTGACCGATAAAAAAGGTATTGATAAATTTATAAGCAATGGTGGTGCTTTATTTTGCCCTACTTATACGACTTATAATATTAATATTAGAAATAAAGTGTATAATGATATATTCCGTCATTATTTTAATGCAAAAAAGGATTTATATATAAAATTGCATCCTGCTGAAAGAAATATAAATTATGTAAAAGAATTGGCGGATAAATATGGTTCATATATTAAATTTATTGATGATTTTAGTATTACTTCTGAAGATATTATAATTGCGTCAGAAATAGATGAAGTTGTTTCAGACTTTTCGTCTGTTCTTATTAATGCTTATTATTTGAAAGAAAATATAAAACTTATAAGTTATATGAATTTATTGAAAGATAAATATAATATTAAGACAAATTTTAGTTATTCAATATATGACAAGCTATATTTAGAGGGTAGAATCGAAGATTTCAAGTTTGAATAGAGGTAAAAACAAAGTCTAATCATGAATAAAAGTTATTATTAAATACAATTATTACCATATTATAAACAGGAGATTGATAATGATGAATATTGCGATTGTTACAAATATAAGGGCGCCATATAGAAAATTACAAATTGAGGAATTTTCTAAAATACCAAATATTGATATCAACGTGTATTATACTAATAAAAATATTTTGGGAAGAAAATGGGATGTTGAGCCTATTAAAAATGTTAATGAGACAGCATTAAAAGGTTACAAATTATTCAAAAAATATGGATATATAAATTTGGGTTTAATTAATCTAGTGAAGAGTAATGATGTAATTATAATTGGGGGATATGAACAACCTACATATATTTTATTAAGTTTTTTAGCCAGATTATATAAAAAACCTTATGTAATTATTTTTGATGGAATATCACCAAATAAAATAGATGAAGCTGAAAATCCAGCGAAATTTTTATTAAAGAAGTTAGTAATTTCACATGCAAGTGCAATATTTGGAAATGGTTCAGTAAGTAAACATTACTTTAGTAAGAAGTTTAATTATAATACTGATAAAATTTATAACCAGTTTTTAACAGTAGATATTGAAAAAATTATAAACCTGGCTGAGAAAAGAGAACTTTGGAGAGAAAAAGCACGCATAAAATATGGCATTGATAATGACAAAAAAGTAATTCTTTATAGTGGTAGATTAATAAAACGAAAAAATGTAGATTTAATTATTAAAGCAATTAGTAGCTTAAAATATAGAGATGATTGTATTTTATTGGTATTAGGAGATGGCGAGGAAAGAGAGAATCTAATTGATTTAGCAAAACAATTAGATGTTACTCTAAAAATTACTGGTTTTATTTCAAACCAAGAAGAACTTTTTAAACATTATTTTGCAGGTGATGTACTAATTTTGCCATCACATAATGAACCGTGGGGATTAGTAGTTAACGAAGCTATGGCTGCTGGATTACCGGTAATAGTATCAAATGAATGTGGCTGCTCGTTAGATCTAGTTAAAAATGGTGAAAATGGTTATATAGTTAAAGCAGGCAATGTGGAGGATATCAAGATTTCAATCGAGAAAATTTTTAAAGACAATAATTATAAAAATTATGGATTCAAATCATGTGAGATTATAAAAGAATGGAATTTTAAAAATTCAAGGGTAAACTTTGAGAAAATGCTAAAAGAATTGATGAAAAATTAAGAGGGGATAAATAAATGAGAATAAGTGTCAGATCTTTATTTGCTATAATATTTGTGTGCGTGTTTTTGGTTTTTAATATAGTATTTTTACTTAATTACATAAGTGATGATATATTAGTATTTGTATCATTTTTCATAATTTTTCTTTTATCAGTATATAACATTGTTAAGTATGTATTTTTAAAAGATATAAAATTTTTTGAATTGACTTTTTGGTTTTTTACTTATCTTTTCTTATTTTTTGCACCTTATTTACAAACATATTATAAGGTATTTCCTAATACTTTACCATATAATCCTGATAATGTTGTTATTACAAATATTGTAGTAATAATATTTTTGATAATATATCAACTGACTCGGAAGTTTAGCACAAAAAAATGCAGACATGAGTATAACATAAAGGATAAATTTGTAGATATCGAAAAAGCAGTTTTTTATTTTATTTTTATTATAAATGTTATAACGTTAATATTTGTAATAAAAAATATTTATATTAATAAATCTTTTCTTACAAATAGAGGTCTAACTTTTAATTATGATAGTAGTATATCGCTATTGATGACAAAATTCCTTTTTAATTTGCCAGTCTTTAATTTAATATATTTATCAGTTAACAAAAGTAAATTTAAAAGAATAGAATGGAATATTAGTTTTTTGTTAAGTATAATAACTTTTTTATTAATTCAAAATCCTTTAACAGTTGGTAGGAATCAGTTTGGGGTGACATATCTAAGTATATTTTTAATATTCTATAATAAAAGAATTAAGAATTTTGAGCTGTTATTGATCTACTTAATAGCCTTTATAATGTTTCCTATAATAGGGCAAATTGTACATAATAGAAATGTGATAGTGGCATTAAATAATCTAAATTTTAACTATTTAGATAGTTTTAAAAGTTTAGACTTTGATGCTTGGGCTAACATTATGGCTACAATTTTATATGTAAAACAATATGGTATAACATACTTTAACCAATTACTTGGTTCTATTTTATTTTTCATTCCAAGGAAATTTTGGATAGACAAACCTATTAGTACTGGACATTTAATCGGAAACTACTTAATTGAACATTATGATATGTGGTTTAATAATTTATCAAATCCTTTAATAAGCGAGGGATATATAAATTTTGGTATTATAGGTGTTATTTTATTTGCATTATTATTAGGTATTTTTAATAAAATAATCGATAATTTTAAAAAAGAAAATATATCCGTTTATGTATTTGTTTCTGTTTACTTAATTTTTTTATTAAGAGGCGATTTAATGTCAAGTTTTGCTTATTTAATTGGCCTAATATGCGCGATCTATATATTTCCATATATTATAAACCATATTATTCCTAAATTTAATCATAAACATAATAATTATAAAGAGGAAAGTAGGAGTATGAAAAATGCGTATACTACAAATTAATACAAAATACTCTGGTGGTGGAGCTGCTAATATTGCTAACAGTTTACATAATTTTATAAATGAAAATACCGAACATCAATCAGTATTTTTGTATGGACGTGGGAAAAGCAATGATCCAAATAGCTATAAAATTAGCAACGATTTAGATGTGTATTTTTCAGCATTTTCAATGAGATTTTTTGGTGAATCGAAGAATTTATATTTCGATAAACAAGTAGAAAGGTTTATTGCAAATGCTGATATTGTACATTTGCATAACCTGCATGGCTATTATATAAATTATGAAAAGTTAATTAATTTGATCATTAAGTATCAAAAACCTGTTGTTTGGACTTTTCATGATGTGTGGCCTATAACTGGTAGATGTACTTATCCTTATGAATGTGAGAAATGGATGACAGGTTGTAATAAGTGTAATTTAAAAAAAACGTATCCAAAAACATATATTGATAAATCAAAAAAAACATGGCATAGAAAGAATAAAATTTTTAATAAATTAATTAACAGTAAAACCGTTTTAATATCACCTTCAGAATGGTTAGCGAATATAATTAGAAAATCATATTTAAGAAATTATTGTGTAGAAGTTATACCTAATGGAATTAAAAAAGTAGAAATTAGAGATGATAAAGTAGAATTAAGACGAGAATTAAATTTACCTACAGATAAGAAAATAATTTTATTTGTAGCTGCCGATATTAATGACGAAAGCAAAGGTATAAAGTATGTTTTGGATATAGTAAACGAATTTGATCAAGATATATTATTCCTCTTGGTAGGGAAAGAAATACGAAATGTAAAAACTGACAAATTAAAGCAAATGGGATATATATCAAATAAAGAACTGTTAACTAAAATATATAAAGCTTCAGATATTTTTGTTATCCCATCATTAAGTGATAATTTTCCAACAACTGTTTTAGAAGCTTTTTCGCAAGGAGTACCTGTAGTTGGGTTTAATATAGATGGTATTAGAGAACAAGTAGGAAATGATTGTGGGATTTTAGTTGAGAAAGGCAATAGTGAGGAATTAAAAAATGCAATAAATAAGTTAGTATATGATGAACAATTGTTAAAAAAGTTTTCATTAAATGCTTTCAAAAAGTATGAAGAAAACTATACTTTACAAAAATTTGCAGAGAGATATTTAGATATCTATAAAAAATTAATTGAAAAATCTTAATTATAAATAGGTGATGCCATGAAAAAAATATTATTTATCATCAATTATTTTTACCCTGATTATGCATCAACGGGACAGCTTATGACAGAGCTCTGTGAAAGGATACAATATGATTATGATATTACTGTAATTGCTGCATTTCCTAATTATGCTAATAAAATTCCTGAAAAATACAAAGGGAAAAGATTTGTTTATGAAACATATCAAAACATCAAAATTATTAGGGTTAAAGTTCCTGAATTTGATAAGACGAAAAAAAGTAGTAGAATAAGATACATAATTGAATATTTTATTAATGCCTTTTTTGCTATTTTTAAAGCTGATAAACCTGATATAATCTTTTCTATTTCACAACCTCCAATATTAGGAGGGCTATTGGGTGTATTAGGTAAAGTTTTAAGAAAGGCTAAATTTATATACAATATTCAAGATTTTAATCCAGAACAGATTGAAGCTATTGATTATTCTAAAAATAAATTTGTTATAAATTTAATGAGAAAGATTGATAACTTCTCATGCAATAAAGCAGATAAAGTTGTGGTAGTTGGAAGGGACATGAAAGAGACCCTTGTTAAGAGAAATAAAAAATTTGATATAAATAAATGTGAGGTAATAAATAATTGGATTGATGAAGAAAAAATATATCCGCTTGATAAGGATAATGTTTTTGTAAAATCATTTATTGAAAAGAATGGCTTGGAAGATAAGTTTATAATCATGTATTCTGGAAATATTGGGTTGTATTATGATTTAGAAAATATAATAAAAATTGTTCCGTATTTTAATAAATACCCAGACATATGTTTTGCGTTTGTTGGAGAAGGCGCAAAGAAAAAAGAGATAATTGAATGGTGTAATAGAAACAATGTGACTAATGTTAAATTTATTCCTTATCAGCCGAAAGAAGAAATTATTTATTCGCTAAATGCTGCTGATGTACATCTTGTTACTAATGCAAAAGGCATTAAAGGGATTTCTGTACCGAGTAAAATTTATGGAGTTATGGCTGTAGGTAAACCAATATTAGGTATTCTTGAAAAAGGAAGCGAAGCAAGGAATTTAATAAAAGATAGCAATTGTGGTATATGTGTTGAGCCTGGAGATTACGAGGGAATAAAAAATAAAATAGAATATCTTTATTTAAATAAAGAGAATATTAAACAATTAGGTTTAAACGGTAGGAAATATTTAGAGGAAAATTTAACGATGTCCAAATCAATTCATAAATATAAGGAATTATTTGACAACATTTAATAAAACGGGGAGGAGAAGAAATGAAAAAAGCTTTAATTACAGGTATTACAGGTCAAGACGGATCTTATTTAGCAGAATTACTTCTTAGTAAAGGATATGAAGTTCATGGAATTATAAGAAGAGCAAGCACTTTTAATACAAAAAGGATTGATCATTTATACAAAGATCCCCATAATGAAGATGTGAGATTGTTTTTACATTATGGTGATTTAACTGATTCGAGTAATCTTAATAGGTTAATAGAAAAAATACAACCTGACGAAATTTACAACCTTGCTGCGCAAAGTCATGTCAAAGTATCATTTGAAGTGCCTGAGTATACGGCTGAAGTAGTTGGAATAGGGACATTGAGGTTACTGGATGCAATAAAAGAAACGGGCGTCAAAACAAAATTTTATCAAGCGTCAACAAGTGAATTATTTGGAGGGTTACCTGAAACAGCTCCGCAAAACGAAAAAACACCTTTTTATCCTAGAAGTCCATATGCTGCTGCAAAATTATATGCGTACTGGATAACGGTGAATTATCGCGAAGCATATAACATATTTGCGTGTAATGGAATTTTATTTAATCATGAATCGCCTCGTAGAGGTGAGACGTTTGTTACAAGAAAAATTACAATGGCAGTTGCCAATATAGTAAAAGGTAAACAAGACAAGTTATATCTCGGAAATCTAAATGCCAAGAGGGATTGGGGATATGCAGGAGATTATGTTGAAGCTATGTGGCTTATGCTTCAACAAGATGAACCTGATGATTATGTGATAGCAACAGGTGAAACCCATTCAGTGAGGGAATTTTGTGAAAAGGCATTTGAATGTGTTGGTATAAAAATTGAGTGGGTAGGTAGTGGCATTGAAGAAAAGGGAATAGACAGCAAAACAGGAAGAGTGTTAGTAGAAGTGGACCCTCGATATTTTAGACCGACAGAAGTAGATTTACTTATAGGTGATGCTACTAAAGCAAAGCAAAAACTTGGCTGGCAACCAAAAGTGACGTTTGATGAACTTGTAAAAATGATGGTAGAGAGTGATTTAAATAGTGAGGTATTAGAGGAATCTGCTTTTTCTATGTGAATGGATGAGGTAAAAATATGAAAAGTATAGCGTTTTATATTTCCGATCATGGTTTTGGCCATGCTTCACGTTCTCTGGCTTTGATAGAAAATATAATTCAACTCGATAAAGAAGTAAAGATTTTTATTAAAACTGGTGAAAAGCAATTAAATTTTTGCAAAGCGTATTTATCAAAATTTAATTGCGATAATATCTATTATGAAATTAAGAAAAATGATATTGGTTTAATTTTAAAGCAAGGTTCATTAGATGTGGATAAGCAGAGGTTAAAGTATGAACTTGAAAATTGGGTTAATAGCTGGGATTATTATATAAATCAGGAAGAAAAGTTCTATAAAGAAAATAAAGTGGATTTAATAATTTCGGATATTACTCCACAGGCCTTTATTATTGGAAACAAGCTTAGTATAAAGACTCTTGCCATAACTAATTTTACTTGGTACGAGATGTATAAGGACTTTTTTGGTGTAAATTACATAACTGATAAATTATATGAAGCTTATAATTTGGCTGATGAGGTTTTTTTGTATCCGTTAAATGAACCAAATAATTTGCCATTTAAAAACTATAAAAATGTCGGCTTTGTAGCTAGACAGGCTAATGAAAAATTTGTGCAAAAAATCAGAGAGAAATACCTTGGAAATTTATATAAAAGGATTATATTTATAAGTGTAGGTAAGTCTGTTAATTTGGAAAAAGAAATTAGTATCAAAAATGATGAGAATTTTTATATTTATACAGAAGGATTGAATTTAAAAGGAGAGAATACATGTAAGTTATCTTCAGATACAGTAAATGTACATGATTATATAGCAGCTTCTGATTTATTAATTACAAAAGCAGGGTGGAGCAGTATAAGCGAAGCAGTGACATCACGAGTACCTCTATTGGTTGTGGATAGGCAAGAAGTTATTGAAGATAGAACGACAATATCTAAACTATTCCAGCTAGGAATTGCTGATATAATCGACAAGTCAATATTGTATGATTTAAGCGATTTAAATTTTTCTCAATTGATTAACAAGTTAAAAAGTGGATATCTGGAAAATTCATTTACAAATGATAGTCATAACGTTGCGACTGAGATACTAAAAATTATTAGATGAGGTGATTTAAGTGAGTGAATTTTGGAAGGATAAGAGGGTTGTTGTAACTGGAGGAGCTGGTTTTTTAGGTTCATATGTTGTAGAAAAACTACAGGAAAGAGGATGCGAAAATATATTTGTTCCCAGAAGTAAAGATTATGATTTAACAAGGGAAGAGGCTATTATAAGGCTTCTTAAAGATACTAAGCCACATATGATTATACATCTTGCAGCAGTAGTGGGAGGCATAGGCGCTAATAGAGAAAATCCTGGCACCTTTTTTTATAAGAATCTCATGATGGGTGTTCAATTGATTGAACAAGCAAGACTACATAATGTGGATAAATTTGTTGCTATAGGTACTATATGTGCTTATCCTAAATATACTCCAGTTCCTTTTAAGGAAGAAGATTTGTGGAATGGATATCCAGAAGAGACAAATGCACCATATGGTTTGGCGAAAAAAATGATGCTTGTACAATCTCAGGCTTACAGGCAGCAATACGGATTTAATTCTATATATCTATTGCCTGTGAATTTATATGGGCCAAGGGATAATTTTGATCCGAAAACATCTCACGTTATTCCTGCGTTAATAAAAAAGTGTGTAGATGCTGTAAATGAAGGTAAAGATGAAATAGTTGTATGGGGTACTGGTAATGCTACAAGGGAATTTTTATATGTAGAAGATTGTGCGGAAGCAATAGTGCTGGCTGCAGAAAAGTACAATGGCAGTGATCCTGTAAACATTGGATCTGGATTTGAAATTTCGATAAAGGATTTAGCAAAACTTATTGCAGAGTTAACTGGATTTAAAGGAAGAATTGTTTGGGACACAACTAAACCTGATGGACAACCAAGAAGACGCCTTGATACTACAAAAGCGGAGAAATATTTTGGCTTTAAAGCAAAAACAGATTTTAGAGAAGGATTAAAAAAGACAATTGAGTGGTATAAGCAAATAAGCCAAAAGAAAAATGAGTAATAATATTTGGCAATATTTGATGGTGCTTTTTCTTACTATACTTATAGTATTTACTTTATGGCCGCAAATAAAGAATTTTGAGGTGTGATTGTTTGCAAAATTGATGAAATATCCTTTGGTGCTTGATGGAAGGAATTGTTATGATTTAGAGAAAGTTAAGGGAGTAGGCATTATTTATGAAAATAGGAAGAAATACGGTTAATGGATTAGAATTAAACAATAAATTTTATCGAGATAAGGCTGCAGCTTCGGTAAGTAAATAATTATTTAAGTGAAGCATAAGGACTAAGAGATTTGACAAATTAATATTATCGGGGAGTGAGATGATGTGGTATAGAAGATGGAGTATTATGCTTGACATTAGTGCACTCATTTTAGCATTTGCACTTGCTTTATATATTAGGTTTGATAATTTGAGCATGTTATCAAGGTCTTGGTATGTTACTACTTTTATAATTTTGCTTACACTTGATTTTTTGATTTTGTATTTTAAGGGATTATATGATAAAAAACATAAGCCTTTATTTAATCAAATAGGAATAGTGATAGATGGTCTTGTTTATTCTGTGTTTATATATTTGCTCATCTCCTATTTTACCAAAATGACATATTTTTCAAGATTAACGCTTATATACATATTTATTATAGGATTAACTTTGCAGATTACATTTAAGGCAATCTTATCGTATTTGCAAAAAAGAAGATACAAAAAAGGATTGGATTTGAGCAATGCATTAGTAATAGGCGATTATACAAAGATACCAAAAGAGTTAATGGATAAACTTAAAACACGTGAATATGGAATAAATATAGTAGGGTATTTGTCTAATGATATAAATGGTAACGGTTTGAATAGATTAGGTAGTATAAAAAATTTTAGTGAAGTTGTTGATAAATATAACGTTGAGATGATATTTATAGTTTCTAAGGTAGAAAATGTAGAAGAAGTTATAAATATTGGTCTGGATAAGTACATAAGTATATATTCTATCAACAACAGTATAAATCTCCCAAATTATCCTATGGAAATAGAGATTATTGATAATATGCCGATTTTAAAATTGAAGGATGTATTTATAAGTGGATTTGAAGGTCATATGAAAAGGCTTTTGGATTTCACACTGTCACTTATTGCACTGATTATACTATCACCATTGTTTATAATAATATCGCTTTTAATAAAACTAACTTCTCCTGGGCCGGTGTTTTTTGTTCAAGATAGAATAGGATTAAATGGAAAGTTGTTTAAGGCGTACAAGTTTAGGACAATGGTCATAAATGCCGAAGAGATTTTATTAAAGTGGTTAGAGGAGAATCCTGAAATTAGAGAGGAATATTTGGTACATCATAAACTTAAAAACGATCCAAGAGTAACAAAAATAGGTAAATTTTTAAGAAAAACAAGTCTAGACGAGTTGCCGCAATTATTTAATG
>Ga0247720_100524_pt1 | contig 13298 bp, 8 predicted proteins | sample MSEWel2015_12_15_FD_189078 | JGI IMG/M metagenome (GOLD analysis project Ga0247720, IMG submission 189078) | Subsurface sediment microbial communities from gas well in West Virginia, United States - MSEEL Well Study Marcellus 3H_2015_12_15 | ecosystem: Environmental > Terrestrial > Deep subsurface...
AATTCATTGAGCGGAGCATCAACCACGTGGTGAAGGAAATCCTGGTGGGCGGCTTCCTGGCCATGCTGGTGATGTGGATTTTCCTGCGCAACCTGCGCAGCACCCTGATCATCTCCACGTCCATTCCCATTTCCATCATCGGCACCTTTGTGCTCATTTACTTTAACGATATGACCCTCAACCTGATCACCATGGGCGGCCTGGCCCTGGGGGTCGGCCTGATCGTGGACGACGCCATTGTGGTGCTGGAGAACATCTACCGCCACCGCCAGCTGGGTTACGGCCTGGTGGAGGCCGCCCGGGTGGGTACCGGCGAGGTGGGCGGGGCGGTCATTGCTTCCACCCTGACCACCATGGCCGTATTTTTACCGGTGGTTTTCGTAAAAGGCCTGGCGGCCCAGCTGTTTACTCCCCTGGCTTTGACGGTATCCTTTGCCATTTTCACCTCCCTGGTGGTGGCCCTCACCCTGGTGCCCCTGATGGCCAGCCGCTGGCTCCACCTTGAGGAGGAGCCAGCGGTGCCGGTACCGGAAGGGAGCTCTTCACCGGGCAGTGCCGCCTCCGGCCCGCGGGGCTGGCGGAAGCTCTACAAACTGTCGGAGCGCTGGTTCAACAATTTAAATGACGCCTACCGCCGGTTGCTGGAGTGGGCGTTGAACCACCGGCGGCGGGTAATCATCATCGTGTCGGCGCTCTTTGTCCTGAGCCTGGCGGCCTTTCCCCTGGTGGGCTTCGAGTTCATGCCCTCCATGGACCAGGGGCAGGTGAGCATTACCGTGGAAATGCCCCGGGGCACCTCCCTGGAGGAAACCAACCGGGTGGCCGCCCGCATCGAAAAAATGGTGCAGGATCCCTGGGTGGAGAGCATTTTTACCGGAGTGGGCTTCACCGGTATGCAGGGCATGTGGGGCGAGAGCAACACCGATGTGGCCCAGATTATCCTGCAGCTGGTGGATAAATCCTGGCGCAGCGTTACCGCCGAGGAGGTGGCGGAAATTTTACGCCAGAGGCTGAAGGAGATCCCCGGGGCGAAGATTAAGGTAAGCGCCGTGGAAGAGGGCGGCGGCATGATGGGCGGCAGCGCCCCGGTGCAGATCCAGGTGCGGGGCGATGATATGGCCACCCTCACCCGGCTGGGCGACCGGGTGGCGGAACTGGTGCGCCGGGTTCCCGGCACCCGGGAGGTGACCAGCAGCCTCCAGGAGGGCCGCCCCGAGGTGCAGGTGCTGGTTCACCGTGACCGGGCGGCGGCCTGCGGCCTGTCACCGGCGGAGGTGGCCTCCACCGTGCGCACGGCCGTTGAAGGCACTGTGGCCACCCGCTACCGCACCGGCGGGGAAGAGGTGGACATCCGGGTGCAGCTGGCCGACGGTGCGGTCACCCGCCTGCCCGATTTATCCACCCTGACTATTTTATCCCCCACCGGCGCGTCCGTACCTTTAAGCCAGGTGGCGGAAATAGTGGAAACCCGGGGGCCCCACGCCATTGACCGGCAGGACCAGACCCGGCTGGTAACCGTTACCGCCCAGCTGGCGGGGCGGGACCTGGGCAGTGTGATCAAGGATATCCAGGCCGGGTTGAAAGGCCTCTCCCTGCCTCCGGGATACACCGTGGAATTCGGCGGTGAGCAGGAACAGATGGCCGAAACCTTCGGCGACCTGAGCCTGGCCCTGGTGCTGGCGGTGGTCCTGGTCTACCTGGTGATGGTGGCCCAGTTTGAGTCAATGTTGTACCCCTTCATCATCATGTTTTCCGTGCCCGTAACCATGGTGGGGGTTACCTTCAGCCTGCTGGTTACCGGGCGTACCTTTTCCGTGCCTGCCTTCATCGGCCTGATCATGCTGGTGGGCATAGTGGTGAAAAACGCCATAGTTTTTGTGGATTACGTCAACATCCTGCGCCGGCGGGGCCTGGAGCGCCGGGAGGCCATTTTGAAGGCCGGTCCCACCCGCCTGCGCCCCATCCTGATGACGGCGCTCACGGCCATCCTGGCCATGCTGCCCATGGCCCTGGGCATCGGCGAGGGCTCCGAGGGGCAGGCGCCCATGGCCACGGTGGTGGCCGGCGGGTTGGCCTTTTCCACCCTGATCACCCTGGTGCTGGTACCCGTCATTTACACCATCCTGGACGACTGGAAGGAGCGCTGGCAGACCCGGTGGGCCGGGAGACGGACCGCCCGCCTGGAGGCTGTAAATGGAGGTTAGAGGTTGGAGGTCGGAAGTAGGAAACAAGGTTGGAGGTCGGAAGTAGGAAACAAGGTTGGAGGTCGGAAGCCGGAAGCCAGAGAGAGAGAAGGGAGAGTGCGGGATGAAAAACAAAAAGGCTATGCTGGCCGTGGCCGCGGTGATGGTGGCCGTCCTTGCCGCCATATCCTTTTACTACTGGCACATGAACCGCTACTACGTCACCACCGAAGATGCCCGTATCGACGGGGATATTTACCGGGTGAGTCCCCAGGTGTCCGGTAAACTGCTGGAGATAAACGTGGAAGAGGGGCAGGCGGTCAGGGCCGGGGATATCGTTGCCCGCCTGGACGACACCACCCTCTCCCCGGCGGCCAGCATTGACCTGGCCGTGGTGCGCTCGCCTGTAAACGGTGTGGTGGTTAAAAAGGTGGCCCATGTGGGTGAAATTGCCGCCCCGGGACAGCCCGTTATCATGGTTGTGGATCCGTCAGCCCTCTACATCACCGCCAATATCGAGGAGACCGACTTGAAAAAGGTGCGTCCGGGTCAAAAGGTGGACATCACCCTGGATGTCCTGCCGGGGCACAAATTCACGGGCCATGTGGCCCGCATAGGGCGGGCCTCCCTTTCCACCTTCTCCCTGCTGCCCGCCAGCACCGGCGGAAGCTTTACCAAAGTGGTGCAGCGGGTGCCCGTGAAGATCGTGTTCGACGAGTACCCCGACAATTATGTGGAAGTAGGCACCAACGCCCGGGTGAAGATTCATATCCGGTGACCGGCTGGGGGGTTGTGCGATCATGTCCAAGGCTAAACCGCCCGTTTCTGAGGGAAACGGTTTTCCCTGGCGGGAACTGTTCATCCTGGTCATCGGCCCCTTTATGGCCATACTGGACGGCAGTATCGTCAACGTGGCCGTACCCAAGCTGATGGCCGTTTTTGGCGTGGGCACCGATCAAGTGCAGTGGGTTTTAACCGCTTACCTGCTCACTTCCGGGGTTGTCATTCCGGTCAGCGGGTATTTGGGGGACGTCCTGGGGTACAGGCGCATGTACATCCTGTCCCTGGCGGCTTTCACCCTCGGTTCCCTTTTCTGCGGTCTGTCGTGGAGCAACACTTCCCTGGTGGTGGCCAGGGTGTTCCAGGCCGTGGGGGGCGGGATGCTCGTCCCCATCAGCATGGGCATGCTTTTTAAAGTCGTTCCCCGCGGAAAGATGGGTATGGCCATGGGTGTCTGGGGGATATCGGCCATGATGGCACCCACCATCGGCCCCACCCTGGGCGGCTACCTGGTGGATGAACTTTCCTGGCACATGATCTTTTTAATCAACCTGCCGGTTGGTTTGCTGGGTATGTTCCTTGCTGCCGTTTTTTTGAAGGAAACCCCGTTGCTGAAAGCCAGGTTCGACCTGGTGGGTTGTCTTTTGTGCGGGGCCGGCTGCTTTGCCGTCCTGCTGGCTTTAAGCGAAGGGCAGGACAGGGGATGGACTTCCCAGTACATTGTCACCCTGCTGGCGGCGGCCTTCTTTTTCCTGCTCCTGTTTGTGCTCTGGGAACTGCAGGAAGAACAACCCATGCTGGACGTCCGGCTGCTGGCGAACCCCGTGTTTGCGGCCAGCCTTTTAACCACGGCCGTGGTGACCATTGGCCTTTTCGGCGGGCTTTTCCTGGTTCCCATTTTTACCCAGAACCTGCTCGGGTTAACACCGACGCAGACGGGTTTGCTCCTGATGCCTGCCGCACTGGCCAGCGGCCTGATGATGCCCATCAGCGGCCGGTTGTACGATAAAATTGGGGCGAAGCCGCTGGCTCTGGTGGGGCTGTCGGTGGTTGCCTATACCACGTGGGAGCTTCATAAAATAAACCTGGACATTTCCACGCACTGGCTGCAAATGATGATGGTGTACCGGTCTCTCGGTATGGGGCTGGCCATGATGCCCATCGGCACGGCGGGTATGGAGGCCGTTGGGGCCAGGCTTTCCGGGCGGGCGTCGGCTTTTAACAACCTGGTGCGCCAGGTTTCGGCTTCCCTGGGCATCGCCTTTCTCACTTACGTTATGACAAAGCGCCAGGCCTGCCACTTCAGCTGGCTGGCCGACGGTTTTTCCTGGTCTTCCCCGGTGGCTTATGGAGCCCTCCAGCAGGTCAAGCAGGCCCTGGGCCTCCCCGGGGACAGCGCCCTGGCTGTCTTCAGCCTGGCCGCCCAGCGGCAGGCCATGGCCAGCGCCATTGCCGATACCTTCGTTGTCAGTGCCGTTATGGTGGCCCTGGCCATCCCGCTATCACTGTTCCTGGGGAAGAAGGGGAAGGTTGCCAGGGGTGGATAGGGTTACCTGATAGAATAGACGGCCTCGAAGTGCTGGAAATTAAGTCACTGCCGGGCTGTCGTAAAACGTCTACTCAAAAGGAGAGTTGCCGTCCATGCATATTAACCTCCTGGGTGCCCGGGTGGATGCCGTGGATCTGGCCGGGGCGGTGGAGAAAGTGGCCGCATTTGTGGCCGCCGGGCACCCCCACCAGGTAATTACCTTAAACCCGGAAATTCTGTACCGCGCCCAGAAGGAGCCGGAGCTCCTGGACCTGATCAACCGGGCCGACCTGGTTACCGCCGACGGCATTGGTATTGTCTGGGCGGCAAAGGTGGCCGGCACCCCCGTTCCCGAGCGGGTGACGGGGATCGATCTTATGCTGGCGCTGGTGGAAAGGGCGGCCCGGGAGGGCTGGCGCATCTTCCTGCTGGGGGCGGCGCCGGGGGTGGCGGAAGAAGCTGCCCGGCGCCTGCGGGAGAAGCACCCCGGGCTGGTGGTGGCCGGCACGCAGCACGGTTACTTCCGGCCAGGTGCCGGGGAGGCAGGAGGGGAGGCGGTATTTATATCGCCCGGCCGCGCCCCGGTTGCATCTTCCGGGTACGGCGGCCGGCCGGGTGAGCCCCGGGTTCCCACCGAGGAAGAGGTGGTGGAGCAAATCCGGCGGGCCAGGCCGGACCTGCTTTTTGTCGCCCTGGGGGCCCCGAAGCAGGAGCAATTTATCGACCGGTATAAAGAGGTGCTGGGCGTACCCGTGGCCATGGGGGTCGGGGGGAGCTTTGACGTGATCGCCGGCCGGGTGGCCAGGGCCCCGGAATGGATGCGCCGCCTGCACCTGGAGTGGCTGGGCCGCCTGATCCGGGAACCGCGCCGCTGGCGGCGGATGCTGGTCCTTCCCCGCTTTGCCTGGCTCGTCTGGCGCAGGGCGCGACCGGCCGGAAGGTGAATAAAATGGTAGCTGGCGGGAGGAAAGAGAGCGCTTTTGTCGAAGATTTAACCTATTACGTCCGGTGGAGGGATAGAAAAAATGAGGAAAAAATGGCCTGTGCTGGCGGTCCTGCTGGTCTGCGGGATGCTGGCACTGGGTGGTTATGCTCACCTGGCCGGGGCTGCCGGCGGGGAGCCGGGCAGTGAAACCGATCCCCTGGTGAGCAAAAGCTTTGTCGAAGAATACGTGGCCAGGTATGTCAGCGAGGCGCTGGGAGAAGGACGGGGCAGCGGCGATTTCCAGTGGCGGGTAGCCAGTGTACCCGCCGGGCAGGAATTTACTGGCGGTGCGGGGATGGAGTTTATCCTGCGCACCGGCAGGGCCGTGGCCGTGGACCCCACGGGCAGCGGTATACCTGACGTTACCGCCGGCACCAATCTTTCTGCCGGCAGGGAAGTGGCCCCCAACCACCTGTACATCATACCGAGAAGTGACGGCCGGGGGCTGCGCGCCCAGACCGATGTAATCGTCATGTACCGGGGTGCCACCGGCAAATAAGGCGGGCATTTTGCCGCCTGTCCTGTAAAAGCGGGGTGTTGGTATGGTTGCTAAACGCAGGCGGAGGTGGAGGCCCAGGCCCCTGTTTCTGCTTTTAATGGTGCTGCTTCTGGCGGGAGGGGGCTACCTGCTGGCGGGGCACCCGGGCCTGAACTGGCCGCCTTTACCTGCCGCACCGGGGGACAACGAGGCCATGGCCAGCGAGCCCCTGGGTTCCTTTACCGTACTGCTTCTGGGTACCGATGCCCGGGCCGGGGAGAAGGTCGGCCGCACCGATACCATTATTGTGGCCAATGTGGACAGCGAGAAAAAACGCATTGCCCTGCTGTCCATACCGCGGGATACCAGGGTGGATATTCCCGGACACGGCACGGATAAGATCAATGCTGCCGCTGTTTACGGCGGCCCGGCGCTGACCTGCGAGACCGTTTCCAACCTCATCGGTATGCCCGTCCAGTATTATGCCCTGGCCCGCTGGGAGGGGTTTAAAAACATTGTGGATGTTCTGGGCGGGGTAACCATTGAAGTGGAAAAGGATATGTATCATTATGACAGCAATGACGGCCGTGAATATGCCATAAACCTCAGGAAGGGAGTGCAGCGCCTGGACGGCAGCAAGGCCCTGCAGTACGTTCGCTTCCGGGGGGACCCCCTGGGGGATATCGGCCGCACGGAAAGGCAGCTGAAGTTTTTGAAGGCCCTGGCCGGGGAAGTGATGCAGCCGTCCACCCTGTTGAAACTGCCCCGCCTGGTGCCGGAGATCAACAAAAGCATAGAAACCAACCTGGGTGCCCGGCAGATGCTGGCCCTGGCCCGGGCGGCCCGGGACTTCGAGCAGGCCGAAATAGTCACCCAGACCCTGCCGGGGCGTTTTTTGAACCTGAACGGCATCAGCTACTGGTATGTGGAGCCTGCACAGGCCCATGAAGTGGCCCTGGCCCTTTTTGAAGAGGGGCGGGTGACGGAAGTGGTTCAGGGCCCCACGGTCAGCGAGGGCAAGTCTTCTTCCGGCCCGCCCGCGCGCAGGACGGGGACGGGCCAGCTGGCAGCTGGTGAGCCGGTGGTAACACCGTCTCAGCCACCCCCACCGGCGGTGCCGCCGGTTCTTCCCGCCCCGGAGGCGGTCGAACCGGGTCTTGATGCGGGGACCGGTGAGGATTCCGGCGGCGGGTTGACCGGGGAAGGTACGCCGGAGGAAAGCAACTCACCTCTACCCGGCAGCCACACGGGTGATGACGGGGTGCAGGGTGGCCCTGCCCCGCCTGCCCACGGTGGGGGGTATGGTGAGGATGGCGGTACAACCATAGAAATCATCCCCCTGCCCGGTAGAGGTGCCAGCTAGCCATACGTGCCGGCCGGGGTTATCCGGGCCGGAAATAAAACGGGCGGCGGATGGCGCCGCGTCCAGGCCAGACCACAGGATGAATTACCCGGAGGGTTTGTAGGGCCTCCTGCAGAACGCCTGCCGTGCCTGCAGGAGGTTTATTAATTTCAGGGGACTTTGGTGGGAACATTTTTATTATGCTGGAGGTCATTATTATATGAAGCAACGCTGGTATCCACTGCTGCTGGTGGTTTTGCTGCTCGCGGGCATAATCGCGGCGGGGGCGGCGGGCTGGCAGCGTTACCGGGTGGAGGCGGCTTTCCGCCAGGTGGAAGTGGCCATGCCCTATGATGAGCTGAGCAGGCTGGCCAGGCTATCGGGACGGGATACCGTGGAGGTAATGCGCCTTTTCCGGGAGCGGGGGCTGACCACCGTGCTGGTTAAAGAACCCACGGCGGACGCCCTGCGCCGGGCGGGAGAAATCGCAATAATGACCGGCCAGGAGTTGCTGCTGATGTCACCCCCCTGGCTGGGGCAGCTGCAGGCTGACGGCGGTTTGGCGCCCTCCGACACTTACCTGCTGACCACGCGGGAAAAAACTTTCCAGCGCCTGCTGGTCCAGCTCCGGGCCAAAACTTCCGGGGCTCAAGGTTACCGGCCGGCGCCGGGAGTTTACGTGGTGCGCACTCCCGCCGATCCCGGGCTGCTTGCCCTGCTGGGCCTGGGGTTCCCGGAAGAGCCCCTGGAGGAAAGCGCCCGGGCCGGGCTGCTGGTGGCGGTGCAGGTGCGCAACTGGCCGGGAGCCACTGCCCGGGGGATTGAGCAGGCCCTGGCACCTCTGAAGGATATTCCCAACCTTTCGGTTCTGGCGTTTAACGACGATACCCTGCCCGGCTACCCGCAAAAGCTGCGGGCACTGGCCCGGGTGGTCGGGCAGCTGGGTGTGCCGGTGGCTCAGATCGAGTTCTTCCCCCAGAAAGGCCTGAATACACTGGGAATTCTCCTGGACAAGCAGGTGGTCCGCCTGCACAGCATTTCTCCCGGTGAGCTGGGCCGGTATACTCCCACCGGGGCCCTGGAAAGATACCGGCTGGCTGCGGCCGAGCGCAACATGAGGCTGTTGCTGGTGCGGCCCTTTACAGCGCCGGGGGGGCAGGATCTGCTCCAGGAAAACCTGGATTTTGTTGGCAGGCTGAAAGCAGGCCTGCAGCAGGAGGGCCTGGTGGTGGGGCGGGCGTCTACCCTGCCGGCCATACCCACTTCCCGGGCCGGTTTCTTCGTGATAGGGCTGGGAGTCATCGCCGGCTGTCTGTTCCTCGCCGGGCGCCTGGGCCTGCGCCGGGGTGAGATCTGGCTGCTGCTCCTGGCGGCGGCCTGGGCCGGGCTGCTGGCGGCAGCCCCGGTTCCGGCACGCAAGCTGATGGCCCTGGCGGCGGTAATCATCTTCCCCGGCCTGGCCCTGATTACCGGTGTGCGCGCCCGGGGTGCATCCATCCTGGAAAGCGCGGGCCTCCTTTTGAGCACCACCCTGGTATCCCTGCTGGGCGCGCTGTTCATGGTGGGCCTGCTGGCGGATGCCGGGTTCATGCTCAAGCTGGACCAGTTCAGCGGGGTCAAGGTGGCCCACCTGGCGCCGTTACTCCTGGTGGCGGGGGTGTTTTTCTTCCTTTCCGGCCCGGCTGAACCTGCGGCAAAGCGCCTCCACAGGACGCTGGACCAGCCGGTGCTGGTCAAATGGGCCGTTCTCACCGCCCTGCTCCTGGTGGTGCTGGCCGTTTATCTGGTGCGCACGGGCAACGAAGGGGAAGCGGTTACCACCGCCCTGGAGCTGAAATTCCGGGGATTGCTGGATGCCCTTCTGGGGGTGCGCCCGCGAACGAAGGAATTTTTGCTCGGCCACCCCGCTTTGATGCTGCTTTTCTATACCGGCTACCGGGATAACCGCTTCCTGCCCCTTCTGCTGCTGGGAGCCATCGGACAGGTCTCCCTGGTGAACACCTTTGCCCACATCCACACGCCGCTGCTGGTATCCCTGGTGCGGCTGGTCAACGGCCTGGTGCTGGGGATGCTGGTGGGCCTGGCGGTTATCCTGGTGGTGAATCTGGTCGGGAAATGGTGGCGCAGGTTCTCCCCGGAGGATAATTAGAGTATATCTATAAAACTGTGTTGTTAACTGCAAAGGCACGGTGTTGTCCAGAGCGAACGATTTTGCGCCCAGCACTCACTGGAACACTAGCTCTTCCCAAAACCTGATTTGTCAATTAAACCTGAAACACCGGGAGCAGAGTCATATTGTGGTGAGTGCTGGGCCGTGCCTTAAGTTGGAAAGTGAATCGGGTGAAAACGGGGGTGCAGTTATGACGGCTGGTGGGGGGCCGGTGGTGGCCATCTCCGGCTATTACGGTTTCGACAACCTGGGGGACGAGGCGGTCCTCTACAGCCTGCTGGAGGCCCTGCGGGAGGTCTGCCCCGCCGTCCGGCCGGTGGTTCTTTCCCACGCCCCGGAGAGGACCCGTGCCCTTTACGGCGTGGAGGCCGTGAACCGCTGGCGGGTGACGGAAGTTTACCGTGCCCTCGCCGGTGCCGACCTGGTGATCAGCGGCGGGGGCAGCCTGCTGCAGGACGTCACCGGCCTCAAGAGCCTGGTCTACTACCTGGGCGTGGTCTGGCTGGCCCGTCGCCTGGGCAAGCCGGTGGTTTTCTACGCCCAGGGCATCGGCCCCGTGCGGAGCAGGACGGGCCGGCTGCTGGTGCGCCTGGTGGCCAGCGATGTTCAGCTGATCACCGTACGGGACGCGGCTTCCGCCCGGGACCTGGCGGAGATGGGGGTCACCCGGCCTCCGGTGGAGGTTACCGCCGACCCGGTGCTGGGCCTGGACCCGGCCCGGACGGGCAGGGAAAAGGGTATGGAGATCCTGGAAAGGGCGGGCATTCTCGAACCGCCGGCCACAGGCGGGGGGAATAATAGCCGCCCCGGTGAAGATGGCGGGTCGGGGACGGCCGTGCCCGTGGTGGGGGTATCGGTGCGGGAATGGCCCGGCTTCGGGGCGGAACAGCAGCGGGCCCTGGCCCGGGTGGGTGACGACCTTTGCCGCCGGGGATACCGGGTGCTTTTCATTCCCCTGCACTATCCGGAAGACCTGGCCGTGAGCCGCCAGGTGGCAGCCATGATGCAGGAGGGGGCTATCGTCCTGGAGCGGGGGCTTACCGTTGGTGAGGCCGTGTCCCTGTTTGGCTGCCTGGACCTGCTCATCGGCATGCGGCTGCATGCCCTGATCCTGGCCGCGGTGATGGGCGTGCCGCCCCTGGGTATAAGCTACGATCCGAAAATCGACCGCTTCCTGGAACAGCTGGGGCTGGAGCCCGGGGGGCGGGCCGCCGATCTGGACTACAGTGCATTGAGCAAAGCGGTGGATGAAATCCTGGCCGACCCGGCCGGGTTCAGGGCCCGGCTTTCCCGGGCCGTAGAGCCGTTGAGGGAGCGCGCCCGGGCCACCGCCCGGCTGGCCGGCGCATTAATGGAAGTTGGAGGTTGGAAGTCGGAAGTTAGAAAATTCGATTAGTTAAACTTGTCCCGGGTGAAAAATTTTTTTGACCTTTTACACTGGAAAAATTGCGAAAACAAGGTATTGTTATCTGGGGAGGTAATTTCGCGTTGCGTAGTGTGAAAAAATTAGTCGCCCTTCTGCTGGGGGGGACCTTTCTCTGGGGCTGCACGGCCGCCTTTGCCGTTCAACCGGCCGGGGCGGATAGTGCTGCCGCCGGTTCCCAGGCCGTACAGACCACGGTGGTGGGCAGGCCGGCGCCGCAACCCCTGGTTTCCCGGCCGCCGGCCGATCAGATCCAGACCCTGGCCCCGGGTGTCTGCTATTATCCCATTTCCGGGCGCACCTGGCAGGATGAACCCTTAAAGGGGCATGTGCTGGAAGTGGACCCCGGGCAGGCCCTGCTGGAAGTGCGGGTGGCGGTGGGCGGCGACGCCCTGGGCCGGAAGGAAACGCTGAGCCGGCTGGCCGCCCGCCACGGGGCCGTGGCCGCCGTGAACGGGGGGTACTTCGACCCCTCCTCCGGGCACCCCATCGGCAGCCTGGTCCAGGACGGCCGGCTGCTGGCCACCTCCGGGATCCTGCGGACCTCCGTCGGGATCACCGGAGATAACCGGGTCCGGTTCGGCTACTTCGCGCCCCGGGTGACGGTGCGTCCCGGGGATGGGGAACCCCTGGTGGTGGCCGGGGTCAACACTTCCCCCGTGGCCGGGGGGATTACCCTGTATACCCCGGCCTGGGGTGAGCGCGCCGGTTCCGCCGGTGACGGTATTGATGTGGTGGTACGTCCGGAGACGGAAAAAAGCAGCCGGTACATAGTTTCGGAAATTGGTTACGGGGGCAGCCCGATTCCCCGGGACGGTTATGTGCTCACCTTCCGGGGTGAGGCGGCCGCACAGGCCGCCGTGCTGGCGGTGGGTACGCCGGTGGATGTGCAGTTCGACTGGGGTGCCGGCTGGGAAGGGTTAAAGCACCTGGTTACGGCCGGGCCCCTGCTGGTGGATGAGGGGCAGCCCGTACTCCAGGCTATTATGGAAGGGTTCCGGGGCAGCGTGCTGGAGCCGGCCCCCCGCACGGCCATAGGGGTGGACGGCCAGGGCAGGCTCCTGCTGGTGGAAGTGGACGGCCGGCTGAAGGAGTGGAGCGCCGGCGTTACCCTGGAGGAACTGGCCTACCTGATGGCCGACCTGGGAGCGGTGCGCGCTGCCGCCCTGGACGGGGGAGGTTCCAGCGCCATGTGGGTGAAGGGCAGGCTGGTCAGCCGTCCATCGGGGGGACGGGAGCGGGAGCTGGCCAATGCCATTCTGGTGCTCCATCAGGTGCCGGTTTATCTGAACGGCGAGCGGCTGTTTTTTGACGTTCCGCCCCTGATGGACAATGGCCGCACCCTGGTACCCATGCGGAGGATTTTCGAAGCCCTGGGGGCGGAAGTGTCCTGGAATGAAGAAACCAGGACCGTGACGGCGACCCGCGGGGAGCGCACGGTCAGCCTGGCCCTGGGGCAGAAGGAGGCCGTTGTTAACGGTAAAACCCTGCCCCTGGACGCTCCCGCCCGGGCGGTGGAAGGGCGTACCATGGTCCCCCTGCGTTTTGTGGGCGAGGCCCTGGGGGCGGCGGTAACCTGGCAGGGTAACCCGCCGGCAGTAATAATCGAGCAGTGAAAAACCCGGCCGGGCTCCCGCAGGGATAATGGCCCGGCGTGAAAGGTGAGGGATAACCGTGATGGCAAGAATATACAGGCTCCTGGCGCCTTTTATTGCCGTCCTGGTTGCGGCCAGCACCCTTCTGCCCCTGCCCGCCCTGGCCGGGGACGCGGTGGTGGAGGTGGATTACCGGGACGACATTACCTGCAACCATCCTTACTATGTGACCCGGTTGCCCGGGGGCAACCTGCTCCTGACCCGGGTAGGCCACCAGTCACCGGCTGTGGTGGAAATCACCCCTGCCGGCCAGGAAGTCTGGTCTTACCGGGGCGTCCAGGCTGCTGCGGCCACCCGCCTGGCCAGCGGTAATACCCTGATTGCCGATTCCGGTGCGCCGGGGAGGCCTTTTGCGCCCCGCGTGGTGGAGGTAACCCCTGCCGGCAATGTGGCCTGGGAGTACCGCCTGCCTTCCCTGGCCCAGGCGCCCCGCTACGCCCAGCGGCTTTCCAGCGGCAATACCCTGATCACCCTGCCCTACAAGATTATCGAAGTAACCCCGGATAAGAGGGTGGTCTGGTCCTACGGCTGGGGCAGGCCGGTGCCGCCGGGCACCCCCGGTCACCTGGCCAACCCGGTGCAGGCCGTGCGGCTGCCCAACGGCCACACCCTGATTGTGGACCAGGGATTTACCGGGGGTCGGGTGCTGGAGTTAGACGCTCATAAGCAGGTGGTATGGCAGGTGGGGGACGGTACATATAACCCGCCGCCCGTTTCACAGGGGGTGCCGGGGGAAGCGGCGGGTTATATGTAC
>Ga0247720_100525_pt1 | contig 13265 bp, 10 predicted proteins | sample MSEWel2015_12_15_FD_189078 | JGI IMG/M metagenome (GOLD analysis project Ga0247720, IMG submission 189078) | Subsurface sediment microbial communities from gas well in West Virginia, United States - MSEEL Well Study Marcellus 3H_2015_12_15 | ecosystem: Environmental > Terrestrial > Deep...
ATATCAACCCCTTCTTTAAAATCCTTTCTAAAAATAAAATCTGAATCGAAATAGAAATTTGTCTAGACACCAAACTTCGATTCAGCTCCATTTAAACTTGGCTTCTAGTTTCAATAAATCCCCATAAAAAAACCTCTTTTCGGATCAGGAAAAGAGGTTTTTTATTTCATTTAACCGATTAAAACGGTAAATCATCATCTAAGTCAGCTGGAGCAGCAGCAGGTTGAGGTGCGGCTTTTGGTGTATTAAAACCATTACCTGCTTGCGTACTGCCTGCATAATTGCCCTGATTTCCACCACCAAAACCGCCACCTTGACCATAACCATTTTGGTTGTTGTTATAGCCTGTATTTTGGTAGCCACCGCCTTGATTGTTGTTAAAACGCGGTTGGTTAAAATCATTACCCGCTTGATGCTCACCACCTTGCTGGCGAGAATCGAGCATTTGCATTTGGTCACCACGAATTTCGGTGCTGTAACGCTCTTGACCATTTTGGTCTGTCCATTGGCGTGTACGCAATGAACCTTCGATATAAACTTTCGAACCTTTACGTAAGTATTGCTGTGCAATTTCACCTAGACGGTTATGCAATACGATACGATGCCATTCTGTTTGTTCTTTTCGTTCGCCTGTATTTTTATCTGTCCACGATTCACTTGTTGCAATCGAAAATTGGGTCAGTGATCCACCATTTGGAAAGGTTTTTGTCTCAGGATCTTTACCCAAAGTACCGACTAAAATAACTTTATTCACACCACGCATTAGCTTGTCTACGTCCTATCTATTTCTATGTTTTACTTTATAAGAGTTATGCTTAAATGGCTACCTCTTTACCCAACAAGTGCGTTAAATCTTGTCGCGCAGCATCATCTAGATGTTGTTTATCGACCTTAATATAAGCAACTTGTTGCTCAGACATCACCACGACTTCTTCAATACCACGAATTGCCAGTAATTTTGAAGACCATTCATCTGTTTGTTGCGCTTCAGGTAGTCGAAGCACGATTGAAGACAAATATCTTGGTTGAGACAACCCAAAACTAACCAGCAGCCATAGTATAGCAATCCCCGTTAACACACTCCAGCCAAGCGCCGTATTCTGTAACATCAAAAGCTGACCGCCCAATGTCCCACCAAAAAAAGCGCCTAAAAACTGACTACTTGCATTAACACCCATCGCAGTGGCTTTAGACTGAATCGGAGCGACCTTCGATAACCAAGAAGGCAATAAAGCTTCCATGACATTGAAGGCAATAAAGAAAATTCCTAAGCCTGTTAGCAACACATATTTCGATTCATAACCAAAAATGAGAATTAACAAGCCCCCAATAATGCCTGCGATTGCAGATAGAAAAATCCCACGCATCTTGCGGTACTTTTCCGCGATAATGATGCTCGGAAATGCAAAAAACAAACTTACCAATAACAACGGCAAGTAAATCAAACCATGTTTTGCTAAAGGAATTTGTGCGTAGTCGATTAATTGCGAAGGGATGTAAATAAACATTGCAGTGAGCAATAAATGCAATGAGAACACTGACACATGCAAGCGATTTAGATCGCCCATTTGAATCACTTGTTTTAGTTGTGCCCAATAACCTTGTTGAAAATTTCGATGATGGCGAGTGACTTTCGGCACCAATAACAACATTAAGATCGCGGCTAATCCCATGATGGTCGTGACAAAAAATAAACCTGAGATTCCGACTAAACTCGTCAACCACGGACCTAAACTAAATGCCACCACAAAAGACAAGCCAATACTCATACCCATGGCTGCCATTGCTTTCGTTCGTTGCTCTTCACGGGTGACATCTGCCAACAAGGCCATCACAACTGCCGAAACAGCACCAGCACCCGCAATCGCACGACCGATGATTACACCATAGATCGTCTCGGAAAACCCTGCTATCGCACCACCAATCGCAAACAATAGCAGTCCAAGAACAACCAGTGGCTTACGACTAAAACGATCTGCCAACAAGCTAAAAGGAATCTGTAAGATCGCCTGCGTTAAGCCATACACCCCGACAGCTAAACCGATCAAAGCAGGTGTTGCGTATTGATATGATTGCCCTGCAACTGAAAAAACAGGAATAATCATGAACAAGCCCAACATGCGTAAGGCAAAAATGCTACTTAAGGCAAAGGTTGAACGACGTTCTAAAGCATTCATCATTGACTAGACACTAAAACTGGCTCAAAGGATTATAAGCTATTCCTTTTAAAGCGTTGAAAAAATAACAATCGAATAAATAAAAAAGGGACGTTACCGTCCCTTTAAAATATCTTAAGTGATCAAACTGAAACTAATCTTAAGAGCTTAGCTTCTGTCGTTTACTGTATTGGATCGAGGCAATTACCGCCCAAACAATAAATGCGACACCGATCAAACCAGTCACCACTTCAGGTACATGTAAACCTGTACCACTAGCAATCATAATAAATGCCAATGCACCAATCGCGTAGTGCGCACCATGTTCAAGGAAGATGTAAGCATCTAAAGTGCCTTTCTCAACCAGATAGATCGTCATCGAACGGACGAAGATCGCACCAATCGCAAGACCCAACATAATGATCACAACATCACTGGTAATCGCAAATGCGCCAATAACACCATCAAAACTGAACGATGCATCTAGGACTTCAAGATATAAGAAACCACCAAAACCTGCTTTGACAACACCTGATGCAGCCCCATTGCCATCATGCATTACGGCATTACCGTGTTCATCAATTTCAGGTTCACCACCCAATAAATGACTGAGAACTTGGACACCGATATAAACCACGATCCCCCAGATTCCAGCCATCGTCACTACCAGACGTTTGCTTTCCTCAACATTCGCCGCCATGATTAACATCGCAACCAAAGCAATGAAAACAGACATCGCAGGAACACTTGCAAGATGTGAGAGTTTAGATTCGATCCAACGGAACCAATGAGTTTCCTTTTCATCATCGAAGAAGAAATTCAAGAACACCATCAATAAGAAAGTACCACCAAAGGCTGCAATTTCTGCATGATGTTCCATCAAACGAGCTGAATAAGACTTCGGATCGTTAAGTGCCAATTTTACGACTTCCATCATGCCCATATCTGCTGTGACAGCAACAATCACGACAGGAAAAACCAAGCGCATACCAAATACGGCAATTAAAATACCCACCGTTAAAAAGATCATTTTCCAGAAATGATCCCAATTACGGAGTACTGATGCGTTGATCACGGCGTTATCAAAAGAGAGAGAGACTTCCATCACTGCCAAAATTGCAGTAATAGTTAATGCTTTCAGCATTGTTGCAATACCTGCTTCTGGGCCATGCGTATAGCCCCAGTAAGCAGATAGTGCTAAACACACTACTGTAAAGAAAATTGAGAAACGAAAATGCTTCATGAGCAACCTTTTATTCGAAATCGTTTGGGTAGAAAAATGTGACTATTGTAGGCGAGTTTTGACCGAAAGACAGAAAAGATTGTTGGACTTATTTTGAGATCAAATACGATCAAAGCTAAGTTCTGATATAGTTTGAATAAAATCTTAGACTTATTGTTTTTACAGGTTCAATTTATGACTTTTTCTCAGGATGTCTGGCAGCGCAACATCGACCTTTATCAAAAAATCCTCGCACTTCCATTCAACCAAGAACTTGCAGCAGGAACATTGGACCCTCAAGTCTTTTGTCATTATGTGATTCAAGATGCGCACTATCTATTGGCTTATGGTCGTGCGCTTGCAGTTGCTGCTGCTAAAGCTTATGAAGCGGATGATGTGATTCAATTTTCTGAAGCTGCAAAAATTGCAATCATCGTTGAACGTAGTCTGCACAGTGATTTCATGCAAGAGTTTTCCATCAGCAAAACTGAGTTTGAAAATACCCCGCTCACCCTTGCCTGTCATCACTACACATCTTTTCTAACGGCTACAGCTTGGTCAGAGAGTTATCCTGTGATTTTAGCGGCATTGCTTCCATGTTTTTGGATTTATGCAGAAGTCGGGAAATCAATTATTCACCAATCTGCTGACAATAACCGTTACCAAGCATGGATTGATACCTATGCAGGTGAAGAATTTAATACAGCGGTAAACAATGTGATTGCAACGATTGATAAAGTAGCAGCGCGTTGCGATGAAGATACTTTAGCAAAAATGCACGCAGCATATACGATGGGTGCAAAGCTGGAGTGGTTATTTTGGGATAGCGCTTATCAGCAACGCCAATGGTTAGGGTTAGATCACGCTTAATCCCATAAATAATTAAACATGACATTCTTTTAGACATAAAAAAGCCCCATAAAGGGGCTTAGTCGTATATCGTATCGTCCGATATACTGTATGAGGCTCATCTCAAACTGGCTGCATTAAAACACAAATCAGATCGAGTGAATACCTTTATTACTTAAAAAAGTTAACGGCAATTAAGGCGATCAATGCGGGTACAGATTGGATATAAATAATTTTTTTGCTCGCCGTCAAACCACCATAAATACCTGCAATCAATACACAACCTAAAAAGAAATTCGCCAAAGCCACAGCATAGGTTTCAGGTGCAATTAACGACCAGAATAAGCCTGCTGCAAGAAAACCATTATAGAGACCTTGGTTCTGCGCTAAAACTTTGGTGAGCTGAGCTTTTTCAGGGGTATTCGCAAATGCTTTTAAACCTGCTGGTTTATCCCATAAAAACATTTCCAACACTAAGATATAAACATGCAAGACAGCAATTAATCCTACGAGCAGTTGTCCAATCATCTCATTTTCCTTTTTATTGTATGACTCAATATCAGTAGACCAGCCTCACGACTGGTCATGCAATTTTCAAAATTAAGCTTTTAACAACACTTTACCCTGACGTGCTCCCTGAGTCGCTTTCAGTGCAGCTGTTTTAATGTCATCAAAACTGAAAATGCCTTCTACAGGTAAAATCAGCTTCTTTTGTGTTGCAAGGGTTAATAACTCAACAAATAATGCCTTTTTACGCTCTGCTGGCATTTCTTTATTGACTACACTTGCCCAAAAGCCTTTCACTGTAGCCTGTTTGAAAATCAAATCACCCGATGAAATCTGCATGGTTTCACCCGTCATGCTGCCAAATGAAACTAATAAGCTATTTTCACTCAGTAGATTCAGCATTTCACCACTCGCCGCTCCACCAATTGAATCCACGCCTGCAATTAATGGCTGATCAGCATGAATGGCTTTCACTTGTTGCATCCAATCCGCCTGATCAGTCGCAACTACGTGTTGAATACCTAAAGCCTGCATTTCAGCAATCGCATCAGTACGACGCACGAGATTAATCACTTGCAAACCACGCGCTTGAGCAATCATGGCAACGGTTTTACCCACAGCACCATTCGCTGTGTTCTGAATCAGCCATTGACCTGCTTGAACATTTACAAAGTCCAATAACATCAATGCACTAATCGGCATACCAATCAATTGAGCTGCTGTTTCATCATCAATCGCATCATTTAAAGGAATGATGCTTTGCGCAGGAGCAATAAAATATTCTGCCCAACTGCCATGTACGCCAGCAACTGCAACCCGTTGCCCTAATTTACTTTCATCGACACCTTCACCTACAGCATCGACGATACCTACCGCTTCACTACCACCAATTGCAGGTAAAGTTGGCTTATAGCCATAACTCCCCCTCACCGTCCATACATCATGATTATGGATTGGAGACATAATGGTCTTGATACGCACTTCACCTGCTTTAGGCTTTGGTTGAGGCATATCCGCTACTTCTAAAACATCTACGGGTTCGCCAAATTGATGATGAATAATACTTTGCATGATTTATTCCTGTATCGGTTGTAACAGCTGTTTCGTGGTATCCAAAGCGAGATGCAATTGTGCTTTGTCTTGTGCCAATTTGGTCATCAATGCTGCACCTAACCAAAGCTGATACATCACTTGAGCTGTTTTAAATGGGTCAAGATGTGTTGGAATCGAACCTTGCTGCTGCCCTTCTTGTAATAGCAGCGCTATGCGTTGCGTGAGTCGATGCACACCTAAATTCAAAATTTGTCGCATGTCTTCTGATAAATCAGAGACTTCAGCCGCGAGTTTCACAATTAAGCAGTTTTCTGCCCAACTGCCGTAAATTGGATCGTCAATCCATGCATGCCACAACGCCATCAAACGTGCATAAGCACTTTGTTCAGTGTGCTGCCACAGCTGCTCGACACGTACTTTATAGTCAGCCATGTACTGTTCTAATAAAGCACAACCAAAGGCCTCTTTAGACGCAAAATAGTGATAGAACGAACCTTTGGGTACGTCACAGGCTTTCAAAATTTCTTGTAAGCCAACCCCAACAAAACCTTTATGCAATACCAATTCAAAACTGGTATCCAAGATGTGTTTTCGGGTTGCTTCACTTTTCATTGATCGTTTCATGTTCACACTATAAATAAATATTAGACCAGTCGTCTAGTAAAGTTATGTATTTTTATTTAGCAACAGCTTTACAGTAGTAAAATGAGAAAAGGAATGATAAAAATACAACTCGGTTTGAGACTGATCATGTTTGAAAAAGTGGTCTGACCGTCACAATTTGTCGTTTTAAATATTTTTATACCACTTGAACAATTTTAAGGCGCTATCATATAAGACCTGTTAAACAGCACGATGCTGCTCTGCAATTATTTTAAATTGATTGGTACTGAACTTTCTCTCAAGACATTCAAATTAAATAATTGATGATGCACCCCATCAATGTTCAACGTCTTTTGATCTTCTATTGCATATTATTGAGATGTTTTCATGAGCCAAAGTCATATCCGTATTCGAGGCGCACGTACCCATAATTTAAAGAATGTGTCACTCGATATTCCACGTGACAAATTTGTGGTGATCACAGGGCTTTCAGGTTCAGGGAAATCATCGTTGGCATTTGATACCTTATATGCTGAGGGTCAGCGCCGTTATGTTGAATCACTTTCGGCTTATGCACGACAATTCCTTTCGCAAATGGAAAAACCTGAAGTTGATTCAATCGAAGGTTTATCCCCTGCGATCGCGATCGAGCAAAAATCAACGAGCCATAACCCGCGTTCAACAGTTGGAACAATTACCGAAATTTATGACTATTTACGACTGCTCTATGCGCGTGTGGGTACACCCTATTGTCCAGAACATGACTTACCGATGGTCGCACAAACCGTTTCGGAAATGGTCGATGCAGTAAAATCGCTTGAAGAAGGTACGGCACTGATGTTGCTCGCACCTGTGGTCCGTGAGCGCAAAGGCGAATACAGTAACTTATTTGAACAATTACAAAGCCAAGGCTTTGTGCGTGCGCGTGTCGATGGCGAAATTATTGATATTGATCCCCCACCTGAATTAGACAAAAAGAAAAAACATACCATCGAAGTCGTCGTCGACCGTTTCAAAGTCCGCGATGATCTTGGCAATCGAATTGCTGAATCCTTTGAAACTGCCTTACGTTTAGGTAGCGATATTGCAATTTTATCGTGGATGAATGGCGAACACCCTGAACGTGTCTTTTCAGCGAAACACTCTTGTCCTGAATGTGACCGTGCGGTTGCTGAACTCGAGCCTCGTTTGTTCTCATTTAACAATCCTTTTGGTGCTTGCCCTGTCTGTGATGGTTTAGGGACGCGTAGTCATTTCAGCGCCGACAAACTTATTCCAAACCCAGAAGTATCGATCAGCCAAGGTGCAATTCGTGGTTGGGACAGACAGCGTCCGTATTACTATACGATGCTTCAAAAAGTCGCAGATCATTTTGATATTCCACTCGATACCCCGTGGAATCAACTGGATAAAGAGACACAAAAGAAATTCTTACAAGGTACAGGCAAAGAAAAAATCGACCTCAGTTATATTGATGAACGTGGTCGTAAACATAATCGTGTGCAACCTTTTGAAGGAATCTTGCCACATTTGGAACGTCGCTATCGTGAAACGGAATCGAATTATGTCCGAGATGACTTAGCCCAATACTTATCTAATGCCGCTTGTGATGCCTGTGGTGGTTCTCGTCTCAATGAAATCTCGCGTCATGTTCGTGTTAAAGACAAAACCATTGCTGAAATCACCAAGATGTCGATTGGTGATGCAGAAAGTTATTATCAAGACCTCAATCTTGAAGGGGCTAAAGGCGAAATCGCCGATAAAATTTTTAAAGAAATTCGTGAGCGTTTACACTTTTTGGTGAGTGTTGGACTCAATTATTTAAGCTTAGCACGCTCGGCTGAAACCCTTTCAGGGGGTGAGGCACAACGTATTCGTCTCGCTTCGCAAATCGGTGCAGGCTTGATGGGTGTGATGTATGTGCTTGATGAACCATCGATTGGTCTACACCAACGTGATAATGATCGCTTATTACAAACGCTCATTCGTTTACGTGATTTGGGCAACACCGTGCTAGTCGTTGAGCATGATGAAGATGCGATTCGTGCTGCGGACCATATCATTGATATCGGACCAGGTGCAGGGATTCACGGTGGTGCGATCATTGCTGAAGGAACTTATGACGAATTGGCGAACCATGCCGATTCGCTTACAGGTCAATATCTTTCAGGCAAATTAAAAATTGCAGTGCCAAAACAACGTACCCAATCACCACGTCCTGATGAAGTGATTAAGCTTTCAGGCGCAAGCGGACATAATCTTAGAAATGTCGATTTAACCATTCCTTTAGGCATTATGACCTGTGTCACTGGCGTTTCAGGTTCAGGAAAGTCAACCTTAATTAACCGAACTTTATTGCCTTTAGCAGCCACTCAACTCAATGGTGCAACCACTCTTACCGCAGAAAAGTTTGATTCAATTGATGGTTTACAGCACTTGGATAAGGTGGTTGATATTGACCAAAGTCCAATTGGTCGTACACCACGTTCGAACCCTGCTACCTACACTGGTTTATTTACCCCAATTCGTGAGTTATTTGCGCAAACCCCTGAAGCCAAAGCACGTGGTTATAGCGCAGGTCGTTTCTCGTTTAACGTAAAAGGCGGGCGCTGTGAGGCATGTGAAGGCGATGGCATGATCAAGGTCGCGATGCATTTCCTGCCTGATATGTATGTGCCTTGTGATGCCTGTCATGGCAAGCGTTATAATCGTGAAACACTGGAAGTAGGCTATAAAGGTAAGAATATTTCTGATGTGTTAGAAATGACGGTAGAAGATGCAGCCGAATTCTTTAGTGCAATTCCTGTGATTCATCGTCGTCTAGAAACACTGACTCAAGTAGGACTGGGTTATATTCGTTTGGGACAGGCAGCAACAACCCTTTCAGGTGGTGAAGCTCAACGCGTGAAATTAGCGCGTGAGTTAGCAAAACGTGATACGGGTAAAACCTTATATATCCTAGATGAGCCAACCACTGGTTTACATTTCCATGATATTGCCAAGTTACTCGATATCTTGCATGAGCTACGTAATAAGGGTAATACCATCGTTGTGATTGAGCATAATTTAGATGTGATCAAAACTGCCGATTGGGTGATTGATCTAGGCCCTGAAGGGGGTTCTGGTGGTGGTCAAATTATCGCTGAAGGCACGCCTGAGCAAGTTGCTGAAGTTGATATTTCACATACAGGACGTTTCTTAAAACCGATGTTGAAGTAATGTTCTAGCTCTCATTCTTCTAACCTCATTCTCTAAATTGAGGTTAGAAGTAATGGATAATCAATCATCTAAAATTATTAAGCTTTTCCAGCAAATGATTCTCAATAATATCATGCATATACCTTTTTTTAAATTCGGATTCCTCACCAATTTTTTCTAAAACACTTACAACTATTGAGCGTATAAAATCATCTTCTACTGGAATTAAATATAACCTTTTTAAATACTGTATCAAGCTATCATTTTCCTCTACAAAGAAAGATTCCTGATAAATTTCTTCTGTCAAATACTTAAACCATTCATCTAATGGAAATGTTCGTAATTGATCTTTATCATTGTCACTCTCAAAATTACCATAGCGTAAAAAGTGAGATAAAATATTTTTTAAATATTTTTCTTCAACATGACCTATAGCTAAATCATCAATATAGGTATAAAAAATATTATTTTCATTCCCCCATAATTGCCGCTCTTTTTTCGCACGTAAGATTGCAGATTTTAGGTCGGAGTCAATATATCTGATGACTTCTGTTTTAAATTTCTCAGCTTTCCTTTCATCAGATAGATATTTACGTAAAATTTCATACATAAATGCCGTATTACTAAAGCTTTCAACAGCTGCACATTTTTCATTGAATGAAGCAATGTACTCTAGGTCCTGTTCTTCCAACTTCAAATCATGCCGTTTTTCAAAAATCTCCCACATCCTATTCTTAATATTTTGATTTTCCTCTGAAATCAATGCAGAATTAGCTAACCTACTTAATTCATTAAAATTAATATTATCTCGTTGCTCAAACCACTTTTTAAATTGAATTAACCATTCATCCTCACGATTGAATGAATAAGATACTTTTTGCAAACCTTCATAAGTTTGCTTTTTTCTATATGACCAATTTTCTCTTTTCTGATCTGTAAAATATTGGCAGTCCTCCCATCTATACTCTAACTGACTGAAATCATGAATTAAATAACCTTGAAGGATACGAACCAAAATAATTTCTTTCGTTGAGTCAGCAACTACTTCTGGTAAAGACTTTCTAAAATCACGATACAACTTAATTACTTTTTGAAAAAATCGAAAATTATGTATATCTAACTTATCAGCAAAATCAATCATCAGATTAACTAATGCTTCATCAATATCTTCCGCATTTTCCCTTATCAAAGGCTCAACAGAATTGATAACAATCGTTTCATCGATTAACTTTTCTTTATAGTCCGCATACTTTTTCTTATTGTCACCTTCAGCTTTATCTTCATCTAAAATCAATATGACCTGACAATTCTTTTCTAATTTTAAATAGTTGGCTAGCCCCATGACATCTTTAATATCAAGTTTATTAGACATACGCTCAAAGTCATCAAAACAGATGATCGCATCTTTGACCTGATTAAACATGAGGCTATCAAAAATTTTAGTAGAAGCGCTTAAACCGAATTGTGAAACTCTGGTATCTTTTAAAATCGATGGCAAGCCTCGAATCCATCGAGGAATATCTAACGTTGAATGATTATTCTCAATATTGCTATAAATATGCGTTTTTAGATCACTCAGCGACTCAAGACCAAATAAAGAGACATAGACGTATTTCTTTTTTAAATTATATCCATCTATACATCTTTTCCAGAAGAAAGTTTTTCCCACACCCCAAGGTCCAGTAATCGCAATTGCTGTTCCGACTTTATGATTTTGAAAATTTCGTTCTAATAATTCAGTTAATCTTTTTTCTTTCTCTAATATGTCCATCAGATCCTAATGCTTTAAATATAAAATTTTATAATAATTCAATAATTGAGCGAATCAAGTCTCAACTATATTCTTCCCTTTAGCCTTCGCTCTTAACATCGATTGATCCGCATTTTCTAGCAGTTCAAGCCAGCTTTCTGCTCCGACAGCAACTCCAATACTTACCGATACTTGGATGGATTCACCTAAACTCGAAACCTCTATAAACTGACTAGCGATTTCAGTACGAATACTTTCCGCAATATGCTTAGCTGCATCTAACTGAATATTTTCAATAACCACTAAAAACTCATCACCACCATAACGCACAATCAGATCAGATGCCCTTACGTTATGCTTCAATTGATCCGCGATCATTGTAATCACCTGATCACCCACAATATGACCATACTGATCATTGACCAACTTAAAGTTATCAATATCAATTACGATCACACCTGTTTTAGAAAACGCATTTGGGCGACTTTCCAAAACCCGAATGTATTCATCCAAAGCTAAACGATTCGCTACACCAGTCAGCACATCTGAGTTCGCGATTTTCTTCAACTGAGACTCCATCATGTCTCGTTGTTTTAACATCGCTTTTAAACGATCGATCGCTTCGAATAATGAAGCAAATTCCTGTTTTGATGCTTTCGTATGCAGGTCTTCATAGGACGTGTTAGATAAGCGTAAGATCATTTGGCGAGCCCTAATTAAAGGCATAAATACCTTTCGCTTGGTATAAATCATAATAAATAGAGCAGTCAGCAATGAAACACTGGTCATACACAATGTAAAAATCAGTTGTTGTTTTGCTTTTCTATTCTGTTCATACGCTACTTGGATACTGCTATCCAAAATATAATTTTGTAGATCCATCACCGTAATAAATTTATCTACAATTTGCTCCGTGAGTTGCGTTCCTGTAAGTGAATATGTTTGTTTCTTCGCACTCTCATCTAATAATCTTGAGATCAGTGGTAATCCCTGATCAAGAAACTCCGTTTTTACACGTCGATGTAAACGATAATATTCTGTAGTTTTGGTTTGTTCAGGCTGAATCGTATCAACCAAAGACCATAGATATCTGGCTTGATGTTGAGTTTGTAATGATCGAGCACGATTAATATCTGATATCGTTTGCTTAAACGTCACAGGTGCCATGATATTAGATGCTACGCGACCCGCTTGATCACGCATATCCGTTAAAACAACAATAGAAATAAAGTAATTTGACATCTTACTGTCTTTACTTTTTGCTTCTAGCATCAAAGCACTCAGATATTCACGTGTCTTATCCCATGCAGCGAACATGGAAGCTATCGCATGATCTAATTCTGCTGCATTACGTTGTTTTGGAGGGATCAGAGCATAGTCATCAACGACTTTTCGTGACTGTGCTAATTGAGTTTTTAAATCAGAATTTAAAGCCGTCGCGATAGAGTTAAAACCAGCTTGATGAAGTGTTGTAATCGCCTCATCAATTTGCTGATCGACAACCAGTCTAAATTCTTTCAACTCCTTTTGATGTTGCTGAAGCTCATCAGGCGTACTCGACATGAGCTTATTGGCAGGCGCTCGCTCTCTTGAAATCTTATTGGCTGTTTTTACTAAGGCCCGCAAACTTGTGATTTCTGATAATACTTGTTGAGTTTTTATATAATCTTGATAACTATGAATTATTAATGGAATAGAAATGTATAAGATCGAAAAAATAATCACGACCATGCAAGAAAATAGACGAAGGCTAATCTGCTCTGAACGTAATTTAACACGTTTCAAACTACGTTCCATGAAGACATCCTGCTCTTTTCAAAAATTCATCCTATTTGATTTCTTGAGAATATTAATCTTACCTTAATTTTTAATTTGCGCTGATATGATTCCAATTAATTTTGAGACTTTTATAATCAAAGAATAATAT
>Ga0247720_100528_pt1 | contig 13159 bp, 16 predicted proteins | sample MSEWel2015_12_15_FD_189078 | JGI IMG/M metagenome (GOLD analysis project Ga0247720, IMG submission 189078) | Subsurface sediment microbial communities from gas well in West Virginia, United States - MSEEL Well Study Marcellus 3H_2015_12_15 | ecosystem: Environmental > Terrestrial > Deep...
CGGCCGGTAAGCGTCATTGTGTGTGACGTAGACGGGTTGAAGCCGGTCAACGACTGCCTGGGTCACAGGCAGGGGGACGAGTTGCTGCAAAAGGCTGCCGCCCTGATCCGCGAAGTGTTCCCCGGAGAAGAAGCCTTCCGGGTAGGCGGCGACGAGTTCGCCGTCATCCTGCCGGCAAGAGATAGGGAAGCTGCACAGAAAGCCTGCTCGATTTTAATGGAAACCCGGGAGAAGTTCAACATGGGTCACACTGTCGTACCGCTCAGCATTTCCGCCGGGGTGGGTGTCACGGAGAACCCCCGCAGGTCCGTTTACGACGCTTACAAGCAGGCAGACGATGAAATGTACCGTGACAAGTTACAGCGCTGTGCTGCAGAGAGGTACGATATCGGCCGTTCCCTCCTGGCAGCGCTTTTCAGGAATTACCCCCACATCGAAAGGCATGCCAGGCGGGTTAAGGAACTGGCAGGGCTACTGGGGAAGGCAGCAGGCCTTTCCACGGGGGAGATGGACAACCTGCTCCTGCTGGCCGAGGTGCACGACATTGGAAAAGTGGGCCTCCCGGATCACATCCTGCGTAAAAATAAACCTCTTACAAAAGATGAAGAGGAAGAGGTAAAACGCCACTGCGAATTAGGATACAGGATTGCCAGGTGCTCACCTGCACTGAACCAGGTGGCCGAGCCAATCCTGCAGCACCACGAGCGGTGGGACGGGCAGGGGTACCCGCAGGGTTTAAAGGGAGAAGAAATCCACCTCTTGAGCCGCATTCTTGCCATAGCTGACGCCTACGAGGCCATGACTGCCGGCCGGCCCGGTCAAAAAGTCACGTTCACAGAGAAAGCGATGACAGAACTCAGGCAAGGGGCAGGAACCCGGTTCGACCCTCACCTGGTGGAAATTTTCCTTAAAATGCTGCAGGAAGAAAACGGTGACATTTTCCCCTAAGAAGTTTTTGATCTGAACCTGGCCGTCACCGCACTTGCTTGAACACGGTCGGCAGGGATGTTAGTTGCCGGATCGATGAAAACCCGCAGCCGGAGGTAGGGCCCGGGCTCATCGCCGCTTTCAAGCTTATCCACTCGGAAATCTACCGCCAGCCTCCCGCTCCGATCAACGACGATCTTTGCCCAGGGGTACTTGGCCAGGAGCTTCTTCGCTTCCGGCGTGCCCTTCGTCGCATTGATGAGCGCGGCGTCGGCAACGCCCGGCCAGTAGGCGAAAAGCTCGTTCCAGGTCACGGCACCGTAATAGCCACCGCAAGAAGCAGCCCGAAGACCAGTCCCGCCAGGGGAACCAGCACCAGCGTCACAAGAGCAAGTCCACATCTTGCTGCCAGAGATGCCGTAAAAATTGCACTTGCCTGTGCCTGATCGGGTCACTTTTCTGGCGTATATCATTGGCTTTTTTTGGGAAGCCCGACGGCTTCAAAACCGTTAGTAGCAAATACACCTCCGGGAAAACATACTCAAAAAGATCCAGCCCTCCCTGCTCAACCTGGCGGAACTGGCGGCAATGAACGGGGAAGATCCCGATCACCGCCGGGGGCGGGCATCTTCCGTTCTCGCCAGCGTTTACGAGCTGGGGGATGAAATCATCACCGTAATTGAGATCCCGGGGCTGTAAAGGCGGGAGGACCTGCACCTCCCGGTCCGGACCGGCAGCCTGGAAATCCGGGGGCGCCGCTTTAAAAGGCTGCCGGAAACCAGGAACCAGATTACCGTGCTCCCCGCCGGAACGGCGGAGGAATTCCAGCAGGCCGTAAACTTCCCCTGTCCCGTGAAGCCGGAAACGGCCGCGGCCGTTTACCGCCACGGGCTGCTGGAGGTGCGGGTGAAAAAGGCCCCCCAGACCAGCAACGACAACGTCATCATCCAGTTTCTCTAAAATTTTTTTAAAATGGAAAGGGCTGCACCGGGCAGCCCTTTCCTGTGCTGTTAACTGTTTAACTGGCCTCTACCCCGTAAAAGTATCCCCTGCCGAAGAAGAGCAGTACCAGGATCAGGAAGAGGATAAAGGCAAAATGGCCGTAATAGTAGGAACCGCTCATTTTAGACCCCCTTACCTGTGATCATGTAATTCTCCCGGGGAAGCACCCCTTTCTACCTGGGATCACCCCAGCAGAAAATGCCATCCCCGAAGAAGAGCAGGACCAGGATCAGAAACAGGATGAAGGAGAAATGGCTGTACGGATAGGAACCACCGCCCATACTATACCCCCCTCTCTGGTTAATTTATAAAGAAAAGCAAAGGTTGCTTTTCATGGTTGGTTAAAAACTGATTTATTTGGCAGCGCCATAGCAAAAGCCGTCGCCGAAGAACAGCAGGATCAGGATGAGGAAAAGGATCAGGGCAAAATTGGAGCCGGCACCGCTTAAACCATAACCCATCTGGAGTCCTCCCTTCACTATTTGATACCATATTATGGAGCAGCCCCGGCAGTGGTTACAGTCCAAAACAAATTTTTACTCCCGGAGATGGCGGCACTCCCGGGGCGACTTGTCCGGCCGCAGCCCCCGGTAACTGCCGTGCCGGAGCAGGCCTTCTGCGGTCAGCTCAAGGTATTCCACGGCGCAGACCAGCACCGGCTTCACCGGGATGGTGCGGCCGGCCTCCGCCGGCGGCAGGTCCAGGGCGGGCACGGGAATGACCAGGCGGGAGAGCAGCTCCAGCAGGTACTCCTCCTCCTGCCGGGAGAACCCCGTGCCCACCTTGCCCTGGTAGACGAGCTCTTCGCCCCGGTACGCACCCAGCACCAGGGCGCCCAGCCGCCGCCGGCCCCGCCCCTGCTGGAAGCCACAGATGACCAGATCGGCCTCCCTGGTATGGCGGAACTTGCGCCAGCAGGGGGAGCGGCGGCCGGGAAGGTAGGGACTTTCCAGGCGCTTGGCCATGGCTCCTTCCAGCCCCCGGGCAGCGCAGGCGGCGGCAAAGTCCCGCCCCCGGTGCAGGACGAATCCGGATTCAAGCACCAGCTCCCCGGGGATAATCATTTCCGCCAGGATTTCCTTGCGGCGGCGCAAGGGTTCGTGTAAAAGGGAGCGGCCGCCGGCGTAGAGCACGTCAAAGGCCATCACCATGGCCGGGTACCGCCGGGCCATGCTCCCGGCCCTGACGGGATCCTCCACCCGCCCCCGGGACTGCAGGGCTGCAAAAGACGGCCGGCCATCCCGGAAGACAACGATCTCACCGTCGATAATGGCCGGCTGGTGGCGGACGTGCTTATGCAGTTCCCGCAGCTCCGGGAAGGTGGCCGTGATATCCCGCAGGTTGCGGGAACGCAGCAGGGTGCCGCCGTCCAGGTAGGCCAGCACCCGGTAACCGTCCCATTTAACTTCATAGAGATAATCGGGGCTGTCGAAGGGCCGGGAGGCCACGGCCAGCATGGGCCTCAAAAGGGGCAAAGAGGACACCTTTGCAGAGAACCTCCAGTTGGGGGAAAGTAAACCTTACACTTCATCTGATATTATTGCCCATAATTACTGTGTTTATCGATTTATGCTGTTCTTTTGGCCTGTCTGGGAAATTGCTGCTCACCGCAGGCTGTTGAGAGTGTTCCGACTGATGCATAAAAGTTTCATTAACTTCTTTGGCGGTTGAACATTGGTAAAATTCTGCTTGATCCTGGCCGGGATCCAGAACTACCTGGCTTCTTAATCATGGTTATCATGGTTACTAGTTTTGTCCTTCAGGCCCTTTCTCCCATTATTCTCCCGAAGGCCCTCCGGAATCTGAAGCGCCGCGATGAAAGCGGCGATAGTTTTTGCCGGTACGCCGGTTCGCTCCGCCAAAAGCCTTACCAGGGGATCCGAAGCCAATGAGCAATAGCAGGCTAAAGGCAGGGGGGCGGTGGTTCTGGCGGCGCCGACCAGTTCGTCCAGAGAAACCCCGAAAATCTCACTCAGCCTTACCAGAGTCTCCAGGCTGGGCTGCTTTGCCCCACGTTCCCAGTTGGCAACAGTGGAGCGCTCCACCCCCACCATCCTGGCTACGTCGTCTTGCCTGAGGCCCAGCTTCCGGCGCAGCCGTTTTAAAGCGTCTCCAAAATGGATCATATAATCACCCCGGCAGGTTTCTAATAGAAACTTTAGCCCTCCAAGATTGTTATTGACAAGTTTCTAATAGAGCACATATAATGTTCCTATAGGGCACATAGCGGAAGCAACAGCACATAAACCAGGAGGCGGCGGATGCGTGCTTCGTTGCGCAGTGCCCGGCTCCATGCCGGTTTAAACCAGTCCGGGCTGGCCCGGCCGGTTGGCCTGGCACGTGCGTACCACAGGTTAATGCATTACTTACCGCCTGCCTTCTCGACAGGCCCGTGGAAGAATTTCTTCGCCTGTTACTTTTCCGGCGGGTAGCCTGCAGGTGCCTGTACAAAGGCAACACCGGATCCAGCGTAAGCCAACCAGGTGGAGCGCGGCGCCGGCTGAGAAAAGTATTGCCCTTTGGATGGCAAATAATACCTCTTTAGAATAAAGGGTTTTATCCCAGGGTATTCACAGGATGACGACCGGCCAGCTGTTATGTGTACTCGAATTGCAAAAAGAAGGGGAAAGGGTAAGGTGCGCGTATTTTATGCGGGTATTATTTTATTTGCTGCAGTAATTTTCGCGGCAGTTGAGGCAAAAGCCGTACCGGCGGGGTCGCTGGAGGCCAGTGGGGTCAGTATCTCTCCTGCCGTTATGAAGAGCCGGGAGACCCGAAATTTTCGGTGGCCGCCTGTGCTGAAATAATACCCCGGGAACCGATCCGCCTGGTTCCCCAAAAATGGGTGACGGCCAGGGTAATCGTGCGCGTCCCCCGGGATGCAGAGGTAGGGGAGCACGCTGCGGCCGTTAATGTGCGCACGGTGCAACCAAAAGAGAAAGTACAGGGAACGGGGATGGGAGTCCTCACGAGCCTCTCTGTTGCTTTATACGTGAAAGTAACCGATCCGCAGGGAAAAATGACGTTGTCAAGGACTGGAAGTTAAATTGGGTTAAAGGAGCCAGGTGGAACGGGAGCAGGTACGTGCTCAGCCTGACCAACACGGGCAACGTGCACCTTGTTTCCGAGGGAAAGTTGAAAATTTACGACTGGATGAACAACGAGGCAGTAGAAGAGCCGCTTTTATACACCAACTTCCTCCCGGGAGTGACAAAAAACCGCGGGATGCCGGGCCGGCAGGGCCGCGATTAAATCGAAGGGAGGTGGTGTGGGCAGCGCAGGGGGCAGAAGGGAAAGCAAGGGTGCGGGTGGAGTGCGGCGGTGCCGTCCAGCTCCGGCGGGGTGGCCTGGTGAGTAACGGGAAAATATGGCCCGCGGGGGAGATGGCAATCCCTCGCCGAACGAAAAACAAAACAGGGAGGTAAAGAACGATGAGGATGAAGCGTTTAGCGGTGGCGGTCACGGTAGCCCTCGCGGTGAGCCTCATGGCAGGTATTGTTGCCTAAGCCGCTATCCAGAATGTTACCACAAATGTTACGGTCGGACAGGCGATAACGTTACTTGTGGACCGTACCCCCATCAACTTTGGTAGCGTAACTTTAAATAAAATATGCAAATATGTCGTCATTCACCGCCACCGTAAAAGAGGCTGTTGCTCCTGGAAATTGTTAAGGTTCATGGGGTGAATTTACGCTGTAGTACTAGGGAGTTCCCCATGAAAACGCTCGTTTTCTCTATTAATCATGAAAAAGGAGGATTTTTATATGAAAGGGTTTGCAATGCTGAAAATCGGCGAGTGTGGGTGGATCGAAAAGGAAAAACCGGAACCCGGGCCTTACGATGCCATAGTGCGGCCGCTGGCGGTGGCTCCCTGTACTTCGGATATTCACACTGTCTTCGAAGGGGCCATCGGCGAAAGACACAACATGATCCTGGGCCATGAAGCCGTGGGGGAAGTGGTGGAGGTGGGCTCTGAGGTCAAGGACTTTAAGCCCGGCGACCGGGTAGTGGTGCCTGCCATCACGCCCGACTGGAGGACCTTGGAAGTCCAGCGGGGATTCCACCAGCACTCGGGTGGCATGCTCGCCGGGTGGAAGTTCTCCAATATAAAAGACGGGGTCTTTTCCGAATATTTCCACGTAAACGATGCCGACATGAACCTGGCCTACTTGCCCGAGGAAATACCCCTGGAAAAGGCTGCAATGATCGCCGACATGATGACCACTGGATTCCACGGGGCGGAACTCGCCGACATCGGATTCGGCGACACAGTGCTGGTGATAGGGATCGGCCCAGTGGGACTCATGGCGGTAGCCGGGGCAAAGCTACGGGGTGCGGCCAGGATCATCGCTGTGGGCAGCAGGCCGGGATTAATTGAAGCCGCCAAATATTACGGCGCGAACGACATAGTGAATTACAAACACGGCGACATTGTAGAACAGGTAATGAAACTCACCGACAACAAAGGCGTCGACGCTGTCATCATCGCCGGCGCCGGGGTCGACGCCCTCGCCAAAGCTGTAAAGGTGGTAAAGCCGGGGGGAACAGTCAGCAACGTGAACTATTTCGGTGAGGGGGATGTATTGCCCGTTCCCAGGCTCGACTGGGGATGCGGAATGGCCCATAAGTCGATCAGAGGCGGCCTTTGCCCGGGCGGACGTCTGAGGATGGAAAAGCTCATAGACCTGGTAAGATACAACAGAGTAGACCCTGGCAAGCTGGTAAGCCACGTCTTCCGGGGCTTCGATTACGTAGAAAAGGCGCTTTTAATGATGAAAGAAAAGTCAAGTGACGTTATAAAGCCGGTTGTAATTATCGAGTAGGAGGAGGTGATTACCCCCCTCCCCTCCCCTCACACCACCAGACGTACGGTCCCGTATCCGGCCCTGCATAACATCGGCAAGGTCCGCGTCCCGGAGGGCTTGCGCGCATCGCCGCCGTGGAACTGCGCCTCTCTTCCCCTAACTCACTGCCTTTTTCCGCCCCCGCCGGCGCGGTTTGGCCTCCCCCGGCGCTTCCCGTCCCCGTTCCTGCTGTGCCTTTTCAATACTGGCCCTTAAAGCCTCCATCAGGTCCACCACCCTGGCCGCCTCCACCCGGGCGGGCTCGGCCACCTGCTGCCCGGCCACCCGAGCCCGGATCAATTCCAGGAGGGCATGGCGGTAGCGGTCCACGTATTTTTCCGGGTCAAAGGGAGCCGTAAGGCTGTCGATTAAATTCACGGCCATCTGCAGTTCCTTCTCCGGGACCTCCACCCGGTAGTGCATCTCCTCAATGGCCCCGGCATCCCGCACCTCGTCGGGATAAAACATGGTGCTCATGGAGAGCACATTCCCGGTCACCCGCAGCACGGCCAGGTTCACCTTGCTGCGGATGGCCACCCGGGCCACGGCCACCCTGCCGCTTTTTTCCATGGCCTGCTTCAACAGCTCGTAAACCTTTTCCCCCCCGCCGGCAGGGGCCAGGTAGTAGGCCTTGTCGTAATAGATGGGATCTATTTCCTCCAGCCGCACGAAATCCAGGATCTCGATGTTATGCCCCTCTCCCCCGGGCAGGGCTTCAAAATCTTCCTCCCGCAGGATGACATAGCGCCCTCTTTCGTACTCGTATCCCCGTACCAGCTCCTCCAGGGAAACCTCCTCCTCGCAATAGGGGCAGTAACGCCGGTACTGGATGGGGTTCCTGCACTTCTCATGCAGGTAATTGAACTTTACATCCTTCTTCTCCGTGGCCGCGTACATCTTAACGGGCACGTAAACCAGGCCGAAACTGACCGCTCCTTTCCAGATGGGACGCAATGGCGCCACCTCCAATGAAGCTCGGTTGCTTTAAGGCTAGGATGACCTCAACCCCGGCAATTTATGAAACTCCCCGGCAAGCCCCGCCGGGCGGGCGGGCCGAGGTACGGGAATTATGGCTGGCCCGGGTGGATAAAATAAAGCTTACCTATGTGCACCGGCAGGGGGTTGCTATGGAATTTCACCCGGACAGAGTAATCTTCGAGCAGGACGCCCTGGAATATCCTCTGGGCAGGCAGCTCTGGGAATTATTTAAAAACAGCGATGCTGAGGTGATGGTGTCCCGTTCCCGCAGGATAACCGGCATTCCCGGCAGGAACCCGCAGGAAAGCTACCGGGAAGCCAAAAGAACGCTGGTCTTCGGCGTGAGAAGGACCCTCAACTTTCAAACCTGCAGGCCCTCGGCCCATTACCAGCTGCCGCTGACCACTTCCTGCCCCGGAAAATGCGAGTACTGCTACCTGCTGGGCAGCCTGCCCGGCAAGCCCTACATCAGGGCCTATGTGAACATCGAAGAAATACTGGATAGAGCCCGGGATTACATAGTGAAAAGGCAGCCGGAAGTGACCACCTTTGAAGGCTCGGCCACCTCCGACCCGGTCCCGGTGGAAAAATACACCGGGGCGCTGGCCAGGACCATCCTCTTTTTCGCCGCCCAGGATTACGGCCGCTTCCGCCTGGCCACAAAATTCACCGGGATTGATTCCCTGCTGGACTTGAAGCACAGCGGGCACACCACCATCCGCTTCAGCCTGAACACAGCCCGGGTCATCAAAACCTATGAACACGGCACGCCGGCGCTGGAACAGAGGCTGCAGGCGGCCCGAAAGGTGTTTGACGCGGGCTATCCCACGGGGTTCATCATCGCCCCGGTCATCGCCTACCGGGACTGGGAAAGGGAGTACGCGGAACTCCTGGAAACGATCCGGGCCTGTTTTCCCGGAACCAGCAGCCTGTCCTTTGAATTCATCACCCACCGCTTTACCGTCAGGGCAAGGAACAAAATTAAATCCATATTCCCCCATACCGGCCTGCCCATGGACGATGAAGACAGGAAATTCAAGTTCGGCCAGTTCGGATACGGAAAATACGTCTACGCCCCGCCTTTAATGGACCGTTTAAAGGAAGCCCTGGTGACAAAGGCGAGGGAAATGTTCCCCGGGGCCAGGATCGACTACTTCGTCTGAAGCCGGGGAAAAACGGCCGGGCCCCCACAAAAAAGAAGCGGCGGCCGGGTACAGCCGCTCAATATTTCGGATATCCCTGGTTTTAGTCGTCGCTCCCAGGTCGTTTCGCTGGCCGGGCCAAAAGGCCCCGGCTCCGGTCTTCGGCAGGTACCGGCCACATTCACAGTTTGTCGACAGCCTGAGCGGCCGTGTGCGGCCGCCCAGTAGTTCCGGGATGTGCCCCGGTTTTTATTCGTCGCTTCCGACAGCTTTAAATGAACTTCTTGCTCACCTTTTCCCCATTATAAGAGAAGAGCACCTTTTTATTGTCGATGACCGTCTCCAGGTGCACCGGCCGCCCCCAGAGGCGGTAGACGTAAGGCAGGGTCTTCTCCAGGTAAAATACGTCCAGTTCCAGGCCCTCGTAGCAGTGTCTCAGGTACAGATCACCCCGCTTGTTGAAGTCCCCGTCCTCAACCACTATATAGGGGTGGCCGCCGTTGATCAGGCTGGAAATGATGCCCTCCTTGACCTTTTCCCAATCCTTCTCCACTATCTTCCAGTCGTGGCCCATCTTCTTGTACAGGTAAAGGTCCATCTCCTCGATCAGCTCTTTGGTCAGGTAGTTCCTCAGGAAAGAAATGTCGTTCTCCTGCTCCCGCACCTCGAAAATCTTCTGCCGCCCCTCACCCCCGGGGCGCCCGTATTTCTTCCTCTCCTCCCCGGTGGGCTCGTTCCAGCGCTTCTCAATATCTTCGAAAATCTTGAGCCCCAGGTGGTAGGGATTCAGGCGCACCCGGGAAGGCTGGATCACCCCGGCGTGCATCTTGGCAAACTCCACCGCTTCCGCCTCGGTAAGATCTATCTCCCGCATAATGCGCAGGTGCCAGTAAGTGGCCCAGCCCTCGTTCATGATCTTGGTTTCCAGCTGGGGCCAGAAATAAAGCATCTCCTGGCGGATAACGGAGATGATATCCCGCTGCCAGTCCTCCAGGTCCCGGGCATGCTCCATGATAAACAGCAGCAGATCCTTTTCCGGTTCAAAAGGGAACTTTTTGGGCTTCTCACAATGCCCCGCGCACCGGGGTTCATCCAGCTCCCACAGGTCGTCGTAGGGCGTCTCCTCCCTGTGCCTGCCGCACTTCCCACCCCGGCTGCAGGCGCAGGCCTCCCCGGCCTTTTCTTCCTTTTTATCCCGCCCGGCCTTGATGAAGTGATGGGGATCCACGTGTTCCTGGATGGAAATCACCGCGTCCAAAAAGGCCTCCACCTTATCCCGGCCGTACTTCATCTCGTAGCCCCGGAAGCGCTCGGCGGCGCTGGCCATGGACTCCACCATGTTGCGGCTGGTATGCTTGAAATAGACGTTGTTTTTGAAGAAATCGCAGTGAGCCAGGACATGGGCGATGACCAGCTTATTCTGGACCAGGGAATTGCCTTCCAGCAAAAAGGCGTAGCAGGGGTTGGAATTTATGACCATTTCGTAGATGCGGCTCAGGTTGTAATCATACTGCGTCTTCATCTTGTGATAGGCCTTGCCGAAAGTCCAGTGGGAAAAACGGGTGGGCATACCGTACGCCCCGAAGGTATAAATAATATCCGCCGGGCAGATTTCAAAGAACATATCATAAAAGTCCAGGCCAAATTCCCTGGCCCTGGCGGTAATTACTTCCACGGCTTCCTCCAGCTTGCGCATTTCTTCCCTGTTCATGAAAGACAACCTCCAGCCATCCCCGCGCCAGGGAATGTTTTTTATATAAAAAAGTTATGTAGGAAGATGGCCGGAATTGTCTTTTTCATCACAAAAGGTCTTGCGGGGGAGGAATTTTTTTGTTAAGATAGGGTTAAAGAATCCTGTATACAAGTATACAAAATGCGGGGTGACCCACATGCTGTCTTACCTGGTAACCTGGCTCGAGGGGGAAGAAGTATGCTGGCGTTTTGCCGATGAGGAAGAGCTGGCCAGGATCCTGGAGTCGGAAAAGCACTTCATCATTACCAGGCTGGAGCTGCCCGCCTGAAAAGAGAAAAGCAACCGCCCGCCAGCGGCAGGGGCAAGTGTCCGGAAACGCCACCAGTCCAAACAGCTGCTCTTTTAAAAGCGCGTAGAAGCGCTTTTTTTTATTGAGCTCATCCACTATTTTATTGCCCGTGCTGACAGGATATGGTATATATTAAAGTAAATGAAGTATGAGAAACATCAGCGCATCAAATGCCGGTTGGAGGCCAGGACCCGGTGGACCCACAGGTGAAAGAATGGCTAGAGCAATCCGAATATGACCTGGACACGGCAAAAAGCCTTTATCGTGCCCGGAGGTACCTTTACACCATTTTCATGTGCCACCTGGCCATTGAGAAGGCACTAAAGGCTTTAGTAGTTAAACAAACAGGTAAAGCACCGCCGAAAACCCATAATTTGATCAACCTGATGAAACTGGCAAACGCTGTTTTAACTGATGAACAAATAAAGTTTGTCAGCCGGTTGAGCCTGGCAGGAGTTGTTACCAGATATCCCGAGGAACTCAAGCGGGCCATCGCTGAATACCCGCGCCACGTTACCCGGGATTACTTAAACCGCACAGAGGAAGTGGTAGAATGCCTCAAGCACCAGATCGAGTAAATGAAATTGTCAGACGGTACTTATCCGTTCTGGCCCAAAAAGGCATCCCTATCCAGGCGGCATACCTGTTTGGCTCTCAAGCCAGAGGGACAGCCGGTCCTTACAGTGACATCGACCTGATTATTGTTTCTTCCGCCTTCAGCGACATGCCCGTATGGAAGCGGTGGGAAATCCTTGGTGACGCCCTGGCAGAAGTTATGGAGCCCATAGAGGTACGTGGTTACGCCCCGGAAGAAATCGACCGGGCACAAAAACATAAAGCCAGCTTTCTTTACGAAATACTGTCGGGTCCGGAAACCATCGAGTACAGGCTATAACCACAAAAGGGTGTAAATAACCTCCTCCGGGACAAATGCTGGAGGGAATGCACGTCTCCGTTCATTTAGGGAGGCGTTTTTTATTTTCCGGGGGAAAGAAAAAACGCGGCCCGTTCCACTGTTTTCCTTCTTCTGCGGAGTAACCAATACCGCTTAAAACCCGTAATATATAACCGCCGGGAAAAGAAAACCGGACGCGGTAAACACAGAACCGGGCGGGCCCGGGTGCCGGCCGCCGCCGGCCACCTGCCGCCCCGGAAAAATCCTGCAAGGAGGGGGAATGCCGTGGAGAAGATCCTGCCGCTGTCCGAGCTGCCCACCGGCCAGTGGGGACGGGTGATTTCCCTGAACGCCCGGGGCATGATCAGATACCGGCTGCTGGACCTGGGCCTGGTTCCCGACACAACCGTCCAGGCGGTCAGGCGCGGCCCGCTGGGCGACCCCATAGCCTACCGCATCCGGGGGGCGCTGATCGCCCTCCGCCGGGAAGAAGCCGGCCAGGTGCTGGTAACCCCCCTTTGATTCACCCGCACCTTTCCCGCCGGAATCACCCGCACCCGCTGCCACAGCAACACTAGCGAGGTGTTATTATGCCCCAGGCAACCGACCTGCGTAAGATGTTCAACATCCAGCCGGACCCTGAAGCCGCCCTGGTTGCGCTGGCCGGGAACCCCAACACCGGGAAAAGCACCATCTTCAACGCCCTGACCGGGCTGAGGCAGCATACGGGAAACTGGCCGGGGAAAACAGTGCTCCAGGCCCGGGGCACATTTATTTTCCGCGGCCATAAGTACATCCTGGTGGACTTGCCGGGTACCTATTCCCTGCTGGCCAACTCCGCCGAAGAAATCGTAGCCCGCAACTTTTTATGTTTTGCCCGGCCGGATGCCACGGTGGTGGTGGCCGATGCCACCTGCCTGGAAAGAAACTTAAACCTTGTCCTGCAGGTAATGGAAATTACCAGCAGGGTGATCGTCTGCGTGAACCTGATGGACGAAGCGCGCCGGAAAAATATTTTCATCGATACCGAATGCCTGGCCCGGGAACTGGGCGTTCCCGTGGTGGCCACGGCCGCCAGGAGCGGGCAGGGGGTGGCCGAGCTGAAGGCCGGAATCGACGACCTGGTGCGGGGGCGTATAGTCCCCACCCCGCGCCGCCTGGTCTACGACCCGGAAATCGAAGATGCCCTGGCCCGGGTAGAACAGCAAATACCCGGGGAGATCAAGGAACTGTTCAACGCCCGCTGGCTGGCGATGAGAATCCTGGATAACGACCGGAGCACTCTGGATAACATAAGGCAATACCTTGAACCAGCGGAATGGGGTGTCC
>Ga0247720_100532_pt1 | contig 13062 bp, 8 predicted proteins | sample MSEWel2015_12_15_FD_189078 | JGI IMG/M metagenome (GOLD analysis project Ga0247720, IMG submission 189078) | Subsurface sediment microbial communities from gas well in West Virginia, United States - MSEEL Well Study Marcellus 3H_2015_12_15 | ecosystem: Environmental > Terrestrial > Deep subsurface...
GTGAAGCATGCCGACGAGCTGTTCAAATCTCTGGCGCCGGCAGGCCTTGAGCAACTTGTCTCCGACCAGAATGAGGCGGAAGTCGAGCTGGAGAAAGCCAGAACACAACTGGAAGCCACGCCCAAACCGGATCCGAAAGAGCATGTGCCGGCCCTGGAAGAAGCGGAGGCGGCCTTTGCCCGGGCTGGCACCGCCCTGGACAAGGCCGAATCCGATGAGCGCGCGCACCAGTCCAGCCTGTCTGCCCTGAAACAGGCCCGGGATAACGCCAAAACAGAATGGCAGCGGCTGGCGGATGAAGAAAAGAGCCCGGAAAGGCAGCAGCAACTCCGCCAGATAACCACCGACCTGGCGACCATCGAAAAACAGCAGGCCGAACTGCAAGCCAGCCTCGATCGCCGCGAACGGGAGATCCGCGAGGCCCGCCCGGAGTTTCTCCGGCAGGATATCGAACGCTACCAGAATGCGGTCAATCAGCTGCGCCAGACCCAGGAAAACCGGGGCCGCGAACTCCGGGATATCAAAGTCAGGCTCGAAGCCTGGGGCGCGGAAGGGCTGGAAGAACAGCTCAACGAGAAGGAGGCGGAGTACGACCAGTGCAACCGCCGCTATCAGGAATTGCACCGCCGCGCCCAGGCGCTGGATCTGCTGCTGACCCTGCTCACCGAAAAGCGCCAGGCCCTGACCCGTCGACTCCAGGCACCGCTGCAGAAACACCTGAACCACTACCTGTCAGTGCTGTTTCCGGAAGCGTCGCTCGAAGTGGACGAACAGCTAAGGCCGGGCACCTTCAGCCGGGGCAGCGAACTGGGGCAGATCACCGAACTGAGCTTTGGCGCCCGGGAACAGATGGGCCTGATCAGCCGCCTGGCCTATGCCGATCTGCTGCGGGAAGCCGGAAGGCCAACGCTGGTCATCCTGGACGACACCCTGGTGCACAGTGACAGCGACCGCCTGGAAGATATGAAACGCATCCTGTTCGATGCGGCCAGCCGGCATCAGATATTGCTGTTTACGTGCCATCCGGAGAAGTGGCAGGACTTGGGAGTGCCGCCTGTGGATATTCAGGCAATGAAATAGCAGATTCCTTCAGAGCTGCTGTAAAGCGAGTTGCTTACTTAATGTCCAATTCTGATGACGGCTTTCTCACGCCGCCACTAAGACTCTAATCCTAAATTCCGTGACTATTAAGTCAGTCGCTTCCATTCGACGGCAGAAAAAAGTTCGTGACAACTTTTGGCAAGGAGAACGACTGGCGAAAGCGTGACTGAAAGCCTTCGTCTTGGAGCGGGGCAGTAGAAGAGGGACATTCAATACATTAGCGTTTTAGAGTGAAGGTTGGTTTTGATTATCTTGCTACACTTGCCATACTAGTTTCGTGACTTCTCGTTCATTAATTTTCAAGCGTTCTTTTTTGGCAAGAAATTATCATTGAGAACCCAGTAAATCAGCCGTATGGGAGCCAGTAATGTCCAACCCCCAACTCGATACCGTGATCGAAATGCTTGAAGATGCATTGCCGGGTTCCAAGGATCTCGACTCTGCTATTGAAACAGTTAGGAATCGGTTGGAATCTATTACTCCCGGCGCTTTGCCTCCAGATTTGTATGAGAAAGCGTATAAGGTCTTGGCTAAAAGGCTTGAGGATGTTGAGGTTATCAAGGTCAATTCGATCATCAGGAAACGCGACCCTTGGTATTACGGACCGAAGCCCTCCGATCTACACTGGCCCTCACTCAAGCATTACCTCCTCAAGGAGAAAAATTGGCATCCGGACGATGTGGAAAGCATTGATGCCTCGTCCAGCGAAGTAGTGTCGCTGTTAAATAACCCGAAGGAGCATCAATTTACCTGTAAGGGCCTTGTGGTTGGTCATGTCCAGTCGGGAAAGACCGCCAACATGACAGGTGTAATGGCGAAAGCGGTTGATGCTGGATATAACACGATTATTGTTCTGGCAGGTTTGACCAATAAACTGCGCCAGCAAACCCAGCTTCGGATTATGGATGACCTTGTAGTCCGACGCAGACTGCAATGGGATGTTCGTACGTCAACGGATGAGCTTGGAGATTTCAGAACTCCCCCGAGTGGCGGGTTACTCTCGAACCCGAATGGGGTGCAGTTGGCGGTGGTTAAAAAGAACGTTTCACCATTAAAGCACCTCTATCAGGCAATTAAAGATACTCCTAGGCTCGCGCTGGATCGGTTGAAGGTATTGATTATTGACGACGAATGCGATCAGGCCAGCGTCAATTCCGCTTCCGGCGAAACGGATATGACTAAGATAAACGAGCGAATAAGGGAGTTGATTCATCTGTTCCCTGCAGTTACCTATGTTGGTTACACGGCCACTCCATTTGCCAATGTGTTTATCAACCCCTATAAGCCAGACGGTGTAACCCTTGATGATCTCTATCCAAGTGAATTCATAACGTGCCTCCCGACACCTGAACGTTACTTCGGAGCAAAGAAGCTTTTTGGAGAGCCGCCTGTCGAGGCTGATAGGGACGATGACGGGGACGATGGTCTAGATATGATTCGTTTCATCGAAGAAGACGAAATCTCAGATCTGCAGCCAGCAAAGGCTAAGGAGCGTGATGTTTTCCAACCCAGGATGACACACTCTCTGGAAAGATCAATACTGTATTTTCTGTGTTGTTGTGCGGCGCGGAGGGTAAGAGGAGATAAAGAAAAGCACATGTCAATGCTGGTTCATACATCAGCGTATGTGACGATGCATGAAAAGCTCGCATCATTGATTCATGGTTGGCTCCAAACCAAAGATTCAGAGTTCAGAACCTCTGATAGTGCGATATCAAACAAGCTAAAAGAAGTATGGATGAACGAAAATGGACGAGTTGACCCAAGTATAACGACGGCCAAGCCAGTGCTGTTTTCAGATTTAATTGGCGAGATTCCCGGTGTAATCGACGAGATAGAAGTGCCGGTAGAAAATGGTGAAAGCGATGATCGAATTGATTACACGGGTGAGCCAAAGACATACATAGTGGTCGGTGGTTCAGTCCTTGCGCGTGGTCTCACAATTGAAGGACTGATGGTCAGTTACTTTTTACGTTCTGCAAGCCAGTACGACACGCTTCTCCAGATGGGGCGGTGGTTTGGTTTTCGGCCAAACTATGAAGACTTACCTCGCATCTGGACCACTGAAGATCTGGCTCTCCGTTTCAGAGCCCTGGCTGGTATAGAGGCCGAAATACGTGAAGAAATTGAGGAATACCGTCTAAGAGAAATAACACCTATGGAAATGGCGGTTCGTGTACGCTCAATTCCGGGTATGGCGATCACGGCAGCCACCAAGATGAAGGCCGCAAACCGCTGCGCGATAAGTTACTGGGGTACCCACCGACAAACCTTCCGCTTCAATCACAGGAACTTGGATATCCTAAAGCAGAACTGGCAAGCGGGAGCCGATCTGGTAAGTCAGGCTGAAAATCTCGGATTGCGTGACGCTTCATCAAGCAGCTCTCTTTGGCGAGATGTGCCGAGAACCGCAATTACAAGGTTTTTCCAGATGTATAAGGCCCATGAGGACCATAAAGATTTGTCCTCGGATACCCTCAATGAGTTCATTTCAGGTGGGGGTGAAGCGCTTCAGAAATGGAATGTAGCTGTGATTGGTTCCAAAAGATCTCCCGAGTCATCAGAAACGTTAGGTGTTATTGGGAACGTCTTGACAGTGAATCGCGCAAAGCTTGCTTCGTCCAGCCAACAGAATACTGCAGATATCAAAGCCCTCATGTCACGCTCTGACCTCACTGTAGACAGCGGTATTGAATTTGGCTCGGCCATGAAATGGTCTGACCTAAAGGTTGCGAGAGAGAGGGAGTTGGGATCCAAGCCACTACTTTTATTGTATGCCATAAACAAAGATTCCGAGCCTGCGACTAAGCCGAGCAAGTCCCGGTCTGATCTTGAAGCCCTCTCAGACATCCTCGGTTTTGGAGTGGTTTTTCCTGGAAGCAAAGATACGTCCGGTAATTATTTCAGTGTTGACCTTGATTACGTTTCCGGCGACGAAATAGAGGAGATAGATGCAGAGGAGCTGGCCCAAGCGGAGGCAGCACATGTCTAACTCACAGAAAGGTTCTAGTTACCATTGGAGCCTTCTCCGACAGGGCGACTACGCACAAAGCAAGGATGAGCTGCCGACAAGACTTTCCTCTGTTGAGGTTGCAGCTGGAGCATTACGTTTTGCCTTGGGGCCGGCCCATGAGGCAAGACTCTTGCTCCCGTTAGCAAAGTCCGAAAAAACCGGAAAGCTGCCTGTTAGTTCGGCTTTACGCATTAAAGAAACAAACGCAGTAATTGATGGCTCCCAGTCCCGTCTTCTGGATGTCATGTGCACAGCAAAAGAACTTGAAAGTGTGTTTGCGGAAGTTGTGGAGGAAATTCTTCGTAGAGTTCAGGAAGGCGATAGTGTTCCCGCATCGGTGCGTTCGACTCTTCACGATTTTAGGGCACTCTTGCTTCAAATACCCGCGAAAACCGTGCCCTCGGAGGTTGTCTTGGGGCTGGTTGGCGAACTATTGGTGCTTAACGAATTATTGGATCGCTCTCCGGAGGCTTGGCGTGCGTGGATGGGCCCACAAGGAGGTCGTCATGACTTTAGAGCAGGAAATCTGGCTCTTGAAGTTAAAAGTACCCGGTCCGCATCGAATTCGCATGTAGCTATCCAGTCGCTTGATCAACTTAAAGAACCATTAGGTGGGCGACTTTGTATGGTCCGCCTGACGCTTGAGTCTGCGGCTGGCGGACAGTTGAATGTTTCGGGGCTTTTCAATCGCGCGATGCTGAGGTGTTCAGAGCCGGAGAAGTTGAAGGAGCTTTTGTTGGAGCTTGATTGTCGCGATCCGGATTCTCCTGAATGGAACTACTTGAGTTTTTCATTTGAAAGAGAAGAAATATTCGAAGTTAACGACGAGTTTCCCCGCCTGACTGAGGATAGCTTCGCCGGTTCAGCAATCCCTCAGGGAATTCAGAATGTCTCCTATGAGATTGATTTGAATCATGCGAGAAGTAACGTCATTTCTGAAAATAAGAAAAGCTCAATACAGGAAGAGTTAATTTCATGTCTCTCCCCATCATGAAACTGCATTCAGAACAGTACGGGAAGTCTGGAAACATAGGTGAAAACTTTAGAAAATTGCTTGGATCTCCATCTCTGGACCCCCTTCAAACAGTTATCAGAGAGTCAGTTCAGAACGTTTTGGATGCAGCAAAGCTTGGTAGGCCTCCTGAGGTACTGATAAGGCTTCGTCGCCTTACTGATGACCAATTGATTGCTCTGTCTTCAAGAGTGCTGCGGGACCTGCCTGAGGAGCCAGATTCCCGTGAACGAATCGAGCGATTTCTCGATACTCAGTCTCCGTTGGTTCTGGAAATCTGTGATTTTGGTACGACAGGCTTGGGTGGCCCGACTCGGTCAGATCAGGTGCCTGTTGGAACCACAAATACTGACTTTATTGATTTTCTCAGAAATATTGGTAGCAGCAGAGATACAAGCCATGGTGGTGGAACCTACGGCTTTGGGAAGGTTTCGCTCTATGCTATGAGCCAGTGTAATACCATCCTGGTGGATTCATATGTCTTTGGCGACAGAGAAAAGCAAAGGAGGCTGATGGGTTGCCATGTTGGAAAGTCTTTTGGCGTCGAACAGGATGGCTTTCTGAATCGATATACAGGGCGACACTGGTGGGGAACTCTCACTCCCGAAGGTGATTTTGCGGAACCGACTATTAATTCTGAAGCAGCGAAGATCGCAGAGGCACTTGGTTTTCCTCAGAGGGACGAAACCCGAAGCGGTACCTCTATCATGATTCTTGGATTTGACACCCGTGATGAGGACGGGCTCGAAGACTCTCCCGAAACGATCGGCGCAAGAGTTGTCGAAACTCTGCTCTGGAATTTTTGGCCAAGGATGATGGAAAGCACTCCGGCGGGCAGACGGTTAAATTGTGAGGTAGAAGTTGATGGTGCCCTTATGCAAGTGCCTGCTCCAGAGCACTTCCCACCGCTTGATCTTTTTTGCATGGCTATGGATAAGATTCGTTCAGAGGAAGAATCTGATGTAGCACAGATTTCTAGCCAGCGGCCCATGAAAGAGCTTGGCAGGCTAGCGATACAAAAGGGGGTTAGAGCAAAACGAACACCTTTAGTTGACGATGAGAGTCTTTTTCCGGTTACTTCATGTCATATAGCGGTGATGCGGCCTGTTGAGTTGGTTGTCAAATATTTCGAGGGAGACCCACTTCCCGACGAAAGGCTGGAGTGGGCAGGGGTGTTTGTTGTTGACGAGGATGATGAGGTTGAGCAGGCATTTGCTGACGCAGAGCCTCCGGCCCATGACGACTGGATTCCTGACAACCTCCCAAAAGGACATTCCAAGACTTTCGTCAATGTAGCATTGAGAGAAATTAAGAAGTCTGCTCGTGAAGTTGCGGCCCAGACAATTTCTCCCAGCCTGCAAGGACAGTCTGGCCCGTCACTTGCAAAAGTGGCGGGAATGATCGGTTCTATTCTTGATAAAGGAACTGGAGATGGTGCAGGAGCAAGACAATCGAAAACAGGAGGTTCTCGAAGCACAACGCCAAAGAAAGCCCGAGTTACAAAGCCTGTTTTCGATAGACTTTTTGAAGGTCATGGGGACTATCAGGGCCCTGTTGCCGTTTTTCGTTCTGAAGTTGTTCAAGACCAAAAAAGGTCGGGGGGTGTTGTCTGTGGTGAAGCGATGTTTGCCATTGATGGCAGTAGTATTACCTCGGACAAAGATCTGGAGGAAAAACCAGAAATTCTTGAGTACAGATTCGAGGGAACAAGTGGTCCTATTTCCGGAGATTCCAAGGGTGTTGCCATAGGTGGAGACAGTGGAGCTGTTGAAGTCTATGTGGCTATGCCTGAACAAGGTGCTGTAACCCTCAACCTTGAAGTATTAGGGGGGGATGAGTTGTGACGCCCAACGTTGCCTTTCCCTTCTTTACGATTCCAGAAACCTGTATTGATATCGAACCCTGGTTCATCCGTGTGAACGGGGGAGAGTCCGCACCGGCAGCTGAGTATGTGGCAGACTGGGATTATGCTACGGAGCTTCAACTTTCTAGGTCGATAGAGCTGGACGTTGAAGAGGCAGCCAAATGTTTAAAGATTCCAGTTGATGCTCTGCAGCTGGGATTGATTGTAGAGACAGGAACTGGGCCGGGACGGTTTCCCAGAAAAACTCTTTCAACGGAGTTTCATGAGATAACGGCAGATTCTCGGAAGATTGATCTTACGATAAATCCCCAAAGTGCAAGTCTGTCCTCATTTCTTTTCCTGACCACTACTTTGGTGATCAAGTCAGAACCTTACGAATTTGAGAAACTGTCCCCTAAACTTGTGAATAGCAAGCTGTGGTCCGACAGGTTTGTTACCCGGCTTGACGGCGAGGAACCGCGTTTCCCGATAGAAGTAGCCAGTTTCGAGCGTCTGTTTGGAAAGACTCCTGAGGCAAGAGCGCCATGGTATGTGAGCTGGAACCCTGGTGACTGGAGTCGAGATTTCCATGGCGCTGTGCGGCTGTACCTCAATGATGACCTTCCTGAATTTATGGAAAGAATTCAGTCTGGCGACGGATTTCTTTTACAATCAATTAGCGTTGATGTCGTGGGTCAGATACTGGAAAGGTTGGTAACTGAGGCTGATGTTGAAGATATAGTAGCGAACGCGCCAGTAGGCTCTCTGGCAGCGCAGGCTGCCAGTTGGATAAAATTGGCTTGGCCAGACTCAAGTTTAGGTAGTCTCAAACATAAGCTCGAATCCCAGCCTGGCAGATTCCGCGCGTGTATGTGGGCTGTTGCTGAAAGCCAGGAGGAGTTATGAGCACCAGTCTGTTCCCCCGCCTTAAACGAACAGCTGTCGACCAACTCCTGGAAAAACTAGACGCAGGATCTCGAGGCTCGGCATTCACTATCGCCTCCAGTTTGCCAGATGCTGTTTCCTATGCTCCTACAGGAGGGAGCAAAGTGACTCACTTGACCTTGATCGATATGCGCGTTTCTATCCTTGAAATTGCGAAAGGTGTTGGTTTCCCAAAATCTGCCGACCGTTCAAGTGCAGCATTGTTTGATATGAGGGTTGCGATCTGGCTGAGCCAGTGTGAGTACACTCAAGCTGGAGAGTTTCTGCGTGATGATGTTTGGGCGTGTATTGCCGCTGCGCTTTTGCCGGATGTCGTTATCTGGCGTTTCTCACTGAACGCAAGGGAGAGGTTTCATGGTGGAATCCGAAATGCATTTCAGCGTCTTTGGCTGAGAGGTCAGATTCTTGATAGAGGGATAGATCATCCGCATAGATGGGAGCTGCTTGAAAGACTCACGGAGGATGCACTGGTTCAGATTACTGAAAGGCCTAGCATCGCGACTAGCAGATCATTATCAATTGCTCTGGCGGAAGGGTGGCTAAATGCTGCAAGAAAATATGGCCCTTCCAAGATGGAAGAGCTTATGAGGAAGGCTACGTTGCAGATCCGATTGCAAAATGAGACGCGGCACCTACCGACATTGCATGACGACGCGTTGATGGATTTGATCGACAACCTTTTTGATAGTGCTGCAGATTCGTTAGGACTGAAATCGACTACTAATTGGTCGTCCGAATAAGCCCAATTTCCATCGATTTACCTACTATGTTTTGCTTTCATGGATGATTTCGTGAACAACGTCCGCAATGTAGTGTGCAAGCAAAGGTGGCACTGCATTACCAACTTGAACATATTGCTGCGTGCGGTTGCCCTCAAAAAAGTAGTTGTCAGGGAATGTCTGAATCCTCGCAGCTTCGCGCACGGTTAAACTTCGACACTGAGAAGGGTCGTAGTGTATGAAATAGTGTCCGTCTTTCGAAATATGACTGGTAACAGTACTGGCCACGCGGTTCTCGGCCTGAACCTTGAATCTATCCGCAAAATTACCGCTCTTCCAATTCTTGTGTGCAGGTGCCAGCTCTTCAGGGTAGTCAGCTGAGCGTGGAGACGCGCCTTTATTGACTGAAGCATGACAACTCGCGAACAGGTACCGATGCAGGTCTTCTGGCATATGGTTCCTTGCTTCGTGGTTTATAACCCCGTTCATTGCCTCATCTTTGTACCAGCCTTTTAGCCGACCAGGCATTTTTGACGCAAGACCGCTGGAGATCGGTACAAACCTTCCGCCTTGCCCCGGGTCTTTGGAAGCAGACTCATAGGCTCGTTGGGCGAGATCTTGGGCTGCTTGAGAAAACGACAAGGCCCCATACACCTTTGAAAGCCCGTTATACAGATTATCGCGCCATGAGTTGAAGTCATTTGGCTTGCATCTTGTTAAGCCGCTTCGAAGCCTTGGGAGGTCGGCTAGAACTTGACTCGGGGTAATGTGTGTATCACTTCTCCAATTCGCTAGTAACTCTCCTTGAATATTGCCCTTTCTTAGATTCTTGCGAACACCCAGCAGAATTACCCTGTGACGAGCTTGAGGAATCCCAAAATCCTCTGCACGAATGACGAAATCCTTATTTTGAAAATGTCCCAGTCCGCCCAGATCTTCGAGCGGAGAGGCCAGCGGGAGTAGTTCGTATTCTATTTCTTCTCGATCGCTTTTATCGCATTTAACGGCGCGAGCAGGGCACAAAAGATCTTTTCGGATTTTTTCGAAGATTGACTCACCATTTACCTTGGCTGTAAGAAGTCCTTTGACATTCTCCATGACGAAAATGTCGGGCTGCACCAAGTTCAGAACCTTCAGGTATTCCTCGTATAGGAAGTGACGATCATCCTTTTCTGCGGTGTAGCCCTTGATCCCTTTGTTTCGGGCACGACCAACTAGCGAGTAGGCTTGGCATGGTGGGCCTCCAATCACAACTTTAGGCCCATCATGTCCTTCGATGGCGCGTTCAATTTCAGAGAATATCTTTTCGTGATCTTTGCTACCCAGAGCTTTGGGGCCACCTAACGTCTCTTGTTTTGCCGCTGCCCACTCCTCCGGGTATTTCTCGGAGAAGAACTCTTCAGCACTTACTTTTTCATCGGTGCTCAGGTATTCGTAATAAGCATCTGGAACCTTTCGGCCGCGGAACTGACGGTAGAATGCCCTGAGTGTCAGCGTTTTGTGTGCACTCTCCTCTTTTTCTACAGAGGCGACGATTTTGAAAGGGAAGGAGCCAGTATCTGCTTGAAAGGCCGAGAACCCTTCTCCGAGGCCTCCTGGGCCCGCAAAAAGGTCGATTATTTTGATAGTGTTAGTCATTGATGCTTCGCCAAAATCTTGTTGGCAGCTAGCATACCAGGTAACACTTATTTTTCCAGGTCTCAATTGCAGTATGACCGATATAGTCGATTCGAAAACTCGTTCAAGAATGATGTCTGGCATCAAGGGAAAGAATACTAAGCCAGAGATCGTTATCAGACAGAGACTGCACGCTCGAGGGTATCGATTCAGGCTACATCGTAAAGATCTACCCGGCTCGCCAGATATAGTGTTACCGAAACATCAAGCGGTGATTTTGATCAACGGGTGTTTCTGGCATGGCCATCAATGTCGATTGTTCAAATGGCCCAAAACAAGGCCTGAGTTCTGGAGAAACAAAATCGAGGGCAATATTCGCCGTGATCAACAAAAATTGTCTGAGCTGAAGAGGATGGGGTGGCGTGTATGCCTGCTTTGGGAGTGTGAAATCAAAGGTGCAAACGAAGAGCACTTGAATAGGGTAACCGAAAGCATATCGAAATGGTTGAACGGTGAAGAAAGTTCTCTCTTCATTCCTGATGACAGAACCCAAGCAATTTATGATTAGCTAATAAACATCTGATGAAACAGGGAGTGAAGGGCCGCAATGACAATCCCCCCATACAGCCGCAACGCCCAAACCTTCTTCGCTCAATACCAGTCCCTGACCTTCGACCAGGTGCACAGCGACTGGTTGCCTCAGTTGGACCAAAAGGCAGGCTTGGCTCTGGATGTCGGCGCAGGCAGCGGTCGGGATTCCAGCGCTCTTGCAGCGCGGGGCTGGGATGTTGTCGCGGTAGAGCCCGCAGCTGGCTTGCGAGAGTTGGGGCGGGGCGCTACTCGCAGTCAGAGCATTCATTGGGTAGACGATCAATTACCCGATCTAGGTCAGATCCGGAAGCTGAGCTATCGCTTCGATCTGATTCTTGTTTCCGCTGTCTGGATGCATATCCCACCCTCTGATCGTGAGCGTTCTTTTCGAATTTTGACTGAGCTTTTGGCACCGGGTGGCATGCTGGTGATTACGCTCCGGCATGGGCCCGGTGATGGCGAACGGCTTTTTTACGACGTCAGTAGGGAAGAGCTGGAGGCTTTTGCCAAACGCCGGGCATTGATCCCGCTTCCGGTACCGGTCGGGTGCGGGAAGGATGAGCTCCAGAGGGACGAAGTTTCCTGGGAGACTCTGGCTTTTCGTTTGGCGGACGATGGCACAGGCGCATTGCCGACAGTCCGCCACATCATCGTTAATGATAATAAGTCGTCGACTTACAAATTGGGTTTGCTGCGAACCCTTGTCCGGATTGCTGACGGTGCGCCCGGCCTGGCGCTTAAACGTACCGATGACTGGGTGGATATTCCGCTTGGGGCGGTCGGGCTGTTCTGGATTATGCTTTATCACCCTCTGGTTCTGCGGCATCAATTGAGGCAAGCACCAGGCACTCGTGGCTATGGCTTTGCCACGGACGATTTCTTCAAGCTGCAGAGTTTCACGCCTCTGGATTTCAGAGTGGGTATGTCGCTGTCGGCCGATGTTGCTCCGGTGGTCCTGCGCGCTATCCGGGATGCTTGCTCGACCATTCTCAAGAACCCCGCACATTTCACGACCTGGCCCGGCAGTAACCGTCCGATCTTCGAGGGCGGTTCGGCCAGGATGACCATCAAGAAGGCGCCCGTGCGTTTGGACAAAGCAACGCTTTCCCGGTTCGGTACCTTCCGTGTTCCTTCATTTCTCTGGGATGCATTCAGTCGCTATGCCTGCTGGATTGAGCCTGCGATTGTTAATGAATGGATTGATTTGATGGGTAGCTGGGATCTGCGTTACCGCATGGATGACTATCATCGTGGTTTACAGTGGGTGGAAGGTCGGCGCGATACGTCAGCTGTCCGTCACATGATTAACCAGCAGCTCGAGACTGGTCGGGTCGAGTGCGTATGGACAGCCCAGAATCTCAAAGCGAAGCGGTTTGACGTCGACCACTGTTTTCCATGGTCACGGTGGAACAACAACGATCTCTGGAATCTGATGCCGGCGACTCATACGGCGAATGCTTCTAAGTCCGAAAAGCTGCCCGGGGACTTGCTGCTCAAGGAGGCGCACCCTCGGGTAGTGAATTGGTGGGAGCAAGCCATTGTGAGCACCTCTCGTGAGGAGCAGTTCTTCTCAGAGGCTGAGGCCTCGCTGCCATTGCTGGGGCAGGAGCGAACCCTGGAAGGCGTGTTTGAGGGGATGCTTCAGCAGCGATTGAGGCTGAAGACCAATCTTCAGCTGGCAGAGTGGTTGGGCGTGTAAATGAGATGGGCGAAATCGGGCTTTTCGGGCTTTAAGGTCAAAATGAAAGGAAACATTATGCTTAAACGGCAGGCAGCACTCGTTCTCTCCCTTTGCTCAATGTTCTTATCGGCAACCACCATGGCGACAGAAGAAGCGGAATACACAGTACTTCTGAAGGAAGACAATCTGGAGGTGCGTCAGTATGAACCGCATATTGTTGCAGAGACAGTCGTCGATACCGAATTTGAAGACGCAGGCAGTGAAGCGTTTGGTCGTTTGTTCAAATACATTTCCGGCAACAACCAATCCCAGCAGGAAATCGCAATGACCGCGCCCGTTGGACAGGTGGCTGAGGGCCAGGAAATCGACATGACAGCACCGGTAGGCCAGACGCAGGTCGACGGGAAATGGGCGGTCAGTTTTATGATGCCGGGATCATTTACGATGCAGACCACTCCGAAACCCAGGGACGAGAGGATCACCATACGCCAGGTGCCCGAGCGGACGATGGCAGCCATCGAGTACTCCGGGTTTTGGAGC
>Ga0247720_100533_pt1 | contig 13041 bp, 12 predicted proteins | sample MSEWel2015_12_15_FD_189078 | JGI IMG/M metagenome (GOLD analysis project Ga0247720, IMG submission 189078) | Subsurface sediment microbial communities from gas well in West Virginia, United States - MSEEL Well Study Marcellus 3H_2015_12_15 | ecosystem: Environmental > Terrestrial > Deep...
TAAGTAAAGATATCAATTCTGAACTTGTGATTTTTCTTCTTCTAGAGTTTATGAAGCTTTCTATAATGGATTGTTTGTAGTCTATCAGCACTTTCTTGTTAAAAGCTGCCGAAGCTGCCTTTGACAAAGTTTCAGCTGTAAATACTGCTATTAAAAACCCTACTGAATACCATATTAAGGCAGAAATACTGTAATTTAAATTTCCAACTGATGTGTCAACAATTATTTTAAAAAGTATCGCCTGCAGGGCTTTAAGGGCTGATACAAAAATTATAAGTATAGCGTTTACCAGAATTAAAAACTTATACTTTAAGATGTATTTCTTTATCGTCTCCATTTACTCGACCTCCATAGAATGAGATTGGAATATCAAATTATTTTATATTGACATCTTCTTACACCAAACACTCCATCTCTTTAGAAATTTTATTTAAATTTATCACTTCATCTGCTATATTTAAAAACTCTTGGTTATGAGTAACAATTAAAATTATTTTTTCCTTCTTGAGTGCTGTTAGCATAGATTTTAATTTTTTGATACTAACAACATCTAGGGCAGACGTGGGCTCGTCTAATACTATGACATCCGGATCTTTTAAAAATGTTCGTGCAATGGCTATTTTTAATTTTTCTCCTCCTGAAATATTGCTTGAGGCTCCATTTAGTTTTGTATTCAATCCTTCATGAAATTTATCTATATTTACATTTAACTCTTTTAGCAGTTTATCAATAGTTTTATAATCGTAAACCTCCACCCCGTATATTAAGTTATTGATAATTGTGTCATTAACTAATTTTGGTTCCTGTTCTGTGACTCCAATAATTTTCCTTCTTATATAATACATGTCTAGTTCCTTAAGTTCTATTGAATTGTAATATATCTTACCTGAATAGTAATTTACTAAAATCCCAAGAATTACGTTAATGAGAGTACTTTTGCCGGTTCCATTATCACCTATAATGCAGTAGATTTTCCCTTTTTCAAATTCATAATTGAAATCGTGTATAATTTTTTTAGAGTCGTCATAAGCAAAGGAAACATTTCTAAGTTCAATAGTCTCTATGCTTTCTAATCTGATAGTACCATTTATCTCTTTAGGCTCATCTAATATTTGTCTTAATCTATCATAGGAAATTAAAGCATCCTGATATGATTTGCCCAAGTTTAAAAAGTATCCTACGCTTCCTATCATCATTGAAAAATAACTACTAATTATCGTAAAATCTCCTATTGTCAAATTTCCATTTACTATTTCTATTCCACCAACAAAAAATATTATTACCCTCGCAATAGTAGTTACCATTGAATTGCTACTATTAAAAAGATAAGAAACTTTTGTATACTTCAGTAAAGAATTAAACATTTTTTCAAATGCGCTATTTAATCTCTCCCTTTCTTCCTTAAAAGTCGCATTTAGTTTTATAACTTTTACATTTTGCAAATTATCATTCATTTTTGAAAAAAATTCGTTTTGTTTTTCTTTTAATTCATAGCCTCGTATATATAGAGGTTTTTTAAACACAAAGTAAAAAAATATATATAATGGAATTAGAGCCATTAATTCTAAAGTTAATTTGGCATTTATTCTCATGGAAATATAGGCAAGAAAAATAATAGTTAAAGCATTAGTAAGAATATCCAGCATATTGGCTAATACAAAAGAAACTACTGTATTGCTGTCAGAGTTTATTCTTTGATTTAGATATGCACTGTCCACTCCTTTGAAATAAAAAATAGGCAATCTGGTCACGTGCTCCAGTGCACAAAAGTTCAAGTCTATCGCTGATTTGGTCTGAATTTTAACATAGGTATAGTTCATTATAAAAGAACTAATTATAGTAACTATACCAATTAATATTATCTTTGCTGTAAAATCGTAAATTACTTTGAAATCTTTACTTTGCAATAGAAGGTCAATATAATTACCTGTAATGTAAGGCACTATAATTGACATGAGCCATCCAATGATACTAAAAAACAGAAATACTGCCAGGGAGCTTTTGTACTTAAATATAAATTTTTTAACAAAGTTAAATATTTTCATATTGATCAACTCTCTTGCATTTTTTTAGAAATTGCCTTTTTTCTTTTTCTAAGATTTAATTAATTCCACCGTCTTTTGTTTCAGTATTTCGGCTTTTACTTCTGGATAGCCAGATTATTTCACTTCATAAAAATGAGCATAATTGTCTTTTAAAATGTTGTACATGTATTCAAAGTCTTCTATCTTTTGTTTTTCTGTCAATTCCCTTGACCAACATAAATTAAATTGTGTATTTAAAAAGGTATGGGTACTGAGAAATGTAATTGCTAAAAAAATACAAAAATAACTATCAAAACAGTTAACCTTTTCCTCAAAAATACATCCATCCTTTTATCTATAATTCTTAAAGGATAGTGATGCATCTAGAACTTTTGAGTTCAGATTTATCGCCATTAACATAACAATTTATTTTCTTACTTCATAGTTGGAAATTAACTTGAGCACGGGTACTAAACTTCTTAATTTTCTCAGGTAACCAACCTTGTAATAAATTGTTTTTTTAACAAATCTAAATATTCTCATGTCGATCAGTTCTTTCATGTATTCTTAAAAATTCTTTTCCTTATTTTCTAAAGCTTTAATTATCTCCTCTGTCTTTCGTTTTAAAAGCTCTCCTTTAACATTAGGATCGCTGTATCTAAATTTAGCCATTTCTATCTCTATCTCCGGCACTATACCTGTTTCAAAATAGGTCGTTCGTCTTCATTTAAAAAGGTTCCATACTCAAATCCTACAATTAATCCACTGTTAGGAAGTCTCATATATGATATCAGTGAACCATATCCTAGAGTATTTCTTCCTACCAAAAACCTGTTTTTTACAAAATTCAGCAAATTTTGTAGCTACTGAATAAATTCCTTATCCCTTTTAATTTCATTTAATACCCTTCTCCTCACTTTCTAACGATTTAATTACTTCCAATATCTTTTGTTTTAGTTCCTCGTCTTTTTCAAATGGGTCTTTAGGAATCATTTTTATTTCTATATCTGGTATAGTCCCTGTTTCAAAATATGAAGTACCATCTTGATTTATAATCATTGCTCCGTCAAATCTCACAATTAGCCCGCTGTTAGGAAGGCACATAATATCTGGCATAAACCAACCTCCATCTCCCGTAGTTCTCTCACCTATTAATGTAGCAAAACCTGTTTCTTTACAAAATTTTGCAAAGTCATTTGCTGCTGAACAAGTCGCTCTGCTAATTACCAAAAATATCTTACCATTAAAACCTACAGGATCTATATCTTTAAGATATTTTTCAAAATCTTTTATCGTATGCTTCATAGTCAGATAATATCTAAAACTCTTTTTTACTTCCATCGGGAGCAAGTTATACATAGGAAGTTTATCTATTGTATTATTTTTTAAATCCGGTACAAAATTTTCAAGGATTTTAACAACATAGTCACCGCCTCTTACAAGAAAAATTTCTTCTATCGATAAGTTTTCTACTCCTTTTAACTTATCTCTTAAGGGACCTATTATAGCTTCTAACCAATATTGACCATTACCTCCTTTATTATCGCTAATATCTATGAAAAGATATTGGTAATTTTTTATACTTTTCAAAAAATCGTATATCATCTCTCTTTCTTTTTTGTATTCCTCTCCTTCTTTGTGATAATCAATTAAAAAAGAGTAGATTTTCAAATAAGCAACTTTTCCAGGTACTACAATTTCTGTCACAACGTTTTCTTTTTTTCTTGTTCGAGAAAAGTAATCTTCTAGTTTACTCTCTTCATGTGCATTTTTAAAGATCTTCTCCCACATTTTATAGGAGCTTTCCGATTTTCTAAGTATATCTTTACAAGGTTTCAAATTCACTGGCTCCAACGACTCCAACAGATATTTATAATGCCCTGGATCTAAAACATGTGTATGCCCATCATGTAATTTTAATAGAATATCATTTAATGCATAATAAAATTCCAAATTATTTTTCGTTTTCTTTATCTTTTCTTTAAATTGCTCTTTATACGCTAGCCAGTCGTAGCCATACATCTTTTTCACTTCATAAAAATGAGCATAATTGTCTTTTAGAATGTCGTACATATATTCAAAGTCTTCTATTTTCTGTCTTTCTGTAAGTCCCCTTGGCTGATACAAATTAGGCTGTGTATTCAAAAAAATATGTGTACCGAAGAATACGATTGCTAAAATTATCAAAGTAAGCATTAAAATAAGTAACCTTCTGCTCAAGAATATATCCTCCTTTCACTTATAATTTTTAAAAGTAGCGATGCATCTAAAACTTAAAAGTTCCAGATGCATCGCTATCAACACAACAATTTACTTTTTACTTTCTTACTTCATAATAGGGTTCCAATTTTACAGGACGGCATACCTGTCCCCAACAATATGGACCCCAGCACACACAGGGACCTGGTATTTCTCCAAAATTTCTTGTTAAATCACAACAAGGTGCTATAGGAAGAATATTACTAGGGAACTCATTGCCAATTTCTTTATTATACCCTTCTATCAAATATTCCATTTCCTTCCACCTCCCTTCTTTTCATCCTTTATATAGAATGTGCGCACATTCTAATCAAGATTAATCCCCTAAAACATCATGGTTTAAACCTTTTCCTGTTTTTTTCTCTAATAGCTCTTTTGCTATATCCTTCAAATACTCTTCTAAAACATATTTATAATTTCCACATCTTTCTGGCATTCTTTCTATTCTCCTCCTTGGACACCCTCCCATACAAATTGGCAGTAGCTTGCAATCAATACACATTTCGTCCATCGTGGGATCATAAAGAAGATATTCCATGTACTTATCAATGTTCAAAGAAACTAAGGACTTGTCGTCCAATATATTCCCTACTCTATACTCTTCCATCCCTATATCAGACCAGCACTTATATATGTATCCTTCCGGGTCTATCACCATTGAATTTACCCTGTCTGCTCCACAAAAATTGTATCTTAAATAGGGGTACTTATGCATTAAATTATTTAAAAAACCTCTTTCTTTTAACACTTTTTCAAACATATAAGTAACCTTAGAATATTCATGCATAGACAGGCATTTATTTGGTACATAACAAGCATTTGTAGGTTCTATATATCCCAAATAAACGCTAAGTCTATTTTTTAATCCTCTCTTTTCTAACTCATCTAATATATCATTAACTCTGTTTACGTTTTCTTTGTCTATATTTATCCTCAAGGAAACATTTGGCATTATATCAATATTTTCTTCTATGTTGGTCAGTATCTTTTCAAAAGTCCCCCCTCCACTTTTTAAAGGTCGTCTCTTATCATGTACATCCTGGGGACCGTCTAATGTTATTTGTATAAATGATAATCGCAAGTTCTTAAACTGTTCCACTACTTCCCTCGTCAAGTTATACCCATTTGTCACAATAAATGCATCATATATAACTTCGTTTTCATCACAGAGTTTTATAATTCTTTCTGACATATCTTTGACAATGTCAAAAACCAACAGCGGTTCTCCTCCATACCAAATAATATTTACACTCTGCAAAAACTTCATCTGCCGCTTTATATATTCAACTATTTTATCTTGTACTTCTTCACTCATAAATACATCTTTCTGATTGTCCTTTTCATAGCAGTATACACAGGCAAAATTACACCCTAATGTAGGTGCAATAGTTAAACCCAAATTTTTGTCATTAAGTCTACTCCGCCAGAGATTGAAACGTAATAGCTGAAGTTCGTCAACATTGTCATCTATGAGAAATTGACCTTTTTTCAAGTCTTCTATTAATTTACTGTCATCAATTGAAATGCCTTTTTCCACATAATTTTTATACTTATCGTAATTATTTTTTTCCATTAAGGCTAAAGCTCCTGTTCTTGAATTATAAGCTACTATTTTCTCCGGATCTTCAGGAAAGTCAAAGAAAAAGTTATATCTAGACGGCTTCATTTTCTTTCTCCCCTTAAAGAATTTTTATCCTGAGCTCATCTCAAAAACTTTTCTACATCAAAGTTCTAAAATGTGCCTTCATGCCTGAAATGTATTTTGGCTTTGCATCTTTTTACTTATCTACAACCAGAGAATGCCAATCTATTATATCCTTTTCTCCCATTGGCCCTATACTTTCGACACTTCCCATCACACCAAAACCCCATGAATACAGTAAAAGAGTAACTATGAAAAAAATAACTAACAACTTTCTCCTCAAGCCTCTTCCTGCCCCCTTTACTTTTCCTTCTCTTACCTATATAATATATGGTAAGTTAAACAATTTCAACCCGAATTGATTCTGGGTGGTGTGTAAAAAAATGGATGGATTCTATTACAATTTAGAGGCTTTTGGAAATGAATTGAGAGATATACGTAAATCTTTGAGGCTTACTCAGAAAGATATAGAAGATCAAACTCTTATAAGCACAGATACTCTAAGGAGAATTGAAAATGGAAAGGTTATGCCTAAACAGGAAACTTTTGATTTGATGTCTGTCATCCTTAAAAGAGACTTAAATGAGCTGTTGCTTAAGTACAGACTTAAAGATTATTCTTCTTTTTATAAAATAAAAAGTTCTATTGAAGATAAGCTTGAAGGTGGAGAATTTGAAGATTTGAAAAAGGACGTTGAAAAGCTTAAAAAAATAATTGATGGAAGGGAAATGAGCCTTTATTACATTCGATTATTGAAGCAACTTCTCTTGTTAGTGGAGTCTGTTATTAAAAAAACTGTTAATAATGATTATGAAAAGGCTTTAGAAAAATTGATTAAAGCCATGAAAGTCACTATACCAGATTTTTCTCTTTCTAACTATACCCGCTTTGTGTACAGCAGTATGGAAGTTAGAATCTTGATGAATATAGCTCTTATAGTAAGAGAAAAAGAATCCTATGAGAAAAGGATAGAAATGCTTCTTTTTTGCTTAGAAGCACTGGAGACAGAAAATGTAGAAGAAAGGGTTAGGGTATATTACAATCTCTCCTATGCGTATCACTTGGCTTCCATATATGATAAGGCGCTTTACTACGCAGAAGAAAGTATTAAAACTTGTGTAGAAAACAAGACTTTAAATGGCTTGGCACTTTTATACTTTAGAAAAGGAATTGCCGAATTTAAGCTTAATAGAGAAAATTACATGGACTCTCTTTTAAAGGCTTTATATCTTTTAGAAATATGCGGTCATGAAAAATTAAAGAAAATGGTGATAGAAAGTTGCAAGAAAATTTATAACATAGAGCTGACCACATAATAGCAAATCTTAACAAAAAACGTTCAGTGATGATTTTCTCATGTATAATAGGAACAGGCAAGGTTGTATATCCTATGCTGACCACTAGCTCTGTTTGGTTCATCTTAGTGTGATATAATAAATAAAAGATAAAAACATTTATTAATAAGGTGAGGGTTAATAACAATGAGAGATTTGAGTAGTATTAGTAAAGAATTAGAAAAATTGAAATCATATTTGTCTGATAACCCCAGTATAATTGCTTTCTACCTTTTTGGATCTTATGGCACGGAATATCAAAACCAAAACAGTGATATTGATTTTGCAGTTTTATACAACAAAAATGTCTTATTGGAGGAAGAACTTACATTAGAAGTTAAAATAAGTGAAATATTCAAAAGAGATGACATTGATATAATAAACTTAAATAAAGCTCCTTTAAACCTTCAACACCACGTCATTTATACTGGAGAATTATTATATTGCAGTAATTATGTAAAATTATCAGATTTTAAAGAAAAAGTTTTTAAATACTATGGAGATTATGGCATTACCCTCAAATTCTTTTATGATGATTATTTGGAAGGACTGGTTAAAAAATGACTATCGATAAAGATAAGATAATAAAAAAAATAAATGTGATCAAAAAAGCTTTAACAAATTTAAGCGAACTTGCCAAACTTACAGATAATGAATTTTCATCAGATTTTAAATATTATGACTCTGCAAAATACAATTTACAAATTGTAATAGAAGCAATGATCGACATTGGTAATCACATTATATCAAGACTAAATTATGAACCCCCAAAAACATATGCTGATACATTCGAAATTCTCACTAAACACAATATATTACCTTATGACTCGGCCAATACATATAAACTTATGGCAAAATTTCGCAATAGAATTGTTCATTTTTACGACGATATAAGTAATCTGGAAGTATATAACATCATACAAAATAATCTGCGTGACTTTGAAAATTTTTTGAAGTATATTTCTATTTTCTTGAAAAATTTTGAGTAACTCTTACCCTTTTATATTTTATTCCCTGCTGTCAGACACCACTGAAAGTATAGCTTTTGTAATTTTTTATAACCACAATAGGCGTTTGTTGTTCTGAGTTACCTGAAGGGTTGTCCAAAAAAAGCTTTTCTACGTATGTAGTTTTAGGCCCCAAAGACCCCGACAAAGTTTGCGACATGATAAAAGAAAAAACAGGAGTGGATGCTGTAATAATTGATGCAAATGATTTACATAAAGCTGACTGCGTTGGCGCCTCAAAAGGAGTAGATAAGAAGTAGACATAGAAGTATTAAAAGGAAGAAAAATAACAATAAATCCTGGTTTTAGTAAAAAAACTAAAAACCCTACAGGACTCTTAATGCACATTCCAATAATGGGCAAAAAAGTTAAATTTTCTGCTGAGTAATTGCTGAGCAGAAAGCAAAATAACCTGGGAAAAAGACCCTCAAGAGAAAAATTTAAAAGATTTGGATTGTAAAATTCTAATCAGCCTTTACACTGAAGTGTCTTCTAAAAAAGAAAGTGGATTTAAGGTATACTGCGAGGAACAAAAAGAAACTTCTCTAAAGCTTGCTAAACATATAAACAAAGCAATGGAAGAAAAATTGTAACTTCCAAGCTTGGGAATTTTTCAAAAAAGATTTGAGTACAAAAGAAAGTATCATTCCTGTGGGTATTGTGCCAGCAATGGAAGATGTTGGGATAGACGATGCTCATTTGAGGGATGTAGATTACATAGAAAAAGTAGCTCAGGCCGTGTTTAATGGCTTAATAAGATTTTATTAAAAGCAGGTAAAAAACAGGGCTACAGCACTACCTGTACCCTGTTTTTTAGGTTGATAAAATTTTCTCCCACATTGCAAGTATAGGCATAAACTTCTACGCCTTTCATAACAGCTTCTCTTAAAAATTGTCCAAATTGAGGGTCCTGTTCGTCATTTGGAGTAAAGTATTTGATGTCATCCATTTGAATTAAAAAAACAACTGCCGCCCTCATTCCTTCTTCTTTGACTTTTATGAGCTCCTTTAAATGCTTTCTACCTCTTTCTGTGGGGGCATCAGGAAATTTTGCAATACCTTCTACTTCCAAAGTTACTCCTTTGACTTCAACATAACATATCTCTTTTCCTTTTGTAAGTTTTATATCAAATTTACTGTTCCCAAAAGTTTTCTCTTTTTCTACAATGTCATAACCTTTAAATTCATCGATAAGTCCCATTTTTATGCTTTCTAAAACTACTTTATTAGGCACTTGTGAATCGATAGATATAAGTCTTTTCCCCTTATAAGCAAAAGCCAACTCGTAGGGCGTTTTTCTGCCTTGCCTATCTCTTACTTCAAGGATAACCTCTGCTCCCGGAACAAATATCTCTTTACACCTTCCCGTATTAGGCACATGTACTAAAGTCTTTTCTCCGCTATTTAACTCTACATAAGCTTCAAATCTATTGATTCTCTTTATGAATTTCCCGTAAACAATTGGATTTGTAATCACCATTTTAAAAACCTCATACTAAATCTTTTTCGGTAATTTCTGCAAAACTTGTAGGGGTTTCCCACAATCTCAATTTATAAAGATGATAGTTATCTCCTTTAAACACAGGCTCCAATTCTTTCCATATCCACAAAAGAATATTTTCGCAAGTAGTGTTAAATCCTAAAACTTCATTTAAATACTTATGGTCAAGCTTTTTTACAACTTTCTCATTTACTATTTCTTTAAGCTTCACAAAATCTATTACCATTCCTTCTCCGTCAGGCTTCCCCTCAACTGTAACTTCCAGCTTATAGGTATGACCGTGAAGCTCCTCACACTTCCCATTGTAATTTATAAGATTGTGGGCACTGTCAAAAGTAAAAATTTTTGTCACTTTCATTTTTTACACCCCATTGTACCAATTCTCTTTATACAGCTTAACTCCTTCTTTATCAGGCAACTCCGCTATTAAATCTTTAATATACACATCTCCTTTTTTTATAAAAGGGTTTATATCCGAAAGAGGAATCAACACAAAAGCTCTCTCCCATATTCTCGGATGAGGAATACTCAACACTTCATCCTTTAATTCAATATCATCGTACAACAGTATGTCAATATCAATAGTCCTTGGACCCCATCTTATGAGTCTTTCTCGTTTTAATTTTTTTTCAATTTCATTTACAACTTTTAATAAGTCATAAGGCCCAATGTTTGTCTCCACTTCAACTGCAATATTTAAAAACATATCCTGGTTTAAATATCCTACAGGTTTTGTTTCATAAATAGGAGAAAGCTTCTTTAAAATTATGCCTTCCCAGTGTTCTAACTCAAAAACGGCTCTTTTTAAATTTTCTTCCCTATCTCCTAAATTAGAACCTAAAGATAAATATACTTTACTCATCTTCTCACCATCGCATCAGTCATTTTAGCAACTCTTACCATCTGCTTTACATCGTGAACACGTACAATATCAACCCCTTTTACAATCCCAACAGCAACTGTTGCAGCAGTCCCTTCCAATCTATCCTCTACATCTAAGTTTAAAACTTTTCCAATCATTGATTTTCTTGAAGTGCCTAAAAGTACAGGAAGTCCTAAAACTTTTAATTCTTCCAATCGATTCATGACCTCAAGATTATGATCTAAAGTTTTTCCAAAACCTATCCCTGGGTCTACTACCATTTGAGATTTATCAATTCCTGCTTTTTCTCCTATTTCTATGCTTTTTTGTAAAAATTTTACTATATCCTTAACAACATCTTCATATTCTGCTACATTGCTGTTATGCATCATTATTACGCCTGCATGGTATTTTGCAACTACTTCCGCCATTTGGGGGTCCCTTTGAAGTCCCCATACATCATTTACTATGTGAGCACCTGCTTCTAAAGCTCGAAGCGCCACATTCGATTTCATAGTATCCACAGATATAATAACATTTGAAATTTTTGAAAGCTTTTCAATGATAGGTATAACTCTTCTCATTTCTTCTTCTTCATCCACTGGAGTATATCCCGGCCTTGTAGACTCTCCACCTACATCTATTATGTCAGCTCCTTCTTCTATCATTTGAAGAGCTCTTTCTAAGCCTTTTTCGAAAGTATTATATTTTCCCCCATCTGAAAAAGAATCAGGAGTCATATTTAATATTCCCATTATGTAAGTTCTTTTTCCAATCTCCAAGCTTTTATCCCTACACCTAAATAGCATAGTTTACCTCCCTTATTTTTTAGAATTGATTAAAGACATGACTTCTGCTCGAGACTTTTGATCTGTTCTGAATATTCCTCTCAAAGCAGAAGTAACAGTCTTGGACCCTGGTTTTTTGACACCTCTCATTGTCATGCACAGATGCTCCGCCTCAATGACAACAGCAACACCTAAAGGATTCACAGCCTCCATTATGGTATCTGCAATTTCACTTGTCAACCTCTCTTGAAGCTGTGGCCTTTTTGCCAAAATATCTACTATTCGAGCTAATTTGGAAAGGCCTAAAATTCTACCCTTTCTAGGCAAATACGCTACATGGGCAACTCCTATAAAAGGCAAGAGATGGTGTTCGCACATAGAATAAAGGGGAATATCTTTTACAAGTATTATTTCTTGATGTTCATCCTCTTGAAAAATCTTTATAACGTCTTTTACATTCGTATGAAGCCCAGCAAAAATTTCCTCATACATCCTTGCAACCCTATCAGGAGTCTCAAGGAGCCCCTCCCTATCCGGGTTTTCACCTATGGCTTCAAGTATGTCTCTTACCGCTTTTTTAATTTTTTCTTTATCTATCATATACGATACCCCTTTGTCTAGAAAATTGACAACTATATTATATTATTTTTATCTCCAAAAAGCCAGTCCTTACAAAAAAGTTAAAAAGCAGTCTTTCGACTGCTTTTTTAGTCATTTTTAGGCTTCATTGTAGGGAATAATATTACATCTCTTATAGAATAAGCATCTGTCATAAACATCACAAGTCTATCCACACCTATTCCCAATCCTCCAGTCGGTGGCATACCAACCTCAAGAGCATTTATAAAGTCCTCATCCATCATATGGGCTTCTTCGTCACCGGCTTCCCTCTGCTTTAATTGTTCTAAAAATCTCTCTTTTTGGTCTATAGGGTCATTTAATTCAGAAAAAGCATTAGCCACTTCTCTTCCGTAAATAAAAGCTTCAAATCGAGAAGTAAACTCTGGATTGTCGTGTTTTCTCTTAGCTAAAGGAGAAATCTCTACAGGATAATCCATGACAAAAGTTGGCTGTATCAAATGCTGTTCTATTAGCTCATCAAAGACAAGTGCTATTACTTCTCCCTTTTTCATTCCTTCTTTTGTCTCAAGGTTTAATTTCTTCGCTATCTCTATTGCCTCTTCATCTGTCTTCACTTCATTAAAGTCTACCCCGACATATTCTTTTATGGCATCCACCATAGTAATTCTTTTCCAAGGAGGTGTCAAATCTATTTCTGTTCCTTGATAAACTATTTTCGTAGTACCGTTAACCTTTTGGGCCACATAGGCAAATAATTGTTCTGTCAGTTCCATCATACCGTAATAATCCGTATAGGCTTCATAAAGCTCTAAAAGAGTAAATTCCGGATTGTGCCTTATATCCATTCCTTCATTTCTAAAAACTCTGCCCATCTCATATACTTTTTCAAGGCCACCCACAATAAGCCTCTTTAAGTGAAGCTCTAAAGCAATTCGCAAGTACATATCAATATCTAAAGCATTGTGATGAGTAATAAAAGGTCGTGCTGCAGCCCCACCCGCAATAGTATGAAGAATAGGAGTCTCCACCTCTAAAAATCCTC
>Ga0247720_100534_pt1 | contig 12998 bp, 10 predicted proteins | sample MSEWel2015_12_15_FD_189078 | JGI IMG/M metagenome (GOLD analysis project Ga0247720, IMG submission 189078) | Subsurface sediment microbial communities from gas well in West Virginia, United States - MSEEL Well Study Marcellus 3H_2015_12_15 | ecosystem: Environmental > Terrestrial > Deep...
CCATTGATGACCCCCAGGGAAAGCTGTTTGTGTGGTGGCAGCCAGTCAACCACCCGGGCGACTTCCTGGGGGGCGCTGACCGCATCGATATGTAATCCTGCCACGGGCAGCTCACAGGCCAGTTGCAGGTTTTCACGCAACTCACCGAAGTAAGTGGTTACCAACAGCTTTGGCGCGCTGGTTTTAAGGTGGTGGTAGGCCAGGCTGAAGGCGTGGCGCCAGTCCGCATCCAGGTCGGTCACAAGGGCGGGTTCGTCTACCTGAACCCACTCAACGCCATGAGCTGCCAACAGATCGAGAAGCGTTGAGTAAACGGGCAACAGCGATTCCAGCAGCGAAAGCCGGTCACTTTCATCTTTGGCTTTGCCGAGCCAGAGATAGGTGACCGGTCCGATGATCACCGGCTTGGGAGAAAGCCCGTGGGCCCGGGCTTCGGTGATCTGTTCGATCAGCCGGCCGGCATTGAGCTGGAAACGGGTATGCTGATGGAACTCGGGCACGATGTAGTGGTAATTGGTGTCGAACCACTTGGTCATTTCTCCTGCCTGCACACCGCAGCATGCTGACTCCTGCCCGGAGCGGCCCCGGGCCACCCGGAAGTACCGGTCGAGCTCGCTGCCTTCGGTTTCACTTACCCGCTCTGGCAGGTTGCCCAGAGTAAAACTCATATCCAGCACCTGATCGTAAAACGAGAAGTCGCCCACGGGTACCTGGTCAAGGTGCTGTTGGCTTTGCCAGTGCCTGCGTCGAAGATCGGCTCCTGTGATCTGCAGTTCCTCCTCGCTGATCTGGCCTTTCCAGAAGGCTTCCTGGGCAAATTTCAGCTCGCGGCGGGCGCCGATGCGCGGAAATCCGAGATTGTGTGTGGTTACCATGGTGGGTCCTCTGCTTGATCCTGTGGTTTGCAAGAAGGTGCAGAATATCGGCCTGGTAAAATGAAGAATAATGGTATTATTTCAGGTAACGATGAATAATGGTCATGTATGGAGCGACAATGATCGAGCGTAGCCATCTGGAGATTCTCAGGGCGGTCAATCAGCAGGGTTCACTGACGGCGGCGGCCGAGCGCCTGCATCTGACCCAGTCAGCCCTCAGCCATTCCATTCGTAAGCTGGAACACCAGCTGGGCACCGATGTCTGGGTGCGGGAAGGCCGGCAGCTGCGACTGACCCAGTCCGGTGAGTACATACTGTCGCTTGCCATCAGGCTGTTGCCGCAGATGGAACATGCGGAGATGCTGATCGGTCAGTTTGCCAAGGGCCAGCGAGGCACGTTGCGCATAGGGATGGAATGCCACCCCTGTTACCAATGGCTGTTGAAAGTGGTGGGGCCTTACCTCGAAGACTGGCCCGGCGTGGACGTGGATGTGAAACAGAAATTCCAGTTCGGCGGTATTGGTGCGCTGTTTGGTCACGAGATCGATATGTTGGTGACACCGGACCCGTTGCACCGCCCGGGCCTGATCTTCGAGCCGGTGTTCGATTATGAGCAGGTGCTTGTCGTGGCTGCGGATCATGAGCTGGCGGGTAAAGCCTGGGCTGAACCCGGGGATCTGGAGAGCGAAACCCTGATCACCTACCCGGTGGAGATCGAGCGGCTGGATATCTATACCCGGTTCCTGCTGCCGGCCCATGCCAGCCCGGCACGGCATAAAACCATTGAGACCACTGATATCATGCTGCAGATGGTCGCCGCAGGTCGCGGGGTAGCCGCACTTCCGCGCTGGCTGGTCGAGGATTACGGTGCCCGGATTCCGGTTCGAGCGGTGCAGTTGGGGGAGGCCGGGATTCCCAAACAGATCTTTCTGGGCCTTCGTGAACGGGACCGGCAGGTGGATTATCTGAATTCGTTCATGAAGCTGGCAAGTGAGGTTCGCTGGAGTTAACGTCTTCGGTTAAACTGCGCAGAAAATTTGTTCAGGAAACCAGACTATGAGTGAGATTCCCGCAGATCTGAAATATATTGAGACCCATCAGTGGGTTCGCGTGTCCGATGATGGCACGGCGACGGTCGGTATTACGGATTTTGCCCAGAAACAGCTGGGGGATGTCGTGTATATCGGTGTTCCGGATGTGGGCGCGACCGTTAACGGCGGCGAGGAAGCTGGCGTGGCGGAGTCGGTCAAGTCGGCTTCGGATGTGTTCAGTCCGGTGACCGGTGAGGTTATCGAGGTGAATGAGAGCCTCGAGGATGAGCCGGAGAAGGTCAACGACGATCCTTATGGTGACGGCTGGCTGTACAAGGTGCGGCTTGAGGATGCTGGCGAGCTGGATGGCCTGATGGACTCTGCGGCTTATGCGGAGCATGTGGCTGCCGAGGAATAACGCTTCCACTTGGGAGGCGGGCCTGACGGGGCGGGCCTTCCAAAACACGCTGTGAATACGTCCCTGTACGCTTGGCTCCGCCATCCCTGGCTCCGCACAGTTTTGGAAGGCCCGCCCCGTCAGTCCGTCATACATCGGTATCAGTTTCAACTCATTTTGTATAATCCCTGTCTTTCCTTTCCAGGTGGTCTTTATGAATTTTCCGGTTCTGTATCTTCGAAAAGGCGCAGAGCGCCGTCTCCGTGCTGGCCATCTCTGGGTATACAGCAATGAGGTGGACACCCGCCGCAGTCCGCTGACGGATTTCGGGGCCGGTGTTCAGGCGGAGCTTCGGGCTTCGAATGACAAGCCTTTGGGTACGGTGTTCGTGAACCCCCATGCGCTGATTTGTGGTCGGCTGATCAGCCGGGACCCGGGCCATGGTATGACGCCGCAGCGGTTGACCCAGCGAATGGAGGCTGCGCTTGCGCTGCGGGAGCGGCTTTTTGACAAGCCGTTTTACCGTTGGGTGTTTGGCGACAGCGACGGGCTTTCGGGGCTGGTGATTGACCGGTTTGATGCCACGGTGGTGGTGCAGATTTCCACGGCCGGTATGGAGGCGATGAAGGACGCGGTTGTCCGGGCGGTGCAGCGGCTGGTGCATCCGGAGGCGATCATCCTCAAGAACGATGGCAAGATGCGCAAGGTGGAGGGGCTGGATGCCTATGTGGAGCAGGCTCATGGCGCTGAGATCAGTCTGCTGGAGGTGGAGGAGAACGGGGTCCGGTTCGAGGTCCCTCTGGAAGGCGGGCAGAAGACGGGCTGGTTCTATGATCATCGGATGAATCGTGCCCGTTTGCAGGCCTATGCACCGGGTAAGCGGGTGCTGGATGTGTTCAGTTACGTCGGTGGCTGGGGCATTCAGGCGGCCTGTGCCGGGGCCACTCAGGTGACCTGTGTCGACAGTTCGGCGGGAGCGATTGATTCGGTTCATCATAATGCCAGGCTCAATGGTCTGGATAACGTGGAAACCATTGAAGGCGATGCCTTCGAGGCCCTGAAGGCGCTGGCGGATGAAAAGGAGAAGTTTGATGTGGTGGTGCTGGATCCGCCGGCGCTGATTCCCCGGCGCCGGGACCAGAAGGCGGGGGAAGAGGCCTATGCCCGGCTGAATCAGCTGGGTCTGCGGTTATTGGAGCGCGATGGCATACTGGTGTCCGCATCCTGTTCCATGCATCTCTCGCAGGAAAAGCTGGTGGACATCATTCGGGGCAGCGGCCGGAAGATCGATCGCTTTGTCCAGCTGCTGGAGCAGGGGCATCAGGCGCCGGATCATCCGGTGATTCCCGGCATTCCGGAGACCGATTACATTAAATCCTGCTTTGTTCGTTCACTGACCGGCTTCTTCTGAAGCCGGTGAAGCCGGGGTCAGATGAAAGCCTTCATCTGACCCCATGTTCAGCCTGAGAAAGCCTTCATCTGACCCCATGTTCAGCCTGAGAAAGCCTTCATCTGACCCCACAGAGAGAGGTAAAGCCGAGGGTCAGATGAACGCTTTCATCTGACCCCATGTTCACGTTTCAGCCTCTCAGTGACATTACCTTCCAGCCGTTTTCCCGGGCAAATTGCTCCAGGGTCGGGTCCGGGTCGACGGCTACCGGATGATCCACTTTCTTTAACAGCGGCAGGTCGTTGTGGGAGTCGCTGTAGAACCACGCCCCCTCAAGCGTCCTGTTATGGGCAGCCAGCCAGTCATCCAGCCGGGTTACCTTGCCATCCTGAAAGCTCGGGGTGCCGGCCACTTCGCCGGTATAGCGGCCGTTGACCAGTTCCGGTTCGGTGGCAATCAGATGTTCGATGTTCAGGGCCTCGGCAATGGGTTCGGTTACAAACCGGTTGGTGGCGGTGATGATCATCAGGGTGTGGCCCTGTTCGCGATGACTCTCCAGAAGGGCCTGGGCGCTGGCCTGCATCATCGGGCGCACCTTCTTTTCCATAAAGGTTTCCCGCCAGGCCAGTAGCTCACCCATATTGTGGCTGGCCAGTGGCTGGAGGGCAAAGCCCAGGTAATGCAGGATATCCAGCTCGCCGTTCAGGTATTCCTGGTAGAAACGGTCGTTGGCAAGTCGGTATTCCTCGGCATCGACAATGCCTTCCTCTACCAGAAACTCGCCCCAGGCGTGGTCGCTGTCGCCGGCCAGAAGGGTGTTGTCCAGATCAAAAATTGCGAGCGTCAAGCGGTTACCTCCGGTGATGACAGGGCTTGCGGTAAAGCGCCAAGTCTAGCATGACCTGTCCTCAACGGCTCCGTTTGCCGAACCCTTGGGATTCTGTAAGAATGAGAGCAACTTGGACAAATCCGACCGGTGAATTTTTAACCGGTCTACCGACTCTATAAGAGGACTGTGCCGTGATCGATTCAGACGGTTTCAGACCCAACGTCGGAATCATTCTGGCCAACCACAGGGGAGAAGTTCTCTGGGCAAGGCGAATAGGGCAGGACTCCTGGCAGTTTCCCCAGGGCGGGATCAAGTATGATGAATCCCCCGAGGATGCACTGTACCGGGAGCTTGGAGAGGAAATCGGTCTCTGTGCGAACGATGTCGAGATTATCAGTTGCACCCGGGGCTGGCTCAGGTATCGACTCCCCAGGAGGATGGTACGCCACAACTCCCACCCCATTTGTGTGGGCCAAAAACAGAAATGGTTCCTGCTGAGGATGTTATCGCCGGACGCGCAGGTTTGCGTGGACGGGACGGATTCACCGGAGTTCGACGGCTGGCAGTGGGTAAGCTACTGGTATCCGCTGGGCCAGGTGGTTTCATTCAAGCGTGAAGTGTATCGACGTGCGCTGAGGGAGCTTGCGCCCCGGCTGTTCTACAACATGGAACAGTGGCATCGGGCGGAGCAGAACCGGCGTTTAAAGGAACACCAGAAATGACGGACTGACACCGCCATGCTGAGCATTCTGCGAAGTCTAGTACAAGAGGTAAACAGTGCCCGCGATCTGCAGGAGGCGCTGGATATCATCGTATCGCGGGTGCAGAAGGCCATGGGGACCGAAGTCTGTTCCGTGTATCTGCTCGATCCGGCCACCAACCGCTATATCCTGATGGCCACTGAAGGTCTCTACCGGAATGCGGTGGGGCAGGTCAGTCTGGCCTATTCCGAGGGGCTTGTGGGGCTGGTCGGTTCCCGTGAAGAACCCATCAATCTCGAGGATGCCCCGTCGCATCCACGCTATCGTTACTTTCCGGAAACCGGTGAAGAACGCTTCCGCTCTTTCCTGGGTGTTCCGATTATCCACCACCGCCGGGTGCTGGGGGTGCTGGTTGTTCAGCAGCGGGAAAGTTCCCGGTGTTTCGACGAAGGTGAAGAGGCTTTCCTGGTCACTGTATCGGCCCAGCTCGCGGGGGTTATTGCCCACAGCGAAGCGACCGGTGCCATCAGCGGACTGTCGCTGACCGGTGAAGAGGCTCATGATGTCAGCTTCAGTGGTGTCCCCGGCGCCCCGGGTGTGGCGATCGGCAGTGGTGTCGTGGTCTATCCCTCCGCCGATCTGGATGTGGTGCCCGAAAAACCCACCGATGACATCGATCTGGAACTGGAGCTGTTCCGGGGGGCAGTGAAGGCTGTTCGTGAAGATATCGAGCGCGTGGCCAAGCGGCTCGCCTCACAGCTACGTCCCGAAGAGCAGGCGTTGTTTGACGTTTATCTGAGGATGTTGGGCGACGATGCCATGCCAGGGGAGGTCGCCAACAAGATCCGGGAAGGGGTATGGGCCCAGGGTGCGCTGAAGCAGGTGGTTCAGCAATACATCCGCCACTTCGAGATGATGGATGATCATTACCTCCAGGAGCGCGCCGTTGATATCCGGGATCTGGGCCGGCGCCTGCTGTCTCACCTCCAGGAAGGGGAACAGAAACACCTGAATTACCCCGAGCGGACCGTTCTTGTGAGCGAAGAGCTCACGCCCGCCATGCTGGGCGAAGTGCCCAAGGGCCAACTGGTTGGCCTGGTGTCCGTCAAGGGGTCCAGTAACTCCCACGTGGCAATCCTGGCCCGCGCCATGGGGGTGCCCACGGTCATGGGGCTGGTGGATATTCCGGTAAACCAGCTTGACGGCAAGGAGCTGATCGTTGATGGCTTTGAGGGCCAGATCTTCGCGTCGCCGTCCTCGGACCTGCGGTCCTACTACCAGGCGATCTGCGACGAAGAAGACGAGCTGATCCGGGGCCTGGAGGTTCTGAAAGACAAGCCCTGCGAAACCACCGATCATCACCGGGTGTCGCTACTGGTCAACACGGGGCTGATGACCGATGTCGTCCGCTCTCTGTCCCATGGCGCCGAGGGCATTGGCCTGTACCGGACCGAAGTGCCGTTCATGATCAAGGATCGCTTCCCCTCGGAGCAGGAGCAGCGGGAGTACTATCGGGAGCAGCTGGAAGCCTTTGCCCCCAGCCCGGTAACCATGCGCACCCTGGATATCGGGGGCGACAAGGCGCTGACCTATTTCCCGATCAAGGAAGAAAACCCCTTCCTTGGCTGGCGCGGCATCCGGGTCACCCTGGATCATCCGGAGATCTTCCTGGTGCAGGTTCGGGCCATGCTCAAGGCCAGCGAAGGCCTGAACAACCTGCAGATCATGTTGCCGATGATTTCCAATATCTCGGAGGTGGAAGAGTCCCTGCACCTGATTTACCGGGTGTATCACGAGGTTCGTGAAGAGGGCTACGACATTCACATGCCCAAAGTGGGTGTGATGGTCGAAATTCCCGCCGCCGTCTACCAGATCCGCGAGCTGGCAGACCGGGTCGACTTCCTGTCGGTTGGCTCCAACGACCTGACCCAGTACCTGCTGGCGGTCGATCGCAATAACCCGAGGGTCGCCCAGCTCTATCATTCCTACCACCCGGCCGTGCTTCAGGCCCTGGTCCGGATTGCCCAGGATGCGCACTCGGTTGGCAAGCCGGTGGGCATCTGCGGCGAGCTGGCCGGTGATCCCGGTGGCGCACTGCTGCTCATGGCAATGGGCTACGATTCCCTGTCCATGAACGCGGCCAGTCTGCCCAAGGTCAAGTCGGTGATTCGCAGCGTCAGCCGGGAATGGGCTATTCAGCTGCTGGAGGATGTACTGCTGCTGGACTCGCCACATGTGATCAAAAGTTGTGTGGATCTGGCCCTGAGGAACGCGGGCTTTGGCCGCTACCTCAGGCCGGGAAAATCAAGCGCCATGGCGGCGTCCGAGGCAGCGGTCTCCTGATCCCGGGTCGTCTGGGTGAATATAGGGTGCGTACTCTAAAACCGGTTGTTAGTGTAGCCAGAGCAGTTTTTGATAGTTCAGAACACGGACTTGCATTCTTTCTCCGGAAAAGGAAGGTCTATGAAGGTGCCAGCTGATCCTGAATCCGCTCCCCGTATCGGGCTCGCTCTCGGTGGTGGTGGACCTTTGGGCGGAATCTACGAGATCGGAGCACTGCGTGCCCTGGATGAAGCGCTGGATGGTCTCGATTTCAACAATATCGATGTCTATGTAGGGGTTAACGCGGGCTCATTCGTGGCCGCGAACCTGGCCAACCAGATGACCACTGCCCAGCTGTGCCGGATTTTCGTGCGCAATGAGGCAGAAGTTCACCCTTTTCACCCGGAAGTCTTCTACCGGCCGGCCTTCCGGGAGATTGGCAGTCGATTGCTGTCGGTACCGGGGCTGGTTTCAACCGCCGTGCGCCGGTTCGTCAATAACCCCTACGATCAGAGCCTGCTCGAAGCCATGACCATACTGGCCCAGGCGGCGCCGGCGGGGCTGTTTGATAACGAGGGCCTGCACGAGTACCTCAAGCGTGCCTTTACCATGCTGGGACGCACCAATGACTTCCGCCAGCTGAAGCACAGTCTCTATATTGTGGCAGCCGATGTCGAAAGCACGGAGGCGGTCTGCTTCGGGGCTCCGGGCTTCGATCATGTGCCCATTTCAAAGGCGATTCAGGCAAGTACCTCATCGCCGGGCCTTTACGTGCCGGTGGATATTGACGGCCGCTATTATGTGGATGGCACCTTGCGTAAAGGGCTGCACGCTTCCGTCGCCTTTGAAGATGGCGCTGATCTGGTATTCGCGGTAAACCCCCAGGTGCCTATTGATGCCAGTGCCGCGGTACGTGCCGGGTCCATGAAGCCGGGTGAGCTGACCCGCTCCGGTATGCCGAACCTGTTGTCCCAGATGTTCCGGACCATCGTCTACTCACGGATGCAGTCCGGTATTGCGCAGTACGCCCGGGATTATCCGGACAAGGACATACTCCTGTTCGAGCCCACCCGGGATGATGCCAAGCTGTTCTTCTCCAATGTGTTCAGTTTCCAGTCCCGGCGTATGGTGTGCGAACACGCCTATCAGATGACCCGGCGGGATCTGCTGAAGCGCGCCGATCAACTGGAACCCAAGCTGGCGAAATACGGCATCCGTTTGCGCCGCGACCGTCTGGAAGACGAGCAGCGCACAATCAGTACCAGTCTCTACGGTGAAATGCTCCCGCTTTATGTTGCCAAAGGCCGAAAGAAGAAGGCAGAGAAGGGGCGGTTGGCCACCGGCCTCGGGAACGTCACTCACCTGTTCTCGAAAGCCGAATAAATTGGGGTCAGATGAAAATGGGGTCAGAAGAACTTTTCTTCTGACCCCATTTTCATCTGACCCCAAATTCACGACTAGAGAATGTACCGGCTCAGATCCTCGTCTTCAGCCAGTTCTCCAAGCCTTTCATCAACAAAGTCCGCGGTTACCTCGAAGCCATCAGTCACCGCATCTCCGGCGTCGAACGACAGCCCCTCGAGCAGTCGCTCAAGTACCGTATGCAAACGCCGGGCACCAATGTTTTCAGTGCTTTCGTTGACCTTCCAGGCCACCTCGGCAATGCGGGCAATGGCGTCTTCCCGGAACGTCAGTTTGACGCCCTCGGTCAGCATCAGTGCCTCGTATTGTTGCACCAGAGACGCATCCGGCTCGGTGAGGATGCGCTTGAAGTCTTCCGGCGTCAGCGCCTGAAGTTCCACGCGGATCGGCAGGCGGCCCTGCAGCTCGGGAATGAGGTCTGAGGGCTTGGACAGGTGAAACGCCCCGGACGCGATAAACAGGATGTGATCGGTCCGTACCGAGCCGTACTTGGTGCTGACGGTACTGCCCTCGATCAGGGGCAGGAGATCGCGCTGCACACCTTCACGGGAGACATCCGATGAGGTGTTCTCGGAACGCTTGGCCACCTTGTCTATTTCATCAATGAACACGATGCCATTCTGTTCCACCGCCTGGATGGCCTTCTGCTTTATCTCTTCCTCGTTGACCAGCTTGGCGGCCTCCTCTTCCTTGGCGCGCTTCAGGGCGTCGGAGACCTTCATCTTGCGGGTCTTGCGCTTGTCGGAGGAGAGGTTGGAAAACATGCTTTGCAGCTGGTTGGTCATCTCCTCCATGCCCGGAGGCGCCATGATCTCCACCCCCGCACTGGCGTTGCGCAGGTCGATCTCGATTTCCTTGTCATCGAGCTCGCCTTCCCGGAGCTTTTTCCGGAACAGCTGGCGGGTAGAGGAGTCGGAGCTGCGTTGGCTGTCTTCGCTGAAATCTCTCGGTGGCGGGATCAGCGCATCCAGAATCCGCTCCTCGGCGGCATCCAGAGCCTGGCTCTCATGGCGCTTCATTTCTGCTTCCCGAAGCATTTTGACAGCCATGTCCGCCAGATCGCGAATGATCGACTCTACGTCGCGGCCAACATAACCCACTTCGGTAAATTTTGTGGCCTCCACCTTCAGGAAGGGGGCATCCGCCAGCCTGGCCAGTCGCCGGGCAATCTCGGTTTTGCCGACGCCGGTCGGGCCGATCATCAGTATGTTCTTGGGGGTGATTTCATCGCGCAGGCTGCTGTCCAGCTGCATCCGGCGCCAGCGATTTCTCAGGGCGATAGCCACCGCCCGCTTGGCTTCTTCCTGGCCCACGATGTGTTTATTGAGCTCGTGGACAATCTCACGGGGAGTCATTGCAGACATGGTCGCTCCGGATCAGTCGTTTTTGGAGAGCACTTCAAGGGTGCGATTGTGATTGGTGTAGATACAGATATCAGCGGCGATATCCAGACCTTTCTCAACAATCTCTTGGGCGGAAAGATCGGTGTTTTCCAGCAAAGCCCGGGCCGAGGCCTGGGCAAATGGACCACCTGAGCCTATGGCGATAAGGCCCTGTTCCGGCTCTATCACATCGCCATTGCCGGTAATGATGAGCGAGGCGGTTTTGTCGGCCACCGCCAGCAATGCTTCGAGCCTCCGCAGTGCCCGGTCTGTCCGCCAGTCTTTGGCCAGCTCCACAGCGGCCTTGGTGAGATTGCCCTGGTGCTTCTCAAGCTGGGCCTCGAATCGCTCGAACAGCGTAAACGCGTCAGCCGTTCCGCCAGCGAAACCGGCGATTACCTTGCCATTGTAAAGGCGACGAACCTTCCGGGCATTGCCTTTCATCACGGTGTTGCCGAGGGAAACCTGGCCGTCGCCGCCCATGGCAACTTCGTCATCGCGTCTGACGGAAAGAATGGTAGTCATTGGGGCTCCAGTTGCCTGATTGAACTTGGTATCCCGTTGTTATGGAGGCTTCTGTTTCGAATTCAAGAGGTTTTAGGCTCAGGACTGGGTGGGACTGGCGTTATTTTGAGGATTTCGGGCGCCTTGCGGGGCAGGCCTCTCCGAAACCTTGCGGAGCCATGGATGGCGGAGCAGAGCGTACAAGGACGTATCCACAGCGTGTTTCGGAGAGGCCTGCCCCGCAAGGCGCTTGCACCGGGCCCCGAAGATCAACCTTCCTTGGGAATCTTCCGGACTAAAGGCTGGATGCTGAGCGAAACCAGCTTGTCGATCGCCGAGTTCATCTGGCTGCGCGAGGTGAAAGGCCCCACGTTGACCCGGTACCAGACAGAGCCATTGTCCAGATCAATCCGCTGGATACTTGCGCGCAGACCCTGGAACGCAATCTGGGCCCGCTGACGTTCGGCGTCTTCCTTGCTGCGGAAAGAGCCTGACTGAACCACATAATCAAAATCCTGTTGGCTCGGGCCTGGGGTGTATTCTTCAACCTTCGGCGGCACCACCTCGGATTCCGGCAACATCTCGTAGAAACGGAACCCGGGTTTCTCCTCCTTTCGGGCGGCCTCTGGGGGCTTTTCGGCCGGTTTTGGTGATGGCCTTTCGGTCACCGGTTGTTGCTGCGCTCCAGGGCTGGTTGGCAGCGAGTTCAGGTAGACAATAAAGCCGACAAAACCGCCTACCGCAGCCAGGGACAGTATCCACTTGAGCGACAAGCCGCCTTGCTGGGAGCGGGCACTGGCGGTGGGCTTTGGCCGGGCAGCCTTCGGCTTCGCCCGCTTTGCAGGTTTGCTGCGCGACGTAGCTGAAGCCTTGGTGGGCCTGTCCTTGCGGGCGTAGTCTCGGGACATTCGTGGTTACATCTCTTCCGGTGCGCTGACGCCCAGAAGGTCCAGACCGTTGGCGATAACCTGCCTGATGGCAAGATAGAGGCTGACTCTGGCATCACGAACGGCCGTATCTTCAATCAGAACCTTGTGGGCGTTGTAATAAGTATGGAACTGGCCTGCCAGGTCCCGCAGGTAGTGCGTGAGGTGGTGAGGTTCACGCTGCATGGCGGAGTTGGTAATCAGTTCCGGGTACTTGGCCAACTGGTTGGCCAGCTCCTTCTCCTCGTCAAGGGTCAGGAGCGACAGGTCGCCAACGCAATCGTTGAAACCGCGCGTGACGCCTTCCGCTGCCAGTTTCCGAAGCACGCTGCAAATGCGCGCATGGGCATACTGAATGTAATAGACCGGGTTTTCATTGGTCTGCGAGCGGGCCAGATCGATGTCGAAGGTCAACTGGGAATCAACCCGACGGGCGGCCAGGAAAAAACGGGTGGCGTCGCGGCCGACTTCGTCGATCAGATCCCGAACGGTCACGTAGCTCCCGGCGCGCTTGGAGATTTTTACTTCCTGGCCGGAGCGGGTCACCATCACCATCTGGTGCAGAACGTAGTCGGGCCAGCCTTGGGGAATGCCGGCGTTCAGCGCCTGCAAACCGGCGCGAACGCGGGTAACGGTCGAGTGGTGATCGGCTCCCTGTTCGTTGATAACGGTGGTAAAGCCCCGCTGCCATTTATCCAGGTGGTAGGCCACATCCGGCAGGAAGTAGGTGTAGCCACCGTCCTTCTTGCGCATGACCCGATCCTTGTCGTCGCCGAACTCGGTGGTTTTCAGCCACAGGGCACCATCCTGCTCGTAGGTGTAGCCGTTTTCCTGAAGGCGCTTGACCGTGGCTTCAACCTTGCCTTGCTCATAGAGAGAGGACTCGAGGAAATAGACATCAAACTGGACGCCGAACGCTTTCAGGTCGAGGTCCTGCTCGCGGCGCAGATAGGCCACGGCGAATTCGCGGATGGCGTCGCGGTCTTCCGGATCTGCCTTGGCGGTCACTTCCCGGTCATCCGCTTTCACCGTCTCGCCTGCCAGGTACGCTTGGGCCACGTCGACGATGTAGTCGCCACGGTAGCCGTCCGCAGGCCAGCTCTCGTCTTCCGGTGTAAGGCCTTTTACCCGGGCCTGAACGGAGAGCGCCAGGTTATTGATCTGGGCGCCGGCATCGTTGTAATAGAACTCCCGGGTAACATCGTACCCATTGGCTTCC
>Ga0247720_100535_pt1 | contig 12971 bp, 4 predicted proteins | sample MSEWel2015_12_15_FD_189078 | JGI IMG/M metagenome (GOLD analysis project Ga0247720, IMG submission 189078) | Subsurface sediment microbial communities from gas well in West Virginia, United States - MSEEL Well Study Marcellus 3H_2015_12_15 | ecosystem: Environmental > Terrestrial > Deep subsurface...
ATGATTTAAACGCGATAAATACTTTTGAGGATCCGTATAGGGTATGTCCGCGTAAGGAAAGAGTTAAAGAAGGTATGTATGATACATTTGATATAATATTGCCAAAGTTGTCGTGGAATGTAATTAGGATGAAGACGAGTATGTGATACAATATTGTCCATGGTGTAGATATAGCAAAGAACAGGTCAATGTATTTGATCTGTTCTTTGCTAAAGATTTAAACCAGTTATGAACTGTTTATTGGTGTATTGATGTACTAGTTATAATGGAGAAATTCCATTACATTTTTAGGTTATGTTTGAATAAATTACTCAAACTTCGCACATTAAAAATATGCTTTGAACCTTGAAAAATCAACATTTTTCAGCATAAAAATATAGAAACATCCTCTCTTTTATGGTATAATTGTAAATGGTTATAAAACACAAAATTACCAAAAAGAGAGGATGTCTGTATGAATATTTTAACACAAGATACTTACGATGAAAAGAGTATAATTACATCAATTTCATCTTTTTGCAAAGAATATTCTGTTGGCAAGGTACTTAAGAAAGCCAATGCTTATAAATCCAAGGGAATACCTGTAATCTATATTTTCATGTATCTTCTACAGCTTGTTTACACGAAGAAAAGTATGTATATGAACATACTCAATGGAACACACGATGCAGGTTTTGGAAAAGATGTTGTGTATAGATTTCTGAATTCGCCTTTTATTAATTGGGCTACATTTATGCTGAGTCTTGCTGTACGTATTATTGCCAAAATTTCGAGGTTGACTTCGGATAGTAGAGTTAACGCAATAGTTGTAGATGATACTCTTTACAGCCGTCCGAGAAGCAAGAAAGTGGAGTTACTGGCAAATGTACATGATCATACAGGGGGAGGAAGTAGATTTAAGTGTGGGTTTAGGTTATTGACTCTTGCATGGACTGATGGAGTAACACTCATTCCCTTACTATTCAGGCATCTTAGTTCACAGGATAAGAAAAACAGGTTTACCGAGACAAATCCCAAGATTGATAAACAATCCTGTGGTTATAAAGCAAGACAACAAGCAATATCAAGTGCTCCGAAGGTTCTACTTGAGATGCTTGGGCAGATTGTAAAGATAGGAATTCCGTCTAAGCATGTACTATTTGATTGTTGGTTTGCTTATCCCACTACTATCATAGAGATTGCTAAAATAGGGCTCAATGTAGTTGCAAGATTGAAGAAAACGCCGAAAGTTAAGTACTTGTTAGACGGAGAGAAAAAGACGTTATCCCAGATATATTCTTCAGCAAAAAAGCGTCGTGGGAGAAGTAGGTATCTTTTATCGGTATGTGTTAAGCTTTATAACCAGGATAACGAAATGATTGATGCTCGTATTGTATATGTTAGGGATCGTAACAACAGAAAAAAGTGGATAGCGTTAATTTCTACCGAGATGGAATTATCTGAAGAAGAGATTATACAGCTTTATGGCAAGCGTTGGGACATTGAAGTATTTTTCAAGGTTTGTAAATCGTATCTCAGACTTGGGTCAGAATTTCATGGGTTATCATACGATGCTATTACTGCTCACACTGCTGTAGTGATGACGAGGTATATGATACTGGCATTGGAAAAACGGCAAAAGGAGGATCCGCGTGCTTTAGGAGAACTGTTTTTCCAATGTTACGATGAAGTTGCTGATATACAGTTTGCAGAAGCGTTAGAACTTATACTCAGCTTACTTCGGGATGTTTTAGAAGAAAATCTATTTCTTTCAGGTGAACAGATTGATGAGTTGATTGATGCTTTTATTGCAAAACTTCCCGAGTATTATAAGAGTAAAATGGAGCATAAAAAAGCATCTTAACAGGTATATAATCTAAGTGAATTATTGATTTTTCAAGGCTTAGACATCAATATTTAACTGCGAAGTTTGAGTAAATAGAGAATAACCGGAGAATTATCAATATCAATAATTAACCAATTAGTTGTTTTAATTCAGGTTATTAGTCTTTTATCAATCACATTGATTTGATATAAAGCATTTAAATTGCCCTATTAAACAAAAAAAATTATACAGAAAGGAAGTGAATAAACAGTGAAGTTAAAGAAGAGTAGGTTTATAAAATTAATCATTTATTGTTTAATCATTGCTTTATTTTGTCCAAATTACGTTCTTGCTAATACAGAAAATTTAAATGAGGACAATTCAACTAATACTTTCGGCTTAGTAGCTCATTATTCATTTAATGGTGACTTAACAGATCAAACAGGTAATTCGGGTACAGGAACAGTAACTGGTGACAGAATTAATAATACTGGTGGAACAATAACTTTTGCAGAGGGGAAATATGGGCAAGCAGCGGTATTTGATGGTTTATCTGGGATCCGATTGCCTGACGGTTTGATTAAAAGTTACAGATACTCAGTTTTACTATGGTTAAAACCCGAACAATTAACGATGTTTACTACAGCTTTTTTTGGAGCTAAAGATCTTGATAATTGGATTAGCCTGGTTCCTGGGGGAAATGCTGCAGGGCAGACGGTTGTATGGTCACATAATACAACCATGCCGTCTGAATGGTATGATGCAGCTATAGGTTATAAAATAAATGCAAATGAATGGACTCATCTGGCTTTCACAGTAGATGAAGGAGAAATAAAAGTTTATGTGAACGGTGAAGTTAAATTTATAGGTGATAACTTTCCTGATATATTTACAATAGATAATGCAGCATTTGCTTTAGGGGTTAACTATTGGGATACACCATATAAAGGTTTGATTGATGAACTACTTATTTATGATGGAATGGTTTTAACAGCTCAAGAAATCAGGAATTACTATGAAACCGGTCACTTTCCTGTTACGCCCGATGTAAGTAAATCGAGATTAGAAACGCTACTAGCACAAGCAAAGGCGATAAAAAATAATGGCCAGTATACAGAGGAGTCTTATCAAAACTTACAGGCTGTAATTGCCGCTGTCGAAGAAGCACTTGTAAATGATAGCGAAAAAGAGGACTGGAGCAGTGAAATAGCAGCATTAGAAGCTGCGATAAAGGCGTTACAAAGTGCCTATCCGCGGCCAGAGTTTGTAAATGTTTCTGTACATGATCCTTCTATTATCAAGGTTGGAGACACTTATTACGTTTTTGGTTCTCATATAGAGGCTGCCAAATCAACGGATTTAATGAAATGGACTAAGTTTACGAATGGTTATACAACTCCTGGTAATGTATTGTATGGTGATTTATCGGCAAACTTAGCTGAGTCATTTGCCTGGGCTGGTGAGGATGATGCTGACTGTAAAGGTGGTTTCGCAGTATGGGCTCCTGAGATTTTGTGGAATCCTCATTATATAAACGAAGATGGCACAAAAGGTGCTTACATGCTCTATTACAGCGTATCTTCAACTTACATACGTTCAGCTATAGGTTTTGCAGTGTCTCAAAATATAGAAGGCCCATATGAGTATGTAGATACCATTATTTATTCTGGCTTTACCAGAGATGAGGCTTATGACCAAAACAGCGATGTGAATAAAAAATGGACTAATACCAATATCCCATCATTGATAGAGGCCGGTATACTTGAAGGAGAAAATCCTAACTGGTTTAATAAAAATGGCACTTACAATAATTCCATATATCCAAATGCCATAGACCCAAATCTGTTTTTTGATAAAGATGGTCGTTTATGGATGACTTATGGTTCCTGGTCGGGAGGAATTTTTATACTCGAAATTGACAAGGAGACTGGACGGCCTATTTATCCTGGAAAAGATGGGCAAACACCAGATGGCAGGTTAATCGATAGGTATTTCGGCACAAAAATATCAGGAGGATACGGTAAATCAGGAGAGGGGCCTTATGTTGTTTACCATCCAGAAACCGATTATTATTACTTGTATGTCACGTATGGTTGGTTAGGAGCAGATGGAGAATACAATATGCGGGTATTTCGTTCAAAGAATCCCGATGGGCCATATGTGGATAGCCTTGGGCAGAATGCTGTATTGCCAGGCAATGTAGATCATTCTCCAATTGGTAATAAACTGATGGGGCACTTTTTATTCGAACGTAAACTAGGTGATCCAGGAACTGGAATAGGTTATGGTTATGTGTCACCAGGTCACAATTCAGTTTATTTTGATACACAAACTGGTGAACACTATCTAATTTTTCATACACGTTTTCCGTTACGAGGGGAAGCACATGAAGTACGTGTTCATCAACTGTTTATGAACCAGGATGATTGGCCGGTTGTAGCACCATATCGGTATACAGGTGAAACTCTTGAAAAGATTAATAGAGAGGACATACCAGGTCAATACCAATTTATTAATCATCAAAAGGATATTTCAAAACAACTTAAGAAAGCAGTAACTATTTCCTTGAATGAAGATGGAACCATATCTGGTGCTGTTTCAGGAACCTGGGAATTGGTAGATGATTACTATGCTAATATTATCATTGATGGGAAAACCTATAAGGGGGTATTTTTACGTCAATGGACTGAGCTTACTGAAAAGAAGGATATCACATTTACAGCTTTATCAGATGAAGGAAAAACAATCTGGGGGATTAAGACAATTGAAAGAACAGATGAGGAAATTGTTGAAATTATAAAAAGAGAATTGGAATTAATATTAGGTGATACTAGTGCGGTAATAGCTGATTTATATTTACCGACAGAGGGTATTGGAGGTGCAACAATTTCTTGGACTTCCTCTGATCCTAATGTAATTGCTGAAGACGGTACTGTGACACGTCCTGCTGCAGGAAGTGGAAATGCGATTGTTATATTGACAGCTACCATTACTAAAGGAAATTATACTGATACAAAAACTTTTGAAGTTGTTGTGTTGGAAAAGAGTGAACCTAGATTAGTAGCATATTATGCATTTGATGGAGATTTAAGTGATAAAACCGGGAATAAGAGTGAAGGTACGATTACAGGAAACAGGATTGACAACACCGGTGGTTCTATTACATTTAAAGAAGGGGTAGCAGGACAGGCAGCATATTTTGATGGCAATTCTGGAATTTTATTACCAAAAGGACTCATTTCAAGTTATGTTTATACGGTTTCATTCTGGGTAAAGCCGGAACAGCTTACCAATTTTACAACTACTTTCTTCGGAGCAGCAACACCGAGAAGCTGGATTAGTTTTGTACCATTGTGGATGAATAGTCAGTCTGTGCTTTGGTCCGGAGAGGCGTGGTATGATGGGCTCTTGGGTATGACGATTCCGATTGGCGAATGGACACATGTTGCTTTTACAGTTGATAATGGTCAAGTAAACGTTTACATTAATGGTGAGAAAAAGTTTTCAGGCACAGGATTTCCCAATGTCTTTACGACTCAAGATGCTGTGTTTGGATTAGGAGTTAATTATTGGGATCCGCCCTTTAAAGGGTTAATTGACGAGTTGTTAGTCTACGATGAAATCGCAATTTCAGAAGACGCAATAAAAATGTATTATGAAACTGGTGAAATCCCTCAGGTAAAAGAACCTGGTGAACCTGGTGAGCCTAGTGAGCCTAATGAGCCTAGTGAGCCTGATGAATCTGAAGAACCTGGTGAACCTGGTGAGCCTAGTGAGCCTAATGAGCCTAGTGAGCCTGATGAACCTGAAGAACCTGAAGAACCTGGTGAACCTGATGGAGCAGAGGATTCTGTAGATAAGGGTAAACTTGTACAAACAGGTTCTTGGCTAGATATAAAAGTTTTTTTAATAGGAGGGTTTGCATTGCTTGTTACAGGCATAGTTTTAGTGCTATGGACAAAGAAAAAATTATTAAAATTCCAATAATTTACAACTAAAATAAAAAGAGAAAGAACAGGTCAAATGTTTTTAGAGAATATTTGACCTGTTCTTTTTAATGTGTGTTAGGTAAGGGTTAGATAAAATAATGATGGCCGTGTAAAATTTCAGTAGGTAGTGGCAGGAGAATAGGGAGGTAATGTAGAAAAAAGAGACCTCACCAGGAAAAAACACCAAAACTAAAGCAAAAGGAGAGTGAGGTCTCATGATAGATATTCGCCAAATAGTAGGCGGAATCCTTCTATTTGTGAGTGGACTTGAGAAACTAATTGAGGAATGCAAAGATTTTTATGAGCTGGAGAAAGGGATACACGAACTTACCCAGAAGGTTTGCAGCCAGATGCTAACCTGGGCACTGGAACAGATAGATACACAGCTGATGAATGAACGTAACCGGAGCCTTTGGGAAGTGGTAGGATTTCGGGCCAAGACAGCTATAAGCACGTTTGGGGAATTTATTTACAGGAGGCGTTTGTACAGGAACAAAGAGACTGGGGAGAGCAAATTTTTTCTAGAGGAAGTTTTAGGGTGGCCTTCTCGAGCGAAGGTTACTCCAAGGCTAAAGGAGCTACTTATCAAACTGGGTAGTGAGCTATCTTTTGGCCGGGCGGCGGAGATACTGGGGTATTTAGCACCTGGGGTAAGCGCCATGAAAGTATGGCAGTGTCTTCAAGAAGTGGGCGAGTGTTTAAGGGAGGAAGGTGAAGAGAAGAGGGCAGCGGTTTTTGAGAATGGTGAAGTACCTGAGGGGAAAGAAGTGGCACCGGAGCTATGCATAGAAGCTGACGGGGTAATGATACGGCTGCAAAGGGCGGAGGAGAAACGAGGGGAAATCAAGCATATAGTGGCCTATGAAGGGAAGGAAGAAGTCAGCCGGGGGCGCTTTAGTTTAAAGAACAAGCTAGTGATAAGTAGCTTAAGGGATGTGGAAGGGGCTTGGGAAGAGAGCTACGCTTTAATAGGGAAAAAATGGGACTTAAGCCAGACCCAGAAGGTTTACATAGGGGGAGACGGTGCGGAGTGGCCCAAAGAAGGGGTAGAATACTTTCCTGGTGCTGAATATCGCTTAGACCCCTATCATTTAAGCAAGCATTTGACGGAGGCTCTTTGGCATGATGAGGAAACCTTCCGTAAAGTAGGTTTAACGATATCGCAGGGTGATTGGGAGGAGACGCAAAGGATACTTGAGGAAGCGGCGAAGAAGAGCCGCGGCAACCGGAAGAAAAGGCTAATCAAGCTAATACAATACCTCAAAGAGAACTGGGGAGGGGTAATTAATTCACCTGGTGCGAAGCGACTAGGTACCATAGAAGGGCAGATACAACACAACATAGCCCGGCGTATGAAACGTTTGGGAGCCAGGTGGACGATCTCAGGAGGGGATTGTATGGCTCGTGTTTTAGCTGCCAAGGCTAACGGGGAGCTAGAACAGTACATTTGGCGCTGGCCGGTGGAACATCGGAAATTGAAGGAGGTAGCGAAGGCGAAAGTGAAAGTAGTGGAGAAACCCAAGGTGGAGGATATAGAGGGATGGTTACAGGTATCCTTACCGGCTGTAAGGGGTCCATATGCGGGCCGGCCATGGGTAAAGTACGTTTTACGGGAACTTACCCGGCCCAGCCTTTGGGCTCTTGTGAGATAGTTGGACGTTTTTGAGCTTTGGAAGGTGAAGAGGTAGAACCATGGCCAGTATAGCCTTTCAGGGGGTGAAGTGCTAGGATGGGGTGTATTATTACCTTTGTGGGGGGATGGAAGTAGGAGTTTTCTTTTACCGTTTTACCAGGTTAATTATCCAGGGTTTGCTGTGGGTAAGATAGCAGCTAAAACTTGTATGACAAAGCTGTTCTATCAAATGGTGGGGTCTCATAGGAAAAATTTTTCTAAAGGTACCTACTAAATCTTGACACGGACTTTTTATCGTTGGCAATTGACATCTCTATTTTTTTAATGTTATACTATGCAATGTAATATAGAATGTGTTAAAATATTTTAATTTAATCAAAACTAAAAAATGTTGAAAAATTCTATATTTGTGTTTCTGAGTTTGCTGCTTAGTGTGTATTATCACGTCGAGACATTTCTGCTCTGTCGGTACTACAACTATAGCTCGATTTTAAGTGGGATTTTGGCGAAAAACATGAGATAGGAGATTTTTTATATGGTAGGATCAGTTTCCTAAACAGCATATTTAAATAAAGACTGGACTGAACAGAAGATATATAAAATGGGCTTGAAGAATGAAAACTTGCTGCTGTATGAGGTAGGATATAAACCCTATAACGGTTTATTTCCAGATAAAAAAGAAAGAATAAGGGGGTTATAAATATAAATACTTTAGAGTCGATTGTGATATTTGATGCTTTAAATACGTTTAGACTAAATAAAAAATCCACGGGATTTTTATATGGTTTAAGTGAGCCCAATGTTCCCAGCATTGATTTGATAAAAGGAATAGCCCCCAATTTTGTCGTTCAAAAAGCATTAGGCGGTATGCAGCATCCAACAGGTGATGTGATGCGCCTGTCGTCGGTTTACGAGGCTGTAGGGATTGAACATGTTCAGGTGTACTTACAGGATATGTATTTAGAATGGCCTTATGAAGAAAAAGGGACACTGGAAGAGACGCTGGCCGATTATTATGACAGGGTAATAGATGTATTGAAGAAGATGCAGTACATAGCAGGAGATGTTACATTGAGGAAGTACAATTTTGTGCTCTTCAATGAGCCCGACATAATATGGTTTAAAGATAAGCCAGGCGAGCTCTATAAAGCATGGAAGGAACTATATACCAGGATAAAAACAGAAGTACATCCCTCTATTAAACTTTCTTCTCCACCTCCGGCCAATTATTCGTCTGCATGGATGAAGGGTTTTCTAAAATATGCTTATGAAAATAACTGCCTGCCAGATGTAATTGCCTGGCATGAACTGTTTGATGCAGCCGATGCAGGGAATTCGCTGGTTTCCTTCCGGTCCCATTGGAATGAGGTCAAGCAGCTCATTGAGAAATACTATATTTCCCAAGGACTTGATGAGCCCATAGTGGTTGTAAATGAATATGGGTTGTTTAGAGATATGGGGGTGGGAGGAGCGCTACTGCCATGGCTTGCTATGTTCGAGGAAGCCGGCATATACGCTTGCTTAGCGTATTGGGGGTTGGCAAACACTTTGAATGAGCTGGCGGCAGAAAACAATGTGCCCAACAGCGCATGGTGGCTTTATAAATGGTATAAAGATTTGACGGGAAAAAGAATGGCCGTAACTTCTAAGAATGGTAGAACCGATAGAATATGCGGTATTGGTTCCATCGATGAGAGAAATAAAACGGTTTATATTATATTTGGAGGGCAGTCTGGCATCCAGACGGTATATATAAATGGACTGGCGGATACTGAGGCTTTTTATGGTGCGAAAAGCGTCCATGTCAAACTATATAAAGTTTCATATTCGGGTCATCATGGACCGTGTATTGCTCCTTATGTATACTATCAAGGGAATTTGCCACTTGATGATGGGAGTTTGAAGCTTCAAGTTTTTGGCTGCGATGAGATGGATGTTTATTATGCCGTTATTCATCCGGCAACGGCTGGGGAGATCTGTCCAATAGATGAATACAATCGCATTTGGACGGCTACATATGAAGCTGAGCATGCTATGCTCATAGGTAATGCGAGGAGACGAACCTGTTTGAAGCGGGAAGATCTGGCACGGTCGGGTAGGGCTGAGGTAGAGGGGATATGGGATACCACCGATGGAGTGGAATTTATCGTTGATGTACCTGAAGATGGAAGATACGAGCTTAAAGTTTTTTATTCGTTACCCGCTCCGTACGTCAATCCCATAACGCTGGAGATTGATGCCGATGGGCAAAATAGGGCTATTGGACAATCGGTTAAACATCAGCTGTTTGTAAATGGAGAACCTCGAGAGATACTCGTGTACAATTCGACCGTAAAACAGGGATATATAAATTATGCGAAAACCTACCTTGATTTAAAAGCCGGCCAAAACAGGTTGAGATTGATGCATTACGGCCAGAATCAGTCAAGCAAGCACCCTAATATAAGGATAGCTGCCAGCATTGATAAAATTGAATTGCTTTACAATACCGAATATGGTGGCGAGGTCGTTGTTACGGATATAGTGATACAGCCGGAAGAGATCATCAGGGATAACGAAAGCTATGTGTTTGATAATAAAGAATATGGATTTACAGGAGGAGGATATATAAAGGGGAAAGGAGACTTTAGATTTACGGTGGTTGCTCCTGAAGATGGTTTATATGATGTTGAGCTGATGATACTAGGCGGTAATGCGGCTGATGTAGTTATAAAGAAACAGATTGTAGATTTTGGTAAGGATGCAAGGACAGAGACCCCCATCTCTATAAAGGATATTGTCCTTGGGAAAGCGGATGAAAGGTTAAGCGTTCATTTGACCAAAGGGGCCAACACCATTATCGTATCTAGCCATAACGAATTTATGCTCGATGCAATCATATTTAGATACAATAAAGCTGATACGATGGAAAAATCTATAACAATAGAAGCGGAAGACGCTGTGCTTATGGGCAATGCGAGGGTTATTGAAAATGAATATGCATCAGGAGGAAAGATGGTTGATGGCATAACCATAGGGCAAGAGCCAGAAGGCGTTTTAAAAGGTGCAGAAGCACAGGAAAATAGGTTAGAGTTTGAGGTAGAAGTGAAGGAAACGGGATATTACGCCTTATCCATGTTTTATTCAAATAATGAGCCTGCACCGGTTATGCCTAGGGTTAGCTCTCCAGGACTTTACGTTCATCCCTACAATACCGATTTGATCGAGCGTTATGCCCAGATAGTGGTTAACCATAATGAACCCGAAACGGTGTATTTCAGAAATACATTGAGCTGGGATACCATAAAGAGTATGACCATATACGTGGAACTAGAAAGAGGGAAAAATACCATTGTTATATACAACGATAATTCCTATCAGGTTAGTAAGCTGGTAAATTCCGCAGCACCCAGATTTGACAAGTTTATCATCACGCCGGCTGTTTTAAAAAGAAAGGTGTAAAAGAAAGGGTGGAGGGGGATGTTGGGCTTGGTTAAGTATGGCGTTCAATCAGCCATTATGATATTATGTTTAAGTTTGATGCTCGTGGCATGTAGTTATAGCCATAAAGAATATGTGAATGAAGAGGTAATTGATACTATTACGTTAACTGATAATGTAGATACGGATAATGTTATTAAAATAAACGTAAGAGAACCGGGAATAGAAATAAGTCCGACTTTATACGGAGTATTTTTTGAAGATATAAATTCTGCGGCCGATGGCGGTATTTATGCCGAGTTGATAAGGAATCGCTCTTTTGAATTCCCATCCAATCTAGATGGATGGACAATAGTGAAAAAGGGAAAAGGAGAAGGTAGTTTAACCGTTGAGACCGCCTCTCCGCTGAATGAGAACAATTTGCATTATGTGCGGATTAATGTGGAACAGCCGGGAGAAGGGGTAGGAATAGCGAATCTTGGATATGGGGGAATGGCTGTAACAGAAAGCCAAAAATACGATTTTACTATTTATGCGCGCAGTACTACCAATGATATTGATAAGCTGTACATTACCATTGAAGATGGTAATGGCAAAGTTTATGGTGAGGCTCAGATAAGTGGCATTGACTATGAATGGAAAAAATTTAACGCTGTTATTACGGTTAATGAGACCAATCAGCAGGCAAGGTTGGTAATAACTTCACGGCAAAAAGGAACAGTCGATATAGACATGGTAAGCCTTTTCCCCCAAGGTACCTGGAAGAACAGGAAAAATGGGTTGAGATATGATTTAGCTGAGCTTATTAATGACATAAAGCCGGCATTTTTGAGGTTCCCGGGAGGATGTTTTGTAGAAGGAGATACTATAGCCAATGCTTATCGGTGGAAGAATACCATAGGAGATATATCCATGCGGCCGACTACATATAATCTGTGGGGGTATTATACTTCTAACGGTTTAGGCTTTTATGAGTTCTTCCAGTTTTGTGAGGATATAGGCGCCGAACCCGTTCCAGTGATCAACTGCGGCATGTCATGTCAGGCTCGAGGGGGGAACTTTGCTCCTCTCAGCGATCTGGATGAGTATATACAGGATGCGCTGGACCTTATAGAATATGCCAATGGCCCCGTGGACAGCAAGTGGGGAGCTTTAAGGAAGCAGCACGGCCATCCGGAGCCTTTTAATTTGAAGTATATAGCTATTGGGAATGAACAGTGGGGAGAAGCATATTTTCAGAGGTATCAGAAATTTTATGATGCAATAAAAGCAAAATATCCTGATATAAATATCATATTTTCTGCCGGTCCTAGTGGAACTGGTCCGCTGTTATATAATGCATGGGAATGGGTTAAGAAAACCGGAAAAGCCGATATTGTAGAAGAACATTTTTACATGGCGCCGGAATGGTTCTTCAGCAATGTTGATCGCTATGATGATTATGATAGAAACGGTCCAAAAGTCTTTATTGGAGAATATGCTGCCCATACTTCTGGCCGTAAAAACAATATGGAAGCTGCCCTAGCAGAAGCTGCATTCTTAACCGGGGTGGAGCGTAACTCCGATATCGTCGTTATGGCCTCTTATGCACCTTTGCTGGGAAAGGCCGGGGCTTCTCAGTGGCAACCAAATTTAATCTGGTTTAATAATATGAGTTCATATGGCACGCCAAGTTATTATGTTCAAAAGATGTTCAGTGAAAACAGAGGTGATTTTATCCTTCCGCTAGAGCTATCAGTTCCGAAAAAAGAAGATGAAAAGAGTATCAAGGGTATGGTTGGTTTAGGTTCATGGGCTACTCAGGTTGAATATAAGGATTTTAAAGTTATAGGGGAAGATGGCAGAGTTATTTTCTCCGATGATTTTTCTGATGATAAATTTAATTGGCGAGTAGTCAACGGTAATTGGAGGATAGGAAACGGGGCGTTGAGACAAATCAGCAGGGATGTAAATTGTTATGCTATTACAGGAGATACGAAATGGGAAAATTATACAATAAGTCTTAAGGCGCGCAAAATAGGTGGAAATGAAGGAATGTTGATCTTATTCGGCGTTAAAAACGATAATACATTTTATTGGTGGAATATTGGTGGTTGGGGTAATACCAGTACAGCCATAGAGAAAT
>Ga0247720_100539_pt1 | contig 12931 bp, 12 predicted proteins | sample MSEWel2015_12_15_FD_189078 | JGI IMG/M metagenome (GOLD analysis project Ga0247720, IMG submission 189078) | Subsurface sediment microbial communities from gas well in West Virginia, United States - MSEEL Well Study Marcellus 3H_2015_12_15 | ecosystem: Environmental > Terrestrial > Deep...
CTTCTCGCAATACCTCTAATACAATTTTTGCTTTTTGTTCTGGTGTAAAATTTCTTCTCTTATTCATAACTATATTCTAACTTATTTTTGCCTTTTTGTCTGTCTAGTTTTCTGGTATCATTATAATCTTTCTCAATATCAAATCCCCATGTGGAAAATTTTTCTTTATCCCAGTCCTTACTTTGTCCTCCAATTTCTTCATAAACATAAGGAAATCTAATTACCAGTAAATCAGCATCTGCTGTACCTCTTTGCTGCCCTTGTCCAACATCATGCAATACATAATTTGTTAATAGAAAGAACCCATTTAAGCGAAAATACCAATACGTTAATTCCTCAGCAAAATTATTCATTTACCTCACCTCAAAAAAATTTTACTAGTTACAAATTTTGTATAATTTTTCTGCCTTTCTTCTCCCATTTTGGCTCTCAAATTTTTATTTTCGACTGGTTTAACAATTTTTTTAGCTGTTTCTTTTATATCATTTACAGGAACTAAGCACCCATTAACACCATCTCAACTAAATTCCTATTTCCTCTCACATTTGAGGCAATAATAGGTTTACCTGCTGCCATTGCTTTTATTATAGCTTTTAGAAAATCTTCCAGTAAAGATGCTAATATATAATAAAATAGATATTAGTTGGATTATAAACCAAAAAATAACCTCCACTTATTTTTCATAAAATTAGATTTCTTTCTTGAAACTAATTGTCACGCCAAAACTCCTCCATTCTTAAATCTTATCCAAATATTTTCTCTAAAAATATAACCAATCCTAAACCAGCTTTCACTACCTGAAAGTTTCTTGAAATTTAATAAACTATATGAAGTAATTATCAAAATACTTCTTATTCCAGCAAGCATAAGTGTAGATAATGGGCAGTAAATCATTGGCTTGCCATATGCTAGCAGTAACTGCTTGATGGTAATTATCGTTAACAAGTACAATCGTGTCCCTGAACCTCCTCAGTATTATTCCTTTATCATGAATTCATCCTCCTTGAGTCAATTAACTATACGTACCAAACTTAAGAAGAACAATTTGATGTGAAATATATACTATATAATAATTCATTTGTAACTTTTGAATCAAAATATTTATTGAACCTATCTAAGGCTCCTTTTGACAAACGTTTATACAATTCCTCATCAAAATAAAGTTTTTCAATAGCCCTTGCAAGTTGAAAAGCATCAGATGGTTCTACAGTTAATCCTGATACATTGTGTAAACTAACCCACGGAACTCCGGTCGGTAAATTCGTATTTATCACCGGTTTACCATAGACCATAGCTTCGAGTTGAACAAGTCCAAATGCCTCACTTGGCAATGTTGATGGAAAAACTAAGAATTTTGAATGTTTGATCAAATACTTTTTTTCTTCTTCCGACATCTTTCGATTTATAAAATATATTTCCTTATTACTCTTTTTTATCTTTTCATTAACACTTCCTGCTAATTCTCCATCACCTGCAATTACGAAGGGTATATTTTCATTCACTATACTTATAGCATCTAATAACACATCTAAACCCTTGTAATATGATAATCTTCCCAAAAATAATACGTAATTCGTAGGTAAATTTGACAAATCTGAATTTAAATTGCTCTCTGTAAAACTATTAATATAATCTTCTTTATTTAATGATAACGGAATAATCACAATCTTTTCTTTAAATTTTTTTAAAATCGAAGAAAATTTGATCATTCTTTCAGAAGTGGCAATAATTTTTTCGGCTTTTTGACAAAGCCTTTTTTGAAAAAACTCAATAAATTTTTTCAAAATCTTCTGTCTTATAATATCACTATGCCAAGTGACAAATATCCTTTTTGAATTAGGTATTAATAAGCTCCCTATACTCCCCAACGGAAAAGGCTCATGAAAATGTATGATATTAGCTTTTTTAGACAAACGAAATAAATGCCAGAAAAACGCTAAAGATACAGGCATTGACATATACGTCCCAAATGAAGCACACCTATAAACTGTTATCCCATTTATTTTTTCAACAGTAGTTCTTACGCTAAAGTTCCTATGTATACAAAGAACTACGACTTCATCAAATTGTTTCAGATATTCCGAATATTGCTTTACTATTGTTTCTACTCCACCAATATCAGGATAATACATTTTATTTACTTGCAGTATCATGTTTCAAAACACCTCAATGTCTTAAAAATTAATTCCAATCTATTATTCTAAAAGACGCAGAACCCCGTTTTGCATCTTTTTTCGGGTAAATATTTAAATCCTGTAAAATCGATTTTTATGTCTATTATTAAAATAAGGAAAATTTGCTTCAATTCTTAAAAAATTAATTATAGGAAAATCAATTTAATCTCTTTTGAAAAAGTTCCACCAAGGCATAATACTTCTCTCATCTATTGGTAATAAAATAATTAAAATACTCAATAAATTCATTTATTATTTTATCCTTATCAAAAAATTTAAGCCTTTCTTTTCCCTTTTTCAAAAGCTGAAATCTTAAGTCCTCATCTGTTAGCGCTTGCAATAATTTTTGAGCCATATCATCTATGTCATAAGGATTAAAACAGGCTATATCTTCTCCCATAATTTCTTTTAATACAGGTATATTTGAGGTTATTACTGGACAACCTAGAGCTATTGCTTCAAGAGGTGGTAATCCAAAACCTTCAAATAAAGACGGAAATATAAAAAGCTTTGCATGTTGATATAGATTTATTAGTTCATTATCAGAGGGTGACAAAACTTCAATTATATAATCTTTTAAATCAAGATTTTTAATTAGCAAATCTATTTCATCCTTTGTGTTTTTATTATCTTTAGAACCTGCGATAACAAGTTTAATTTTCACCTTATCCTTTATTTTATCAAAAGCCAAAATAAGATTTTTTAAGTTTTTGTGTTTTTTTCTATTGCCTACAAATAAGAAATATTCATCCCCTATTATTGAGCTCTGATCAAACTTTGCGGCATAAAATTTGTCATCTATAAACTCATAAATAACATTTATTTTGTTTTGTAGATTTCTGAAGTATTCTTTAAGTTCTTTTTCTACAGCATGAGATATAGTTATGATACTTTTAGATTTAACTATTGCTCTTTTTAGATAAAAAATAAATATCTTTCTTTTGATCTCATTTCTATCCCAAAAACTTGTAAGTGGTATTAAGTCATGTATTGTTACAATAGTATTTTTCGGTATATAAAAAGGTAAATTAACATGTGGATAAAAAAACAAATCAACACTAGATTTTAATTTTTTTAGAATTTTTGATTGCTCAAAAAAACCTTTAATAGAAAACTTCTCATAATCCACAAAAATAGGTTCTATGTTGCTCTCAACATCTTTAAAATCTTCTTCAAAATCATCTCGTAGGCTTTCTGGTACACAAGTATAAATCTTCATGCCCCTTTTAGCAAATTCCTTTGTAAGAGATTCATAATACCTGCCTATTCCAGAACCTTTATAAAAAAGACCATCAATGTAGATTTTCATATATAAGAACTCCTTTGCCGAAGAGATTATAATAAAGAGAAATTAAAGAGATCGTGTCTTATATAAATATTCCAGAAGAGTAAAATCAGTATTAAGATTAATAAATAATAAACCAAATATTTTTCTTCTTTTTTGAAGTTCTTTAGAATATACGGAATTAAAAATACTATAAATGTATACAAAATATTAGAAACTCTAAATGAAAATACAGGTACAGCCTTAAAAGAAAAGAACGAGAATATTGCAAATGCTAAAATTTTCTCAAGCATTATAAAATACCGATCGTTTTGACCAATCATTAAACCTAAATAATAAACCATTATATTAAACAAAGAATACATATTAAATAAATTAATTTGATTCAATCTATGTTCCTGTGGACCATATATTACAAGATCCAAGTATTCCTGTGCTTTGAACTTTAAAAAACTGGGTAAATAATTTATGATAAACTGATAAAATTCAACGTTAAAAACGTATTGACCTAACAAAAATCCAATTAAAGGCAATAAAAAGTAAAACTTTTTATTAATATGCTCTTTATCAAGCAACAATAACAATAGAAAAACTATGGAGCTATAATGGAATAAAGTGGCAATTATGATTTTTATTATAAATTTTAACTTTTTATTTGTAACCAAATCAAAGAACGCCCACCATATAAATACTATAGAAACGCCATTTCTTATTTGAATTAATCCAAAGTTTGGATAAAACAATAATACAAAGATTATAAAACTTATAACAGGTGAAATGGAATATTTTTTTATTAAATATACACTTAAGATTACATAAATCCCACTAAAAATTAGTAAAAATGATGTCCAACTTGCATTAAATAGCAGTTGATTAATGTATACAATTAACCAATAAAATGGTTCGCGGGATATAAAATTAAATTGACTTACTGGAATTTCAATTGTTGCGTAGTAATTTAAACTATCAGGACTAAATCCCAATGGCAAAAAAACAGGAATTATAATTAAGATAAATGATGCAATGACAAGAATAAACATTTTAATTAATTCCGCAATACTTTTATGCTTAAAATGTATATCCACATTCTTTTCCATTGACATCATTTGATCTCTCCCGATGCAACCAATTTATACAACTCTTCCCGCTGCTTTATCCATCCTTCATAATCCAAAAATTTTTGAGCACTTTGTTTTATAATTTCAGATTTATTCTTCCAATCCGAAATCTCGCTTTCAAATTTTAACAATTTTTCCTCTAAATCTCCTTCCTTATAAGGATCAAAAAGCATGCCATTTACTCCGTTAATAATCATTTCAGGTATACCGCCTATGTTGCTTCCAACTACAGGAATTCCAAAAGCAAACGACTCGTAAACTACTCCAGGTAAGTTTTCATACCAAATACTTGGAACAATAGTAACATCTACTTTCTCAAAAAAGTCTTTAGGTTCTACTCTTCCCATAAAAATAATTGAATCATCTTTGTATTTTGATTTTAGATATTCTTCATAATCCTGTTTGCCAGCGCCAGCTACAAATAACCTATAGTTCAGCTTTTTAATCTTCTGATAGGCTCTCAATAAAACCTCTATTCCTTTATTCGGTACCATGGTACCTATAAAACCAAAATTTATATATTTAGAATCTGTCCTTCTTTCAACAATAAAATTGCTCAGTTTCCTAGAGTTATATATCACTTTTTTAATTGGTACATTTTTAAAATATCCATAGCTTAAATACTTATCAAGGATAAAATTGCTCACTCCAACAACAGCTTTGAGTTTGTTAGATTTTGATTTATAAGGAAGTCTCATTAACTTGCAAGTTGAACACTGTTTTTTACATATAACATTATTTTTAAACATATTAGTCGGACATAAGAGGTATAAATCATGAAGAACTTGAATGGTTGGCACACCAGCTTCACTTACAGCATCCCATATAGAACAAGACCAACCTTGAGTATTGTGAATTGATATAATATCAGGTTTAAAATCTCTAATCTGTTTAAGTACAATTTTCTTGGATGTAGGATTATAAATGTCTAAAATATGCCATAGCCTTCTCTTTAAAAAGGGTTGTCTAATCTTCCCATATGGTAAATAGAGATTAGGAATTTTTGCTCTATAAACTGGAATTCCGTCTATGGCTTCTTCCTTATCATCTTTATCCCAAAAACTCAAAACTTTTACTTCGTGACCTAAATTATATATACCTTCTACTAAATTTTTTAAAGTAATTTCAGCTCCCCCACCTATGAATGGCGCATATAGAACATTTATAAATAGTATTCTCATTTTAATATTTCCACCCTTTCCAATTGCCCTTTATAGCCATCTTTTACTGCTTTTATGATTAATTTTATGTTTTTTGTACTTGAAAAACTTATTAAAAGCAGGTACACAAATATATTAATCCAATAAATCATTTTATTGTCTACTAAGTTATTAATTTCAAAAAATACCCTATTTCTGACACTATAATAAACTCTTTGTGGATTGCCTTTTGATATTATGGAAAATGCTGTATCTTTTGCGCTTTTAGAAACATGCCACGAAAGTTCTAAATCGTCTATTTTGCTTTCTAATATCAAGTATATTTTCCCGCCCATTTGTGTTATTCTATAGGACCACTCATGGTCATCTGCATAAAGGTAGAAATCTTCATTTGGATAACCAATCTTATTAAGTATACTTTTGTGAATGAATAAACCCCCATAAGGCGCAACAGGCACAATTCCAAATTTCTTATCACTTTCTTGTTCTACTGTGTTATATATTAATCCAAACCTTCTTTTTAAATATTTAGAAACTTTTTTATGAAGTTCCTTTATATGAAATCCTAAAAAGCTATTTTTATACCCCAAAATCAATTCAGGCTTATTGCAAATTATTGCCTCTTTTGCTAATTGTTCTTTTTTAAATCGATAAGATAGCAATGCAACTTTTTCTTCTTTGTTTTCAATTTCTAAAAAATACCAAAAATCTAATAAGATTTTCAATGAACTATCCATAGGCTTGTTATCATCATCTAAAAGCCAAATAAATTCACATTCTGGATCATTATAGGCCACTTCCAAACCTCTCTTAAACCCTCCTGCAGAACCATAGTTATCGTCAAGGTATAAAACATTAATTTTACCATTTAATAATTTTTCGTATTCCATTAGCTTGTTTCTACTCTCTAATTCAGAATTATTGTCAACAACGATTATCTTATACACTCCTTCGCTTAGAGCAGCATTTATAACTTGGTTTAATAAATGAAATCTATTTCCATAGGTTACTGTAACAGCACAAACTTTACTTTCCATTATTTTACCTCCAAAGATTCTATTATATATCCTCAGCTGTACTTAAACTATGTAAAGTTATATAGAATAATTAATCCTGTAGCTTTACAAAAATTTTCTTTAAATCTTCTAAAAACTTTTGTGGCTCATTTTTTATTATTTCTCTATAATTGTCAAAATCTCTATTCCTTTTCTCAAAATTTTCAAAACAATCCTTTATTTTTTCTATGATTTCAGGTATGTTCTCTTCTTTGTCTTCAAATTTGTATTCATCTGATATAGGAACATCTTCAAAAAAAGCGGCTGAACCTCTTTTACCAGTAATTATACAACAACCTAAAATAGCAGCTTCTCTTGGAATACGGTCTTTCCCAGGATGATTACCAAAATCTATGTAAACTTTGGCTCTCTGAAGTGTCCTTATAACTTCTTCTCTGCTCATATTGACTAAAGGCACGAATTTTATGTCTTTTGCTGAAGAAATTATTTTTTTAGTAAAAGCAAGACCTTTTTTAGGATTGTATGCTACTATATTTTCTTTTTTAGATAAATCGGTTTGAGTTTCAAGGAAAGATTTATTAAGATAGTCTGATAAATAGTATATTTTTTCCTGGATTATTCCCTTACTTTTAATAAAATTTAACGCATAAAAGCTTTGTACAAAATGATAGTTAGTTTTCTTTACAGACTCAGGCAACTGCAACCTTTTAAACTTTTTATCTTTCAATGCAATTTCTGCAATGTCAAATAAACTCTTTCCCGTAAATTTCTTGTAAATTTTGTTTACTATTCTCTGTATGAAAAAATTTGATTTAGAACGAAATATATAAGATAAATAAAAATTATCTACACTCAGCCACCAAATTACTTTCCTAATATCAGGATAGCATTCAAGTAAATCGATCCCTTTAATAGTTTCTGGAACAATTAAAATATTGTCTCTACTGTCCTCTATATGATTAACAAATTGAATTCCATATTCTTCATAGTTAGGATGTACGGGTTTAGGATGATTATTAGGATAATAATACATATAAGCATTAATATTTAAATCATTCTTAAGATGATATGCTAACTGATGTAATAACTCAGGACCTCCAGTAGCTGTAGCTGCAGGAGCAGCAATATAAATTTTCGTATTTGGATATATTTCAATCATCTCATTTCCTCCTCAAATACTTCTAATGATCTTTTTATTACATCATCCATATCATAGTACTTATACTCTGCAAGTCTTCCAACAGGTATTATATTCCTAAATTTTTCCGTCAATTCCTTATATTTATTATAAAGTTCTTGATTTTCTTTTGTAAATACTGGATAGTATGGTATGTCTTTATTTGGCTGATAAGCTTTAGGATATTCTTTTAATATTGTTGTTTTTTCTGATTTTGTTGGGTGTATGTGCTTAAATTCTGTTATTCTTGTGAAATCATAATCGTTTGGATAGTTTACCACTGGTGCTTCTTGGTAGTATTCTTTTTCTATGGTTTCAAATTTTAAGTCTAGGCTTCTGTATGGCAAATATCCATATTTAAAGTTAAATAATTCATCTATCATTGCCGTAAATATTAACTTGCCTTTAAATTCTTGTCCCATAAAGTAAATCTTTTTGTTTTCCAAGTCTATACTCAACACTTCTTTAAAATCTGTATTTAACATAATTTTTATGTTTGGGTGATTTAACATTCTTTCAAATATTTTAGAATATCCTTCCTTTGGCACTGCTTGGTATTTATCAGTAAAATATCTGTTATCTCTACTTACGTAAATGGGTACTCTTGCCGTTACTTGTGGATCTATCTCCTCTGGCTTTAATCCCCATTGCTTTGTTGTGTAGTTTTTAAATATCTTATCATATACATAATTTGCTAAGAACTTTAGATCTTGGTCTTCTTCTTTTAAAAGGTCTATAATAGGAACTTTGGAATTATAGTTATACCTACCAAGCAATTTTCTTTCCAATTTTTCAGCTAAAGTTTTTGGAAAAACCTCATAAAGAGTATTAAGGTTGAAAGGTATCGGTACTTTTTTACCATCAATAAAAGCTAACACTCTATGATGATAAATTTCCCAATCTGTAAAGTTTGATAAGTAGTCAACTACTTCTTTATAATCAGTGTGAAATAAATGTGGACCATATTTATGGATAATTATGTTATTTTCATCTTTGTAATCATAACAATTGCCACCAATGTGGTTTCGTTTTTCTATTATTAATACTTTTTGATTTAAGACACTGGCTATTCTTTCTGCTATAACAGAACCTGACAAACCAGCACCTACTATAACGAAATTAAACATTTTTCCCCTCCAACACAAGAATTCCTTTTTTCTGCAAATAAATAAACATTGAAATTGTAACAAAGATTTCTGAAATCAACACAGAAAATGCAGTACCATTAGCTTGATATATTGGAATCAAAATAAAAGATAAAATAATATTTATTGCGCTCGCTAATATCAAAATTTTTGAAAAAGCTTTTTTGTAACCAAATGTTAGCATTGTTTGTATTCCAAATACGTTACTTAAAGATATTACAAAAGGTAAAAAGGACAAAATCCTTAAAATTACAACCGATTCTATGTATTGATTACCAAATAAAATTCTTACGACTAAATTTGCAAATATAAATATCCCCAAAGATAAAATAAAGGTAACACTGCCAATTAGAATGGTTATCTTCTTTATAAACATTATTGCTCTTCCTTTTGATTGGTTTACTAATCTACTAACATACGGATAAATAGTTTGTGAAACAGGACCCAAAAGTCCTTGTACTGCTTTTATAATCTTTTCAGCAGCAGAATAATACCCAACAATTGTACTGTTTGTAAATAAACCTAAAATGAAGGTATTGCTAATGGTATATAAACTAATTGCAACTGTAGATATAAATATGTGCCACCCCTCTTTTAGATGATATTTAATATTTTCAAAAGAAGGCAATGCAAACTTTACACCAAAATCTTTAAAAATTATCCAAAGGCTCATTCCCCCAATTATCAAATACCCAAGTGAATTTATAAGGGGTACATAAATGTAATCAGAAGTTTTATGTATAAATACAAATATAGCTACTGTAAAAATAAGCTTTGCAGTTATATTTAAAATTGTAATATGCTTCATTCTCTCCATTCCTTGAAAAAACCAAACAGGAAAAAGCACTTGTCCTACCACCATACCAAAAGTATAAAAATAAAGTAGCCAATCCTTGCTAAACTTACTAAAGCTAAACACAATCAGCGTCATTATTATAAAAGACAAAGCAGCCAAAAGCAGCTGAATTGTAATAACTGCACTGAAAATTTCTGAAACCTTTTCCTGATTTTCTCTGTTTATAGAAATTTCTCTTGTGGCAGACAAATTAAAACCATAATTTGTAAGAATTAAAAAATAACCAATAAAAGCCTGCGCAAAAGATACTAAACCAAATTTCTCAGGACCTAAAACCCTTACTAAGTAAGGTAAAGTTATTAACGGTAAAACATAATTAACTACTTGAAGAATAGTCAAAGACATAAAATTTTCTAACAATCTTCTTTTTTCTTGAGAGTCAAACATATTTTTTATTTTTTTCAGCATATTTTTATAACTGCTCCTTTATTAACACCATTTAATCTCTACAATGCAACTATTTTATACAATTTTTCAATAAACCTGCCTCACCCACTTCTCAAACTCTTTTACTCCCTCTTCAAACCCCGTTTTCGGCTTAAACCCTAAAAGTCTCTCCGCTTTCTCCATATCTGCCCATGTCTGGGGTACATCACCTGGCTGAGCAGGTAAAAACTCAAGGTGTGCTTTTACCCCTAAAGCTTCTTCTAATGTTCTCACCATTTCTAATAGGCTAACAGTTTGATTGTTACCAAGATTAATTACCTCGTACAATGTAGCGGTATAATCCATAGCTTTTCGTACGCCTTCAATAATATCGTCTATGTATGTATAATCCCTGCAGCTTGATCCATCGCCGTATATTGGTATAGGCTTTCCTTCTAGCATCAATCGAGCAAATTTATGAATAGCTAAATCTGGCCTTTGTCTTGGTCCATACACTGTGAAAAATCTAAGTGCAATAAAGCGAATCCCATAAAGATGACTGTATACATGACCTAATAATTCACCGCTTACTTTAGTTGAAGCATAGGGGCTGATCGGCTTTAAGACACAGTCATCTTCTTTCCAAGGAACATTAGGGTTAACACCATAAACACTTGAGGAAGAACCAAAGATAAATTGCTTTATCCCTCTCTGCCGTGCAAATTCTAAAAGATTTTGCGTGCCTTTAACATTCACTTCTTGATAGCCAATTGGATCTTGGATTGATGGTCGCACTCCTGCTTTTGCAGCTAAATGAACTATTACATCATAATCATCCGTCAATTTTTCTTGAAGAGCTTCCATATCTCTTATATCTATTTTCAATAGTCGATATGTCTCATAATCAAAATGAGTAGAAATGTTTTTTCTTTTAATAGCTGGGTCATAAAATGGATCAAAATTATCAACTACAGTGACTTGCCATCCTTCTTTTAATAGCCTGTCCACCAAATGGCTTCCTATAAACCCTGCTCCTCCAGTAACTAAAGCGTGTTTCATCTGCCCACCCCCATATATGTAAATCCTGCTTCTCTTGCCTCTTTAGGCAAGTAAATATTTCTCCCATCAAGTAATATGGGGGTGCGCATCACATTGGATAAGCGTTTTAAATCAAGCTGACGATAGAACTGCCATTCTGTAGCAAGCAATACAGCATCCGCTCCTTCTGCTGCTAGGTATGGATCATCTACAAAAGTTATTTCCTGAAGTTCTTCAGTAGTGAAAGCTTTACGCGCATTTTCTATGGCAACAGGGTCATGTGCACGAATATGTGCTCCCCTTTCTATGAGTAATCTAATAATATCAATTGCCGGAGATTCTCTTACATCGTCAGTTCCTGGTTTAAAAGATAGACCTAAAATTGCAATTGTACGCCCTCGCACACCTTTTAACACTGACTGTAATTTTTCAACAGTGCGCTCCCTCTGAAGCTGATTGACTCTCCGTGCTGCTTCCACAATAGGCATCTCATAGTTGTATTCTCTGCCTACAGCAATTAGGGCAGCAGTGTCTTTTGGAAAACAGCTCCCTCCCCAGCCTATACCCGCGTTTAAAAAACGGAGTCCAATGCGTGTATCTAATCCAATGCCACGAGCAACCTCAGTAACATCGGCATCCACTTTTTCACAAAGCCCAGCAATTTCATTTATAAAACTTATCTTTAGCGCTAAAAAAGCATTTGCCGCATATTTTATCATTTCAGCACTTACAGGATCAGTTGTGATAAGGGGCGGAAGGCTGTACCCATCACGTTTAGGAATAGCTTGAGGTGGATCAAAAGTTTGCTCTAAAATTGGTCTGTACATTCTTCTGAGCATTTCAATGGCTTCTGGATCTTCTGAGCCAATAACAATTCTATCTGGATAAAAGCTATCATAAAGCGCCATTCCTTCACGTAAAAATTCAGGATTTGAAGCAACATATACAGTAGATTTAACATTTCTTTCTTCTAGTGTTTTTTTAATTACATGAGCAACACGCCTATTAGTACCAATTGGCACAGTTGACTTTACAACAACAGTATATGTCCGTCCATTTATTAGCCCTTTTGCAACAGTACGAGCAGCTTCTTCTACGTAATGTGTATCTGCTTCTCCATTAACTTTTGCTGGGGTACCAACAGCAATCATAATAATATCTGCATCGCCAACATTAGATTTTAAATCGGTAGTGAAAGTAATATTATTTTTTAAACTAGCTAATAGTTCTTCTACCCCAGCCTCATGTATTGGACTTTTACCTTTTTTAAGCAGTTCTATCTTTTTTTCGTCAATATCTACCCCAACAACGTTATGTCCAATATAAGCAAGCATGACCGCTGTCGTTAAACCGACATAACCTGTGCCAACAATTACTATTTTCATTCTTCTGCTTACGCTCAACTTCTATCTCTCCTCTGTTAAATTATAAAATTGATCCTTTAAAATAAAAAAATCCCCCATCCACCAAATTATACTAAATTATGATTTCGTACAATTAGTCCATTATTACGCCAAAAAATAAAAGGCCATGCCTCGTAAAACTAATTTATATACTTCTTTAAGTCATCTAATTTTTCAATTTTCAAAATATCTC
>Ga0247720_100540_pt1 | contig 12864 bp, 12 predicted proteins | sample MSEWel2015_12_15_FD_189078 | JGI IMG/M metagenome (GOLD analysis project Ga0247720, IMG submission 189078) | Subsurface sediment microbial communities from gas well in West Virginia, United States - MSEEL Well Study Marcellus 3H_2015_12_15 | ecosystem: Environmental > Terrestrial > Deep...
CATAATCCGGCACCCCGAACGGAGCCTCATTGGCAAAGGCAGCAAGTTGGATATCCTCCTTCAATTGCCTTTCACCATCTTCCCGATGAACAACAGTCAAGGCTATGCTCTCGGGCTTTTTGCTGCCAAATATGCTGGAATTTATAAACCTTCCCTCTCGGCTATCATAATAATGCTGGTAATCTATTGCAATCCCGGCAGGAAAATCGGGATTTGTAAACAGCGATTCGTCAAGGCCCAATTTATTAACGTAGTATTTAAAAGTATTGCTATCGACACTGCACAGAAGCACGCTTATGGGGGCTTCTTCTCCATCGGAGATAAAACCTGCTTCAATCATCCGTTTATAAAACGATTGGTTAAGGTACTCTTTCGAAATCTCGGCGTCGGCATAAACCATCCTCACAATGGAGCCCTCTTCTATGCTGTCCAGCAAAACGATATCCCTGTAAACCTTAAGGGTGGAATCCTTCAAATCGCCTCTTTCGTTGGTAAAGTAATACAGGTCATAATCCACATCCTGATATACATCCGAAACGCTCTCCATAAGATACATCGAGAAGGAGGAAGTTGACACAAACAGGATTATGCTCATGGACAGCGATATCACCGTGCTGCGGTAACGCTTGCGACTCCTCTTTAGATTCTTAAGGGCCAGATCCCCTTCCATGCCAAACAACTTGCGTGTCAACCGCCAGGTCCTAACCTGCCGCGCAGTGAGCTTGATGTCGGTAGTCTGCCTTATGGCATCGATCGGCGATATCTTTCCGCTGCGCCATGCCGGTATATAGGCCGATATCAGTATGGTAACCAGAGCCAAAATCATTGCCGCTATCACGGAGGGGATGGACACCGACAGCGTCATAGATACACGGTCACCCAGAGCCATGATGCTGGCGAACATATCCTTCAAGAAATGCAGCGTAACACCTATGCCGGCGATGCCCGATAATACACCTACGGGTATGCCTATAGCTGCCAACACAATGGCCTCGAAAAACACCGAATGCTTGAGCTGCTGTGCGGTAGCGCCGATGCTGGATAGCAGGCCAAAGTACTTCTTGCGCTCGCTGACCGAAATGGAAAACGAGTTGTATATGAAGGACACCGAGCCGGCCATAATAAGGGCAATCAGTATGGCCGCAAGGCTGTACAAAACAGCGGTAAAATTGTCGTTCTGGCTTATGCCCATAAACCTGAGCAAGTCGTCATTGTATTCATAATCTTTGTACTGCAGCTTATCCATGCCGAGGTTGTCATATATGTCGTACACCCTTCGGGGATTCTTAAGCTTTATATACACATTGGCCGTGTCGTTCTCCCCCAGCTTATCTTTATCAAGGACGGTGATAAGGGTATATCCTGGGGCAGAGTACTCCTCTATTGTAAATGAAGGCCTTTCGCATATCCCTACCACCTTATACGTCCTGCTACCTGTGACCACCAGCTTCTCCGATGCGCCGTCCTCTTCATGCCTGTAATAATCCTTCTGTCCCAGGACAGTACCATCGTCTAAAACCCGGTATCCAATGTCAAGCTCAATGGTATCGCCTACTTTGTACTGCACGCCGCCGTTGGTGAATACGTGATAGGGCACGACAACCTCGTTTTCATTCTGTGGAAGCCTGCCGCTTTTTAAATATATAGACAGCATCTCAAATGCCTTTTCATCAAACCCAAGCACATACAGATAGGGCTTATACTCGTTCAAACCGCCCTCGAGCAGCGCATAGCCTATCCCTTTGGTTACAGCAACCTCCTGTACCTCCCGGTTTTGGCTAATGCTCTCAATTGTATCAAAGTCAGCGTCGTAAAGAACCGCGTGCCAGTCTCCCGTATCGGCCTTTGTATAGTTGATCAGGAAGTTTTGAAAGCTGGATATAAAAGTGGTCACGGCAGCTATCATGGCAGTGGACAGAATGATGCCGACGATGGTGACGATGGTGCGGGTTTTGCTCCTCTTCAGCGTTGCCAGCGTAACCCTGTTCATGACGTTCATGGCCTGATCACCTCATCCCTTACGATCCTGCCGTCCTCGAGGCTGATGATACGGCTTGCCTGCAGCGCAATCCTCTCGTCATGAGTGACGATTATGAGGGTCTGGTTGTACTTCTGATTGTACAGCTTGAGCAGTTCGATGATTTCGGCGCTGTTTTTGCTGTCCAGGTTGCCGGTAGGCTCATCCGCCAGTATCAAGGCGGGATTGGTTATGAGAGCGCGGCCTATGGCCACCCTCTGCTGCTGCCCGCCCGACAGCTGGTTTGGCAAATGCTTTGCCCTGTCCTTAAGGCCCAGAGTGGTAAGGAGCTCATTCAGGCGTGCCTTATCTTCCCTTCTGCCATCAAGCAACAAGGGCAACATTATATTTTCCTCCACATCAAGCACGGGAATCAGATTGTAGAACTGATAGATCAAGCCGATCTGCCTGCGCCTGAAAATGGCAAGCCTTGACCTGTCCAGGCTGTAGATGTCGGTGCCGTCAATGTATACCTTGCCCGAGGTGGGAAAATCCACACCGCCCAGTATGTGCAGCAGCGTCGACTTGCCCGACCCTGACGGCCCGACAATGGCCACAAACTCGCCCTTCTCCACCGAAAAGGAGACGTTGTCCAGAGCGGTGACCGCCGTCTCCCCCTTGCCGTATACCTTTGTGAGATTTTCAACCCGTAGTATCTCCATATAGCACCTCCAGAGCATTTTTAATTTTCGAAAACGAGTCTACCACAGCCGGGTGACATTCGAGTGACCTACTCTGTGACAGTTTTGTCACTTTTAAATGCTCTGGAGTATGCTCTCTATGCAGAATGGCAGTTCCGGTTCTTATCCCTCCCCTCTTACGGTACAGGTAATCCCATTTATTCCCATATGAATAAGAAATGGTTTTAGAGCATTATAGGCTAATTATTTATTGAATTTAAAAATTGTTCCAAAACTTGTTTTTTGATTTTATTGTATTTATTTAATTCTTCCTGGCTGTAAGCAATGACCTCATACTCCGCTATCTGTCCATAGCAATACTCTTGTTCCGGAGACAGGACTTTATCAAATAAAACGCCCGTTGTGCAGTATTTATCAATGCCTCCATTGTGTAACAGCACATATATGTCCTTATTCCTATAAAATGGATTATATCTCATGTAGTCCATATACGGCCATTTTTTTAGAAATAAGATGTATTCCTCCCCGCACTTCATAAAATTATATCCGTTGTAAGCAAAAAACAAACGTCCCTCAAAATCGAAATAACACGGTTCAAAAACATATATTGTTCTATTCTTCAGATTACTGTCCCCTTTGTAGACCGAAATAACTTTAACACCTGCTAGAGACGTCCCATGCAAGAACTTCCTTTCGGAAGCTACCACCTTAACTATTACTTCAGAATCGGCAACCAGCTTTGAAAATGAAATATCGTCTTCATAAAGTCGTGCTACTGCTGAAACTTTATATTCCATCAAATCATCTAAACTCATATTTTGAGTATCGACAAAAGAGGCACGCACCATACCCGCCACAACCAACGCTGCGGCAATAGCCAAAGTCATAATCAAAATACATATCCTATTCATCTTTAACTCCACTCCCGGCAGGATATATTCTCCCGGCTTCTACTTTAAACTTTTCATCGCACAGCAGGTCGATATCTTCTTTGATATGGCTGGCAATGAGTATTGTTGCCCCCCTTCCCTTTTCTTCCAGCAGGATATTCCTGACCAGCCCAACCCCTTCTTCGTCAAGCGAGTTGGTGGGCTCATCCAGCACAATAAGCTGCGGTTTCTCCATTATGGCCTGAGCTATGCCAAGGCGTTGCTTCATGCCCAAAGAATACTTACCGTAAATGCGCTTATCATCTGGATCAAGGCCTACTCTTCTGATGGCAGCTCTTATGTCTTCATCTGTAATAATATTTTTTATTGAAGCTAAAAATTTTAAATTTTGAAAGCCCGTCCACTGTTCCCAGAATCCCACGTTTTCTATTATTAAACCAAGGCTTTCGGGAAAAGAGACATCCACGCCAATTCTCTTCCCAAACACCCTGACCTCACCGCGGGTAGGTTTTATTAAACCGCATATGGCCCTAAACAGCATGGTCTTTCCCGAAGCATTTTTCCCAAAAAAACCGTATATCTTCCCTCTTTCCAGCTCCAGGGTTATGTCATCTAATATCGTCTTCCCCTTGATTATCTTGGTCAAATGATATATTTCGACCGCCATCATATCTGCATACCTCCCGATTTTAATAATTTCTATCGGTTATCTCCACCGTCTTTATAACCCTTATTCCCACAAAAACAGCCAAAACCAGGTAAGCCCCTAATACAAGAAACGACCAGTAAACATTAAATCCCGGTACTGCCAAAATATCTAAAGGCTGAATATAATCCAGCAGAAAACCGTCATCATGCCACGGTAAGACAGGTTGCAGTACGGGGTTAAGCTTAATTAGCAAATGCTGCACTGGATCACTTAGTTTAACAATGGCCGGAAGATGTGCAAAAACGTACGCAAGCAAGGTCAAGAATAGGGACATTTCACAGCTTATATACAAAGATAATACATTTATCAACAAAACAAATACTAATGTGACCGTAACATTGAGAAGAATACATATAGAGGATATCAATAAAAGGCCCTGTATCGACGCTACAGGCAAATTATTAGCAAAGCCAATTATTATATTAACGGTAGTAATTATAGCAAAGTATAGAACTAAATACTTCAGTATATGAAATAGTTTATCTAGAAACCATTTTACCCTGTTGTCCTTCCTTGTAAAAACATAAACCGAACTTATTCTAAAGTCATCATAGAAAAAATTTCCAAAGGCTATAAGAATATATAACTTAGGGGCAATATACGTTAGAGATGATATAAGCTCAAAAGTTATTTTTTCTTCAGGATACGGCAAAAAATTTGCAGCAAACATCACCAGCAATTCTATTGAAGCCCCTTCAGCCAAGTTTGTTATGAAGTCAAGCCGAATCAACGAAGATAAAACTCCGATGACTACGGCCGTAATAAACACCGATACTTTCTTTATCATAAACCGCTCCTCCGTATATCCGTTTTCCCCAGGATTTTCACGCCCATCAAAAACAAAAAGAGGGATAAAAACGCCAAATAGCTGCAGTACACCAGCGACAACAATAGAAATTTTATCGTAGGCAGCTTAAAACTAAAAATGAACTCTAGCAAGATTCCCGCAGTGGTCATAGCATATTTATCCAATTTAATCAGCGTCAGTATATAATCAAGGCTGCCAGTAAAAAAACCAACTAGAAAACCTACATACCGCCTTTTGCTTACAAATGATGATATCAGGTAAATAATCCCTGTTGGCAGAAATATCAGGTACTTTATAATAAAATCCCCTAGCATAAAGGCAAGAATTTTCGCTTCCAGAAGATGCAGCACTCCTATATACATCACAGCCGTTACAATTATAGGAAGTTCGAGAAGGATGACATATAACACCGTATCTATTGAAAGCAGCTTGATTTTTTCCTTCCACCATATATCAATATTTTTAAACCTTACCAATATCAGTGTGTGATTGAGTATATCTTCATGGCTTATGATTATAAGAAAAATTGGTACATAATATAAAGCGAAATAGATCAAACGGGAAAAGAGCAGGTATATGTCATTTATGCGGAGGTTCTCTGTTAGCAAATTTGCCTCTTGGCCTATAAGTACTGATATCCGAATATTAAAAGCCAGTATCATCAGATAAAATATTACTCGCTTCTTCCCAACCATCAAAAATATTTTACTCAAAAACTTTTTACAAAGCCGCAATTTTAAATTTCTTCCCTTCTTGCGTTTAAAATAATCATAAATATACTTGTCATCAGCAAAACCGCCATCATGCACATAAACACCATGTAATCTAACCCTTTTACGCCCGTGGTGGGATATAAATAATAAGTTAAGCAATAATTTGCCTTTCCGAGTAAAGCAAGTACAAAATTTTGTGTGAAATAAAAAACAGTGGGTAAAACCACAACCGTATACCTATTTACCTTTCTGAAAAACGATATAGCATAGGAAAATATGGCAACTACACCGCCGAAAACGCCATCCAAGAACATGAACCACAGATTATGTAAGTATGGACTTATAGTGTGCAGGCCTTGAAAGTAAAGTCTGGTAAGATAATATCTGTCATAGGCGGGATTTCCTCCATTTACTTCGGAAACCGTATAGAGAGGAAAAGCAACCATACAGAGAAGCTGATTCAACAGTAAAGGCAAAAAAATCACTATAAAGCCAGAGAAAAAGGTAACGATACCTTTGCTCAGGATATACGAACTTTTATTGCAGCGGGCAACGACAAAGTTAAGTACACGCCCTTTTTTATCCTCCAAATATGTATCTGCAAACGCTATACTCGCCGGTAGGGTGAGAAAAAACAGATAATATATATCTCCTACAAAGCTGAAGTTGCCATTTCTATAACCTATCCACATCTGATAGGCAGAAGGCAACTCTGAAGTATAACCTTTATAGTATGTAATAGACGTTAAAATAAAAAGGATCGAGATCAGTACAACTTCAATCGTCAGCACTATGTTAAACTCTCTTCTTTTGAGAAGCTTGGCAAATTCAGTTTTCAAAACATTAAACAACACAAAATCTGCCTCCTTTTATAAGTTCGGGGCTATGATAAATACCATAGCCCCGAATAAAATCTGCTATATCTGTAATATTTCAACCCTTACCTCAAATCTGCATATCCGCTCAACGTCACGTTTACATATGTTATATCGTGATTTTGTGCATAAAGCATGATAAAAGTGCCTGCTCGCTCATCTGTCTTAAAACTTATTGTGTATGTCCCTTGCCCTTCATAGCATGCATAATTATCTGATATCCTTGAGCCATCTTGCCTGACTACCCAGAAATCTGCTGCATCATACTGAGCGCCAACATAATCAACCCTATTTAATACATAATCATCATTATAGACTTTGCTACCACTCATTACGACTACATCTTGCTTGAACCAGGGGAGCGAAACTTGATAATACCCACTAACTGCAAAAGCTGTTGTGAATGACAAAAGAGTAATTGCCAAGCTCAGACACAGCAACAGCTTTCCATTTTTTCTTATCAAGGTATTTCACATCCTCCCCGAGATATACGGAACCTACCAGTAAGTCCTCTAAACTTATATTAATATTTCATTCTAAGAATGTAAACTGTAAAAATATTTTATTTTTAGCCAAATACAACCTTTAAATCAAAATATGTAATATAATTTTCATAATTTACACTAAATCTCAATTTTTCCCATTTTAAAAACAGTACAAGCCATGATAAAGAATTTTTGCTGTAATTTGTACAACAAAGTGACGTCAAAACACAAAAGAAATACCAAAGCACACCTATATAACCGCTTTATACAGGCGAATGAAGAAGGTGGTCCCTCTACCTTCACGGCTTTCCACCGTGATATCCCCGTTTTGCTCCTTGATTATGCTTTTTGCCATGGCAAGGCCGATTCCCACGCTGTCGGGCGATGCATTTTTGCCCCTATAAAAGCGGGTAAATATATGAGGGAGGTCCTCTTTGCTTATGCCCGGCCCGTTATCGGATATGCGGATTTCAAAGTAAAGCGGGTTGTCCTTTGCGGCAATCTCGATTTTACCATGCTCTGGAGCGTGCTCTATGCAGTTCTTAAGAATGTTGATAATTGCCTCGGTAGTCCATTGCAGGTCACACGTTAAAGTTTCATTCTGCCCTGTAACGGTACAGGTGATGCCTTTCACTTCCATGGGTATGAGGAGGGGTTTTAAAGCGTTTTCTATGAGAGTGCGCACCTTAACCCTCTCTCGCTTCATCTTCACCACGCCTGCATCCAGCCTGGCCATTTTAAGCAGCGAGGAAACTAGCCATTCTATGCGCTTTAATTGGGAGGAGATGCGGGCAGTGAATTCCCTGCGCTTTTCGGGCGGCAGGTCCTCGTTGCCCAGCAGGTCAACCATGACCATCATAGAGGTGAGGGGTGTTTTGAGCTGATGCGATATGTCAGCCATGTGCTCCGACAGGAGCAGTTTTTCACGCTGCAGCTTTTTGTTGTACTCCGAAAGCATCAAAGTCACCTTGTATATCTCATTCTTTAAAATGCTCAGTTCCCCCTCGACATTGTCGCGTATGTCAAGCGAATGCTCTCCCGCACAGATCCGCCTTAAATAATCGGACAGCTTCCTTATCTGCCTGTAGCGGTAGGCCGTGAAAGCAAAAAACGTCGAACACAACAAAAAAGCCGTAATCAAAACCAGGATTCCGGCTTCCCTGCTGCTTGAGAAACCTATAATAACCAAAACAGTGCTCAAAACGGAAACTGCCACGGCAAACCTCTTTATTTCCCTATTTCTCCATAAAGACACTTCTAAATCCTCCTATATAATGCTTTTGCTTGCCAACCCCATGCTAAAGCTACTATATCTGGCATCTTCTCGTTATTTTGTGAGAACGCTTTTGCTTAACAATGCTATTCCAAAGCTGCTATATCCTGTATCCTATGTGACTTCCTGCCCTCCAGCGTGGGCAATATACTAAAATCTATACCCAAACCTCTATACTCGGTATCCTATTCCCCGCACGGTCTTTATAATGGTGGGATTCTGAGGGTCGTCCTCTATCTTTTCCCTCAAGCGCTTAATGTAGACGGTGAGGGTGTTGTCATTGACAAAGTCACCCGATACATCCCAGATGCTTTGGAGCAGCTGATCCCGGGTCAGCACCTGCCCCCTGTTGCTGATCAGCGTGAGCAAAAGGCGGTATTCCAGGGCCGTCAAAAACACCTCCCTGCCGTTCTTCTTTACTTTCCCCTCGGCCAGATTAACGGTTAAGCCCCCGATGTTGATTATATGGTCTTCGCTTAATTTGTTTGCCCTACGGAGGACAGCCCGAATTCGGGAGTGAAGCTCCCTCAGCCTGAACGGCTTTGTGATGTAGTCGTCGGCCCCTATGTCAAGCCCCATGACCACGCTTCCCTCATCATCCCGGGCGGTCAGAAATATCACCGGTGTATCCCCTTTTTCCTTAAGCTTTTTACACACATCAAATCCATTGCCGTCGGGAAGAGATATATCAATGATGGCAAAGTCAAAGTCCTGGGATGTTATTTTATCCAAGGCCGATGCCGCATCATTGCAGATGACAACCTCAAAGCCCTCTTGCGACAGGGAATATTCTAGCCCCACGGCAATGGCTTCATCGTCCTCAACCAGCAGCAGCTTCATCATGACCCGATGTACAGGTGCCCACCTCACTCGTTATGGACAGTGGGACGCCCTTACCTCCCCTCCATCAGAGTATCTTTCCCAAAAAGTTCCCATACCTTGAAAATATATTATCACGGCAAAGCATACTTTTCAAACGCCGTCCTAACGGGCCGATCAAAAAAATAATATATAAAGTCAATTCTGTTCCTGCTGATGCTCCATGACCTTCAAAAAAACTCTGACTACGTCGGGATCAAGCTGCGTCCCCGCCTTGATCTTTACCTCCGCCAGTGCCTCCTCCCCGCTCATCAACTTCCTATAGGAGCGATCGCTGACCATGGCATCGTAAGCATCAGCTACGGCAAGAATACGGCACAGCAAGGGTATCTCCTTGCCCTTCTGCCCTCTGGGATATTTTGTGAAAATACCAAAACCTGTGCAATGGAATTAACTATTTTAATTAATTTATAACCTTTTCTTAAACTTTAAATTAAAAAGATTGCGGGACAAAAATGAAGCCTTTTTGGATGAAAGCTCCAAAAAGGCGAGTAATCGGCGCAGAAAAACCAAAATGTCCGAAATCTTTCAATCAGCATACCTGCAAAATCACGCATTTTAAATACTCGGTCTCCTTGGATGCCAGCAGCACCGGATGGTCCTTTGCCTGAGAACGCCTTTCTACCACCCTGACATCCCTTTTGGCGTCAATGGCAGCGGTATACAGGATATCCATAAACAGCTCTGGCTCTATGTGCTGCGAACAAGAACAGGTTATCAAATACCCACCCGGCCTGATTATCTTCATAGCCCTTAAGTTTATCTCCTTGTATCCCCTTATGGCGTTTTCGACGGTATCGCGGGACTTTGTAAAGGCCGGCGGGTCAAGTATAACCACATCGAAGGTGTTCTTTTCCTTGTGGTATTTCCTCAAAACGTCGAATGCGTTGCCCACTTCAAATTGGCACACATCTTCATATCCGTTTAAGGCGGCATTCTTCCTCGCAAACTCCACGGCGTGCTCCGAAATATCAATGCCCAGAACGCCGGCTGCCCCGTAATGCGCCGCGTGCAAAGCAAACGCCCCCGTATGGGTAAAACAATCCAGCACCTTGGCTCCCTTCACAAAGGGCTGTATAGCGGCTCTGTTTTCCTTCTGGTCAAGGAAATAACCCGTCTTCTGGCCACTTGCAACATCAACAAGGAATTTTATGCCGTTTTCCACCATGACGACGTTTGTATCAAACTCCCCTTTAATGTATCCCTTTCTCTGGTCAAGGCCTTCAAGTTCCCTCACCGGCACATCGTTTCTCTCATAGATCCCATCGGGCTTTATGATATCGTCCAGTATATCTGCCAGGAGATACTTGTACCTGTCAATGCCCAGCGCCAGGGTCTGCATCACAAGATAATTTGAAAACTTGTCTACTATAAGGGCGGGAAGGAAATCCGACTCGGCAAAAACCACTCTGCAGCTGTTCAAATCTGCAAACTGCTTTCTATATTCCCAGGCACTGCGTATTCGCCTGTAGAAAAAGTCGGCATTGATATCCTCCTGTTCCCGCGTCAACAGCCGTATGGCAATCTGGGATCTGGGATTGTAGTAGCCTCTACCCAGAAACTTCCCTCTGTATGAGTACACGTCCACAACATCCCCAGGCTTGCAATCCCCTTCGATTCGCTCTATGTCGCTTTTAAATATCCAGGGATGGCCGTACACAGTTCGTCTTTCCCTGTTTTTCAATATATAAGCTTTTGCCATTCAATACTGCCCTGGTCATCTAAACTGTACAAAACTGCACAAGTTTAGACGGCTGGGGTATTTCTTACCGCCTTTCAAGTTGTCCCACCCCCAGCAGGCGGTATTTGGGACAACCATAGCCCCTGCCCCAAGAAGCAGGAACTCACGCCCTTAACCGGGTCTCCCCACTTGCCCTGAGAATAATACCCCCCTCAGGACAGAGACATCTCTTAATACCCTCTCAGGAGAGAGTGGCGTTACCACCGCTACCTTGAGAACTCGCCAGAGTTTATAGCTATCGCTACAGGCACCAAGACTTGTTCCACCCAGAGGTCTTGATTCCTCCCCTGGCTCACTCTCAAGGCTTTGTATCCACTTTTTAACCCTGTCTATTTCTTTCAAACGTTTCTTCCTCAACTGTTTATTCTTAACCGTTTTCTTTACATGCCCTTTCAATTTCTCTAATTCATCAGCATCCAAACGCTCTAGAATTGCCATATACCCATCCGGAATCTGCTCTTTTAGTCCAAGCCCTCTCCTCGCTATTACATACGAAGCCGCTACGTCCTTGCTTATCATATACTGCGGCGTATATTTTAAAAGCCCTATCACTGATGTATATGCGGGATTAACCTCTATAACCTGTATACCCTTCCGCTGTGCTAAAATCTTGACTTTATCCAAGAGCGACCTGTAGCTGAAATTATGCCTTATCCTCCTTAACTTCCTCCCCGAAAAGTCTCCCCTCTTCCCTTTGTCCCTTATATCCAATCTCTCGATTACTATAGCTTTTTTCTTTTCTTCCGCTAGCCTTACTACCTCGTGGGCATACTGCCATCTAAAATATTCCCTCTTGTTTGAATTACCGCTCGCAAGATGCGGCATCGGAATCTTGCCGTAACTTACAAGCTGCCCATTCACATCCGCTTCCGCCCACGCTATGTGATTCGGATATGCGTTAATGTCTATGCCTATGACCCCATTTTCCTTCGTTACCACAACTTCTGGAAAGTATTCTTCAATCGTAAAGTAGGCATATACCTTGCCGTTCTTAAGCTTTAGCTCAACCGAATAAGCCTCTCCACAAGTGCTGATTGCTTGCAGCAATCCCTCCCGGCTCTTCCCTTTTTTCCATCCCGCTTGTATCCTTGCATACGCATACTTTCTTTCTCCTACGTTGATTCTTAGTCTAGCACCATTTTCATATATCTCAATCCTTGTGTTGAGATTCCCTTTCTTGCTCCTGTCACCTCTTGAATAAAGATTGCCTTTCCTTCTCTCCTGCCACTCCTGTTTTAACTTCTTGTATGCTTTCCCGTTTATGTGCCGTTTCTTGAGCTTATCAAACAAACTCCTGCCACCAAAAATAACCTTACTGGGATTTTCGTCCCTTTCTCTGCAAGACTCTAAAACGCTCTTTGCCTTCATTATCGCATCATCTACATACCTCGAATTTAAATTAAAAACCCCCTGTAGTTCTCTTTTTAATGTGTTTCTGCTCGAGCCTTCTAAAAGCCTGTTATATGCATATCTCATGCAGGATGACCATCTTCTCATTAAATCCAGCACTATTTGCTCATCTTCCTTGCTTGGGAAAGTAAGTTTAGTCTGTATTGTTATCATGTCTTTTACCACCTCTTTGTCCGTAAATCCTGGCTGCAAATGATGTAACTATTGCTATTAAGTCTTCTGCTAGCTCTTTGTTTACATCTTGTTCATTTTCTTTCCCATTTAAAACTATAAGCTCTACTCCAAAACTTTCCATGAAAAATTTAAGATATTCAAAACCAAACCTTGCCAGTCTATCAGGATACTCTATTACAACTTTTTGAACTTCTCCTCTTTTTATTTTGTTCAGAAGCTTTAATAAACCTCTCCTGTTTTCATTTACCC
>Ga0247720_100541_pt1 | contig 12853 bp, 8 predicted proteins | sample MSEWel2015_12_15_FD_189078 | JGI IMG/M metagenome (GOLD analysis project Ga0247720, IMG submission 189078) | Subsurface sediment microbial communities from gas well in West Virginia, United States - MSEEL Well Study Marcellus 3H_2015_12_15 | ecosystem: Environmental > Terrestrial > Deep subsurface...
CACCCCCGCCGGTGGTTACGGCCCGCGGCACGACGATGTGAAAGTGCCCTTTGAAGCCCCCGGCTGGGTTGGTGTCGAACCCTATCGCCAGCACAAAGGACCGCTTCTCCAGGTCGCGGGCGCTCGTCCAGCCGCGTGCCCCGAGGAAGATGATGACGATGAGAGCGGCCAAAGTTTTAAGCGCCGGTTTGGTTGGCTTCATCTGGTTTGTCCTCCTTCTTGCGGATGGCGGCGATGCCGAGCACGAGGAGCGGGGCCAGCAGAATAAACCCAAACCAGGCAGGCGCAAATACCCTTATCACTTTGCCCAGTTCAACTATGTTCTGGGGTTGGATGGCCAGGTAGTACAGCGGTATCACCAAGAGGTACGGCCAGCCCTCCCGGGACTTCAGGCGAAAGAGGCCGGAGAGGGTAAACACGGCACCGAAGAACGTGGCTCCGCTGGTAGTGAAGACGGTGATGACGTATACGGCGAGAAAGGGTGCTTCTAGCCGCTCAAAGGTACCGAGAAAACCAACGAGGCGCACCAGTTCCAAAGTGGGCCACTGGCTCTTGGCCAGCTCGGCGACGCCAAAGGCCCCGGTGGCGGCCAGAACCACAGCCACGTATAGGAAAATCACTAGAAAAAGGGCGCGGGCATGGGCCCGGCCGGCCTTCTCCGGCTCGGCATAAAAGGGGATAAAGAGGCTGACCAGCTCAAAGCCGGGGTAGGCCCAAGTCGCCTCTATGGTTCCCGTGAAAACTTCCCTGAGCCCCGGTCCGAAAGGTGGAAGGAGCCGCCAGACTTCAACGCGAGAGAACGACAGGGCCAGGAGAACGACAAAAGTGCCGACAATGATCGGCAGAAAGAGCTCATTTACCCGGGCGAAGGTCTTGACGTCCTGTGTTGCCAGGTGGGCGGCGAGGAGGAGCATCACCATAAGGCCTACCTCGATCGGTACGCGCGGCAGCACGGCCGTAACCACGATTTCGGCGAAAACGCGGGCAGAGAGGGCGGTAACGACCAGCCAGCCGGCGGCGTAGGTAAGGGCGAGCAGGCCGCCGAAAAAGACCCCCAGGCTCTTGACCCCGTACTCGGGCAGAGTGCTTTGAGAAAAGCGCCGGCCCAGGACAGTGTAAAGATTAAGGCCCAGGTAGGCGGTAAGCCCCATGAGCACGACCGCCATATAGCCGCCTGTGCCGGCAGTTCGGGCTAAGTCCCGCGGCAGGGTGAGGAGGGCAACGCCGATAATGGCGTTGGCAATGATAGCGGTGGCCTGGTAGGCGGTCACCTGCCTATTTTTCTTGCTCATCGCTGCTGTCCTCCTTGGCCGCATCGTCGGGCAGACGCTCGACATCCTGCGGCTTAAGGAAAGCGGGGCGTTCCTTGAGGTAGGGCCAACTGCGGCGCAGCACTGCGTCACCCTGCGATTCCGCGTGATAGGGCGCGTACGGGGCCAAGTACGGCACGCCCAATGACTCCAAGGAAGCTACGTGGATGGTGAGAAGTACCAGTCCGGCGGCGATGCCAATGAGGCCGAAGGTGGCGGCCAGAAACATGAACGGGAAGCGCAGCAGGCGCAGGGCGATAGCCGAGCTGTAGCTGGGTGTGGCAAAGGAGCCGATGGCGGTAATGGCTACGATAATCACCGTAAGGGGGCTGACAATTCCTGCCCGCACTGAGGCTTCGCCCAGGATGAGACCGCCGACGATGCCCACAGTGGGGCCGATCGGGCCAGGGAGCCGCACACTGGCTTCGCGCACCACTTCTACGGCAATTTCCATAAGCAGCGTTTCCAAAAGGAGCGAAATTGGGACTCCTGTGCGCGCCGCTGCCATGGCCAGAGCCAGAGAAGTAGGAAGCATCTCCGGGTGAAAGGAGGCGAGGGCGATGTAGGTTGAAGGGAGGAGCAGGGAAGAGGCCATGGCGGTGAGGCGTATAAAGCGGATAAAAGTGGCGATGTGCGCGCGTTCGTAGTAGTCGTCGGGGGATTGGAAGAACTGCGCCCAAACCGCCGGGGCGAGCAGCACGAAGGGCGTGCCGTCGACAATCACCGCCACCCGCCCTTCCAGAATCCCAGCCGCCACCTTGTCCGGCCGCTCCGTTCCCTGCATCTGCGGAAACACTGTGAGAGAGCGGTCCTGAAGCATCTGCTCGATATAGCCGCTTTCTAAAATCCCGTCTACGCGAAGCTTTTCAATACGTTCTTTCAGCTCTTTGACCACTTTGGGGTTGGCCAGGTCCTTTATGTACACCAGCGCAATATCCGTCTGGGTACGGTTGCCTACGGTGAGCATCTCCACCACTAGGTCCGGGTCCTTGATACGCCGGCGCAGCAGCGACGTATTGATGCGCAAGCTCTCGGAAAAGCCCTCGCGCGGGCCGCGTACTACGGCCTCGATGGTGGGCTCCTGCACGCCTCGGGTTTTGTACCCGCGCGTGTTCACGGTAAGGCCCTGGGCGGCTCCTTCCACCATAAGGAAGGTGTCGCCGGAGAGGAGCGAATGAATAATCCTGTCCACTTCGGCCATTACCTTGATTTCGCCCACGGTGAGGAGGTGGGCCTGAATGACTTCCAGCGCATTTTGGCGGCTCAGACGATCGAGGAAACCCTGGATGCGGGAAAGGTGCATAAGCCCCTGCAAAACGTCTAAGTCTACCACGCGCTTGTCGGCCAGGCCGTCCACGAAGATTAGGGCCAGCTCGATGTCCCGTTCGGCGGGGAGGCGGACCTGGCGCACCACTACATCGGCGCTGTCGTGGAGCAGGGAGCGCAGCAGTTTGAGGTCGGCCGACAGGTTCCCGGTGAGCTCACGCCGCATCTCCTGCCCTCGCTGCGCTTCCTGCCGGCGGTTCTTGAGCTCCGCCGGCGGTACCGGCTTCACCGGTTTCTTAAATTCGCCTTCCACTATTATCCCTCACCTCTTTCCGGAGCGCATAAAAGGGGCAAAGGTGCTGTCCGGCTACCCCGTATTAGTCTGGGCACAGGGCTGCAGCATCATGCGGCCACTGGTCAGGAATCGCTTCCAGGTTATATAATGGGCCTTGTGAGGTGTACGCCGGCGGCAAAACCGGCGTAACCTACTAGAGCGTTACGAGGAGGTTTGCACCATGCCATCTGTGCCTTCTTCAGGAGGAGTAGCCGATCCGCCTGCACCTCTACCTTTACGCTGGCCGGTGGTACTTTGGGCCACCGGAGCTCACTTCATCTTGGACTTACACATGAACATCATACCGCCGCTTCTCCCCTACATAGCCCAGGTGCAAGGGCTTTCCCTGGCCGAAACGGGCCTCGTCCTCTCGGCGCAATCCATTACTGCTTCTTTTCTGCAGCCGCTGGCCGGGTTGGCCCTCGACCGCTGGGGCCGCCCCTGGGTGCTGGCCGCCAGTTTAGCCTACACGGCGGTGCTGGTAAGCCTCATTGGCTTCTTTCCGGCCTACTCGACGCTGCTCGTGCTTTTTACCTTGGCCGGACTCGGCTCTTCGCTCCTTCATCCCCTCGGTTCGGTGACGGCCACCCGGGCCGCCGGTTCCCAGCCGGGGCTGGCGATCTCCATTTACTCCACCGGTGGTAACCTGGGCTTCGCGCTGGGGCCGGTGGTGGCGGTGCCGCTAGTTACCAGGCTCGGCTTTCGCGCTCTGGCCTACCTTCTTCCCTTCGGGCTGCTTTACGCTCTGAGCTTCCTTTGGCTGGAGCGGGCACTACCGCACCCGGAGCCGGCAGTGCCGAGGAAAGAGTGCGGTCGGCCCGTCTTAGCCGACCGACCGACGCGCTGGGGCGCCTTGGCCTCCTCAACGTGGTCACGTGGCTCAGAGCTTGGGCCCAGTACATCGTCATCGCCTACTTCCCCTATCACTTTATCCGGCAGGGTTATCCCGTCACCGTCACCGGCCCGCTCATGAGCACCTTCCTCCTCGCCGGCACGGTCGGGACCTTTTTTGCCGGCTTCCTAGCCGATCACCTGGGAAGGCGCAGTGTCGTTGTCGGCTCGCTGCTCGTCTCCCTGGCCGCTGCCTGGCTCAGCCTGAGCGCGCGCGGCCCCCTGGCCTGGGCGGGGATTGCCGTCCTGGGTGCGGCGCTCCACGCCCTGATGCCCGTGAGTATCGTCATCGCCCAGGAACTGGCGCCACGGCACGCTGGGCTGGCGGCCGGTATGATGATGGGCCTGGCCTTCGGCCTCGGAGGGCTGTGTACCCCGCTCACAGGCCTTCTGGCCGATACCTACGGCCTATCCACGGCCCTTACGAGCTTTTACCCAATCGTGGGCCTGGCGCTACTTCTCTTTCTTCTGTTGCCCGTGCCGGCCGGCGCAAGCGCGGAAGCGGGTTTAGAAGCGGGTACGCGCGTGAGAGGAAGGCTGACGTGAGCCCTGCCGGCTGTATCAGGAGCGCGGCCCGGCCTTAAGGCTGGCCAAGGCCAGGAGGAGGCCTGTAAGGCCGTGGACGGCGATGGTGGCGGCTGAGGCGGCGGTAAGGTGTTCCGGTTCTCTAAGGCCAAGGCGAACGCTTTCCGCCGCCCGGCGGGCGAGTGGCGCCGTAAGGCAGGCTGCGAGAGCGGTGGGCGGCAGTGCGCCCGCTCCCACGGCGGCCACAAGGCTGAGGTAAGCCGCCGCAAACAGGAGGTACACCCCCGGCAGGGCTCGTTCCCGGCCCAGGATGACCACCAAGTTGCGCTTGCCCGCCTCCCGGTCTTCCAGGTAGTCGGAGTATTGATTTACATAAAGTACATTGGCGATAAGAAACCCCAGCGGCAGGCTGGCCAGGGCGGGAAGAAGGCCGGGCGCGCCGCCTTGCACCAGGAACGAGCCGAGGGCGGTCAGCGGCCCGAAGGTGAGACCTACCGCAAATTCTCCCAGCCCCCGGTAAGACAACTTTACCGGGGGTGCCGTGTAGTAATAGGCGACCAGCGCTCCGGCGAGCCCCAGAGCGAGGGCGAGAGGGCCGCGGGCATAACCGAAAAAGAAGGCGATCAAGACGGCCAGACCGAGGTGGCCGAAGATTAAATAAGCGTAGTGCCGGGGCCGGAGGACCCCCCGTTGCAGAAGCTGGCTGCCGCCGCTAAAGGGCTTCACGGGGCGGGCGGGGTCCGCCCCGCTCAGGTAATCGTAGTAGTCGTTGGCGGCGTTGGCGCCGAAATGGAGCGCCACCACGCCGGCGAGATTGAGCCAGAAAAAGAGGGGATTCAGGCTGTAACCCTGGCCGTGCGCCATGGCCGTGCCGACGAGTACCGGAATGGCGGACGCGGAGAGAAAAGGCCCGCGCACGGCGAGAAAGTACACCAGGAAGGGGGACATCCGCTTCACAACTTTGCTCTCCTTTCGCTTTCCTTGCGTAGCGCACCCGAGAGGCAGGCCGGACCGTGCTCGGGCCAAAAGCCGAAGGAGAAGGACCTACCCGGACCTGGCCGGCGGCCCGGGCTGCCGTGCCTGGAGGAGGGCGGTCCGGTAGGCGCGCGGGTTGGTCATGATCTGAACGATAAGTTCCAGCCTTTCCGGGCGGGCGCTGAGGCTGCGGAAGAAGTGCCTCTTTGTCCCCGTAAAGATGGCCAGGACCAGGGCCAGCCTCAGTTCGCCGAGGAGCTCGCGGCGGCAGGCGGCGGCATAAAGCCGGGCGGCAGAGGTTAAAGGCGCTCCCGCTGTGGCCAGGCATCCGACCAGCGTTTCGGCGGCGAGTTGCCCGCTGCGGAGGGCGAAGTAAATGCCTTCGCCGGAAAAGGGATCCACCAGCCCGGCCGCATCTCCCACCAACAGCACTTGGCTCCGGCCGGGACGAAAGGTCAGCCCACCGGCGGGAAGGTAGGCCCCGCGCGGGTGGACGGCTTGAGGGGTGATTCCCCAGGAGAGCTGCAGCTGGCGGGCGAAGCCGGCCATGAGCTGGGGCAGGGCCTTGGCCGCCCCAGCCCAGGCGCCCAGGCCGAGATTAACGCGCTCCCGGTAGGGAAAGGCCCAGCCAAAGGCGTAGGGAAGCGGCAGACAGTAGAGATTGACGGTGCGGCCGCCGTTGAATACTTCTTCCACACGCGGTGCGGGTAAGGAGAGCATTGCGCTTAAGGCCAGGGCGGTGCGCCAGGCAGGTAAGCTCCGGCCCTGTCCCAGTGCCCGCGCCACACTGCTTGAGCTGCCGTCTGCGCCGATAATGGCGCGCGCCCTGAGGTTTCCACGGCTCGTACGCAGGCTAATATGGCCGGAAGCGGCGTTTTCTATGCTGAGGAAGGCCGCGCCCGGTCTAAACTCCGCCCCGGCACGTACGGCCTCTTCCACCAGGAAGGCATCCAAGGCGGCCCTGTCCACCGTCCAACCGAGGAAGGGTGCCGTCTGCGCGAGCGCCGTCTCGCCGTCCGGGCCGACGAGACGAACACCTTCGATGCGGCGCTCGCCGAGCGCCGCCGGGAGCGTAAGGCCGAGGGCGGCGCACGCTTTAGCGGAGACCAGCCCTCCGCACGTCTTCGGGCGAGGGAACTCTTCTTGATCGAGAAGAAGTACGCTCAGCCCGCGCGCCGCCGCCGTGCGCGCCGCCTGGCTCCCGGCCGGCCCGGCGCCGACCACCACCAAATCCCAGATGTGCTGCATTGATTACCTTCTTCCCGTTCGCTCTCCTAGAGGGGAGAAATCCAAGTTTTCTCTAGTCTTTCCTGCGCGCGCCGCCTTATGTACCCCCAGGCACCCTTTTGCCTCCCGGAAGTTGGCCTGGCCCGGCGGCGTATAAAAAAACGTCCCTTCCCGCAACCTAATATGGGAGGGGGACCCATGTCTCGCAAAAGAAGGGGAACAATTCGCCCGGAATAGATAAACTTTTGCCCTTTTGGCGGGCTTAGATTTACACGCGGCGCACGGGCGGGTATAATGTTGCTGATAGAGACAACTTCCAGACCAAACTGAATACCTCGCCAGGTGCAAACTGCTTAATAGGGAAACCGGTGCAAATCCGGTGCGGTCCCGCCACTGTGAGCGGCATTTGTGCCTGCCCAAAAGCCACTGGGAAACTGGGAAGGCGGGCAGGTTGAGCCGCGAGCCAGGAGACCTGCCGGCGAGGCGTAGCGACCTACTTCACGCGGATGAAGGAGGTGGAGCATATGTGCGCCGAGAGGTCAGCCCCACCAACGTGAGTAGGTGGGGCTTAGCGTTTTACACCCACCAAAGAGTTTCCTGACTGCCTTACCGAGAGGAGATGAGAAACCGTGCGACGCGTACTGGCGCTTGCGCTAATCGTGGCGCTTCTATTGGCTTTTTCTCCTGCCGTTCTGCTCCCGGCCCAAGCGGCTCCGCAAGAGGGGGACAAGGGCTTCTTCTGGGATTCGCCCGGGCAGAGCTTGGGCATCTACGCGACGACGCGCGCCCTGGATGCACTGACCGCGCTCGCTGATGCCCAGGTCACCGTTCCGGACTTAGTTTACCGTATCGATGCGGCCCGGAATTACCTCCTGGCCCAGGCTACCGACGGGGTATGGACGGACCCCTTTGCCGGGGACTGGGCGGCTCTGGCCGTCGCTAAGGCCGGCGGCGATGCCACCAAACACCTCGCCGCCCTGGCGCAAAATCTCCGTGGAAAAGACTTCAGGGACTCCAATGTTAAGACCACCGACCTAGCTCGTTCGCTCCTTGTAGCCCAGGCCGTATACGGGTCCGCTCCCGAGCTCAGCGAGTTCCTCGCCACGCTCACGGACAAGAACGGCCAGCCGGCAACTCAGGCCCTTGCCGCCCGACAGGTGACAGAAGACGTCTATATTGGTGAGACAAGCCTTCCGGCGGTGCGCTTCGGCTTGGCCGAGGTAGAGTCCGCCCAAGATGCCAACATCACCGCCTACAGCGTACTGGCCCTCCATGCGGCCGGGCAAAGCTTGGGGCCCGACCTGGCGGCCCGAGTGACGCGCTGGTTCCTGGCGAAGGAGACGGGAGCGGCGGCAGGCACGCCAGAGGGGAGCTGGGGTACGGACTGGGGACCGGACGTTGACACCACGGCGGCCGTCCTGCGCGCCCTCAGCGTCCTCAACGCCGAGGTCCAGGATGCTGGTCTCAAGGCGAAGATCGCGGCGGCTAAAGAGCGCGCCCTGAGTTACATCCGCAGCCAGCAGGGAAGCGACGGTGCCATTGAGTCTTGGGGTAGCCCCTCGGCCTGCTCTACAGCCGAAGCGATCTTAGGACTCCTGGCATGGAATGAGGACCCGACCAGTTTTGCGAACGCGGGTAAGTCCCTTGTCGATGGGCTCTTGGCCCTCCAGCAGCTCACCCCTTACGTACCACCCGCTCCGCCGGCGGCCCCTGAAAAAATTTCCGTAAGCCTGGAGGTGCGCGGTAGAGGCGAGGTCTTCTTTTCCGGCACGGTTAAGCTTACGGCCGATGCGGCTACACCGCTCGGCGCCTTAAAGGCAAGCGGACTATCTTACAGCACGCGGGGCCAGTATGTCTGGAAAATCGCCGACCTGGCCGAAGAGGGGACGGCCGGCTGGAAATACGCCGTTAACGGTTTTGTACCGCCCGTGCCGGCCGACTCCTACGAGCTGCACGATGGGGACGAAGTCGTATGGTTCTATGCCTCAAGCTACCTAGATACGGGCGGCTTCCGGGAAGACATACCGGTTACCGAGCTTGAGCCGCCTGAAGTGGCGGAAGAAGTCCAAGCGGCCAGGGATAAGGCGGCAGAGCAGGCGGCGGCCGAGCTGGCCAAGGTGGCCACGGACCCCAACTGGTCCCGTACGGCCGCTACGCCCGTCGAGCTCGTGCGCGGGGCGGTTCTCGACGTGCCCGGGGACGAGAAAACCGCTTTCAGCGACGAAGAGCTCAGCTACTGGCGCGACGCGTTGAGCCTGAACAAGGTAGATGTGGCGCAAAAGGTGGCCGCCGGCCGGGAGGCCAAGGTAGGCGATGAGCTGGGCGAGGTGACCCTCTCCATCCCGGCGGGCGCGCTGGAGAAAGACGAAACGATTACCGTAAAAGAGAATGAGGGGAGAGACAAGCTCGCGCTCCCGCTCACCCACAAGCTTCTCAGCCATGTTTATAGCTTGGGGCCGGACGGCATAAGCTTTAAAGAGCCGGTAACTTTGGCCTTGAAGCTGATTGTAAGCGAGGATACGAGCGCTTCCGATTTGGTGCTGGCGTACTTTGACGGGGAGCGCCAAATTTGGCGGCCGGTGCCGGCCGTACTGGATCGGGCCAACGGGCAGATCCTGGCCCAACTGACGCACTTCAGCGACTATGCCGTGCTGAAACGGGTAGAGCTACCGCCCAGCTTCCCGGATGTTGAGGAAGGCTGGGAATGGGCTAAAGATTCCATCTCCCTCCTCGCCCTAAGAGGCGTCGTGACCGGGAACCTGGTGGGCCTCTATGAACCGGAGCGGCCGGTAACGCGCGCCGAATTTGCGCGGTTCCTGGCCCGCACGCTGAACCTCAAGCCGGCGGAGGGCATATCTTTCCGCGATATCCCGTCCGGAGCCTGGTACGAGAAAGACGTGGCGGCCTGCGTTGGTGCAGGGCTCTTCACCGGTGTGGGCGATAGGTTTTACCCTGACGCCCCGCTTACCCGCGAGCAGGCAGCCGTAATTCTGGCCCGCGCCCTGCCCCAGGAAGGGGCGCCGGAGCTGACCTTTGCCGATAAGGAAGCAATCTCACCTTGGGCGCGCGCCGGAGTGGCCCGGGCGCAGGCGGCCGGGATTATCCAGGGCATCGGGGCCAACACTTTCGCTCCCCGCCTACCGGTTTCGCGCGCTCAGGCGGCCGTTCTGCTCGTGCGCCTCTGGGCGGCGCCGATAGCCAACTGACCTCTTTTTCCGGGCGGGCGCGCGAGAGCCGCCGCGCGCTCGCTCCTGGCACGAGAACGGTACACGTTCAACGATCCTACAACGCAACGGCCGGTGGGGTAGGGGGAACCGCCAAATTGAAGGAAGGGGTTGACGGTGGTGCGGAAAAGGTTACATGTGCTCACCTTGATTTGCCTGGTTGCTCTCCTAATTACCCCCCTGGGATGCCGGCTTCGGCACAGTCCGGCTCCGGTATCCGAAGCCCCGGCTGAGGAAGAAGGGGTGGTACCACCTTCAGCGGTGGTTGCTCCCGACCCAGCCGCCGGCGCAGAGGAGGACAGGGCCGAGCCTGACCCTGCGCTTCCGGTCGCTCCACCTGCAAAACCCAGCCCGACTGCCGCCAGCGGTACCGCGGACAACGCAGATAAGGCGGCGGAAAAGCGCGCGGCGGGAAAATCCGGCGACCTGCCGGCGCAGAAATCGGTACGGCCCGCCCGCGCGCCGGCGGGTACGGCGGCGCTTTGGATCACGCGTGACTTTGGCGCCAGAGTGCTGAAGAGCGTAAACGCCAAACCGGCGGACGGCGAGAAGATGCTTGCGTTCCTCGGCCGCCAGGCGCAGCTGGAGACGGCCTACGGCGGCGGCTTCGTTACCAAGATCGACGGTTTGGGCGGCGGCAGGCCGGGTGAGGACTGGTTCTACTGGGTAAACGGCATTCTGGCGGGCGTCGGCGCAGGCGAGTTTCCGGCCCGGCCCGGCGACGTTATCTGGTGGGACTTTCACTCCTGGAACCGCACGGCTTTTCTCCCCGCCGTGGTCGGGGCTTACCCCGAGCCTTTCGTGCGCGGCTACACCGGTAAGGCGCCGGCGGCGCGGATCGTCTACAGCCCTCAGGCGGCTAAAGAAGCCCGCGCCGTGGCCGAGGCCCTTTCCGCGGCCGGTGCGCCGGCCCCGGAGCTTGTTCCTTACGGCAACGCGTCCCTGGTAAAGCGTGCCGCTCCCACCCTGCTCGTGGCCACCTGGCCCGAGGTAGGCGGAGACAAAGACCTGGCCGGGCTGCTCAAAAACTGGCGGCGTACCGGCCTCTACTTCCGCTTTGACGGAGGCGAGCTTTGCGCCCTGCGCGCGGACGGGAGCGAGGGAGGGCGGTACGGTCCGGGAGCGGGCGTCATTGCCGCTACAGGAAGCGGCCCGGGCGATGCCGATCCCCTCTGGTTGGTTCTGGGGACCGATGCTGCCGGGCTCAACCGGGCGGTAGCCCTAATCACCGGGCGGCCGGGGGAACTCGCCCGGCGCGTGGGCGTGGTGGTCGGCCCGAACGGGGCGGTAGTCCCTCTTCCGGCGGTGAAGGGGTCGTGAGGCGCGGACGGGCGGCACCGGCCGCCCCGGTCCTCCATCCGGTGAGTGCTCTGACCCATGTCGGCGCGCTGGTGCTCTTCCTCCTTCTTTACGCGCACCCGGTCCTTCTCCTGGTGCTGGCCCTTCTTCCCGGCCTTACCCTGGCCGCGCGCGGCGAGGTCCGCGCCTGGCGCCGGCAGCTGGCCTGGGGGCTGACCCTCGCCCTTTTCATCCTCGCCTTTAACGGCCTCTTCGGAGGGGTGGGGTCGACAGAACTCTTCAGCTTCTTTTTGCCCTTTATCGGTCGGCGCACAATTTTTCTCGAGCGCCTTGTGTACGGCGTAGCCATGGCGCTCCGGCTGGCCGGCATCATCGGGGCGTTCGCCTTGGCCGACCGCCTGGTAGATCTTGAGCGCCTCCTCTATTTTTCACCCCTGGCCGGCCGGAGCAGCCTTACCGCTGCCCTTACCCTGGGCCTCATTTCCCGCCTGAACCGCTCGGCGCGCACGCTCCTGGAAGTTCAGGCCAGCCGCGGAGCCCCACTCGCGGCAGGGGGCCTGCGCCGGGGCATTAGGGCGGCGGGCCCCCTCCTCGCCGCCCTCACCGAGACGGCGCTGGAAGACTCGCTGGACATGGCCGAAGTGCTGACTGCCCGCGGCTACGGCAGCGGGCGACCGACCAATTTCCGGCCGGAGCGCTGGCACCTGCGCGATTCCCTCATCCTCCTCGGCACCGTCTCCGCCCTGGCCTGTGGCCTGGAAGGCGTGCGTGCGGGGGCCACTTCCTTCACGTACTACCCCGCCCTTGTGGCACCGGCCTGGGCCGATTTTCTGCCGGTGCTGGCCGGCGTTTTCGGCGGGCTGGGCGTTCCGGCATTCATCTTTTGGGGGTGGCGGCATTGCCGCTGGTTGCGTGTGAACGTTTAACTTACTTTTATCCCGGCGCCCGCCTTCCGGCGCTTCAAGATGTGGAGCTCGCCGTGAACCCGGGCGAATTCCTCCTCGTTCTAGGCGGGTCGGGAAGCGGCAAGTCCACGCTCCTGCGTTTTCTCGCGGGCCTGGCGCCGGCTTTTTCCGGCGGGCGCGTGCGCGGACGCGTGCTCTTTAAGGGACGGGACATGGCGGAAATTAAGCGGCGGGAACTTGTACGCCGCATCGGTTTTGTCTTTCAGGACCCGGACCGGAGCCTGCTCTTTCGCGACCTCGAGGCGGAGGTGGCCTTCGGCCTGGAGAATGCCGGCTTTCCTCCCGCGGAGATCCGCCGGCGCGTGGCCGAGACCATTAGCGCCCTGGGCCTGAGCGAGTACCGGGATGTGCCCCTTAACGAACTTTCCGGGGGCCTCAGGCAAAAGGTTGCCCTGGCGGCGGCCTTGGCGCTTAGACCGGAACTCCTCCTTCTCGACGAGCCTACGGCCGAGCTCGACCCCGTGGCGGCGGTGGATTTCCTCCACGTGCTGAAGGACCTCAATGCGGATTTCGGGCTTACCGTGGTCCTGGCCGAGCAACGCGCCGACCGTTGCCTACCCCTGGCCGACCGGGTGGTGGTGCTGGAAGAAGGACGAATTGCCTGGGAGGGCCCGCCGCGGGCGCTCGCCCGCTGGGCCTGGCCGCAGCATGCCTGGCTGCTCCCGCCGGTGCCGCGGCTTTTCGCCAGCCTGAACGCCCCGGCGGCGCCGCTCACCGTAAAAGAGGGAAGAAGGGTGCTGCGGCTTCTTCCCGGCCTCGGCCAGGCGCCGCCGCTTCTTTCGGGCGAACGGCGTGAGGGGGCGGGCCCGCGGCAGCAGGCAAAGCCGGCCGGCCGGG
>Ga0247720_100544_pt1 | contig 12822 bp, 10 predicted proteins | sample MSEWel2015_12_15_FD_189078 | JGI IMG/M metagenome (GOLD analysis project Ga0247720, IMG submission 189078) | Subsurface sediment microbial communities from gas well in West Virginia, United States - MSEEL Well Study Marcellus 3H_2015_12_15 | ecosystem: Environmental > Terrestrial > Deep...
GGGAGTATGCGGTACTGGGCGCCAAGAATGTCATTGTTAACACCCAGGCGGAACTTGAAGAATTCCGGGAGCGGTTCGGTGGCAAGCTTGATCGTTTTATTGCTCAGGAGGTGATAGCGGGTGACGACGATAATTTGTGGGTATGCAACGTTACCTTTGGCCTGAACAGGGAGCTGAGCGCGTGCTTCGTGTTCAACCGCCTGGGAACCATGCCGTCACATTATGGCGTAACGTCGCTGGCCATCAGCCGGGAGAACCAGGTACTGCGCGATGAATGCGCAAAGATTGGTAAGGCCCTCAATTATTCCGGGCCGGCGATGATCGAGTTCAAGAAAGACCAGAACTCCGGGCATTATTACTATATTGAAACCAATCCTCGGCTGGGAATGTGCAACTGGTTTGATACGCGGTGCGGAATCAACAACATACTGGCCTGCACACAGGTGGCCTACGGCAACCCGGTGGCGTTTGCCCCCCAGAAGAACAACCGTGTGTACTGGAATTTCTTCGGAGATCTGGTCGCCCGGCTTGAAGACCGGGAGAACGTTTTTGCCGTGCTGTTTCGCTATATCGGATTGCTCCGCCACCGCCGGGTCGCGGCCCTGTTTTACTGGAAGGATCCACACCCCACGTTCAGATACTCCTGCATGTCCATCCGGGATATTATCTCCAGAGTCGGGCGCAAGTTGCGCGGGAACGGCAATTAGCTCCGCAGCTTCTCTTTGAGTGCCTCAAAGCGGTTCACGATCTGCAGGAAATCCGCGGTGTTCTCCGGCAGGGAAAAGCGCGGAAGCTGATAGTGATCCTGCCCCCGCCGTACATAGGCTGGAACGGTATTGAATGCCATGTTGAACCCGGCTTGCCGGAGTTCTTCGACATCCTGGTCGTCGTAATCGGAAGGACGCCCGGTAGGGTACGCAAATACCTTCGGCGAATAGCCGAGCTCCTTCCCTACCCGCTCCAGAGAGTCACAAATTTCCTTTCGTTTTTCTGCCGGAGCAAGGGTCGAGAGAATTCTGTGGGAGCAGGTGTGCGGATAGACACCGTGGCCCCTTTCACGCAGCGATCTTGCATCGCTCCAGGACATTGGGCGATATTCCTCAGGGGCTGAAGACGGATAATCAACCTCCAGCTTGGTGAAGAGTTCCTCGCGCAGCCATTGGTAGATTTCTGCCTGAGGCCCTGTTTTCAGGGCATCCCGAACCTCCCGAATGACCGTTTCCGCCGATGCTTCCTTAAGGTTGACCGAGAAGACGGCCCCCGATGGAAGCTCAAGATCCGAGCGCAGCACACGGGCGTTCCTGAAGGCGTAGCTGACCTGATCGTCCCATGGCCAGAGTTGCTGATCCAGCAAACCGGTGATCACGAAAAAATTCAGTGGAAATCCAAATTCATCAAACACCTTTGCCGCCACGTCATGATGATCGTAAAAACCGTCATCGATGGTGAACAGAACCGACCTGGATGGTATCTCCCTACCCTCATCAAGAGAATGCCAAAGCTCATCCATGGAAAGAACCTGGTAGCGCTTCTTTGAGAGGTATTGGAGATAACCACGGAGTTGGGAAGCCGTCATTCTTCCCGGAACGCCATCATTGCCATCCGTCACCCGGTGAAGCATGAACACCGGCAAGGTACCAGGGCAAAGCAGCCTGAACAGGCCGGTTTCGCCCAGGATGTTTGCCCATTTCAGCAGCTGTTCCTTCAATGGTTTACCCCCAATGCTGCTGGCCCGGAGCACTTTGCTCGGATCTTCAGCAAGCTTGCATCCAGCGTCATCAACCACCATGGCAGCCTTGTTGACGCCTGAACTGTCGCGATGTCGTTGGTATCCAGTTCAAACCCCAGAACCTGACTGATGCCACCTTCTTTGGAACAAGCTTTTTCGAGGTGGGATCCGAGCTCACTGGTAAGCCAGGTTTTTTCCGGCGTTTCAAAACCAATCTTTGGCCACTCGATAACCGACTTATCGATCAGCCGGCCGGCTATTTCCCTTAGCGTCGGCTTGGCATTGCCGGCCTCATCAAAGCGCAACCGAAAGGGAAGCTGCCTTGATATTTCAAGCATTCCCTCCGAGAGGAAAGGGTAGTAAACAGGAATGCCCGAGTCATTTGATAGCCTGGTATTGCGTTCCAGCATACATCTAAGAAACAGGGAAAGATTTGCTTCAAGGCTCTTGCCCACGATATCGGAGGACTTATACCCACCGAAGGGAAGATTGACAAAGGGTGCCACTCCCAATCGGCTGGCGACGGAGACTTCCTGCTCCCCGTAGTCTATAGGGAAAAGGCTGCATAACAGCGATTCCATATCGTTTGCCAGGATTCTGTTCAGGTAGTCACGCTTCCCTGGACGAAGCCTGCCAACAAGCATACTGATAAAGGATTTTAATGGGGCGGGAATACGCGCCGCCAAAGCTACTTTTTTCTGAATATTAACAATGGTCCGGTTGGTTTTGGTTCCGAACAGAGCATCTGCCCCATCCCCGCCAATGATGACATCATAGCCCCTGATTCGCTGGAAGATCCGGCGGACCACAATATTGTTGATGTGCCTGGACGGCCCTTCCAGCATTGAGACGACTTCGTCAAAAACCTGGCCCAAATCACTAGAATCGAGGCGAATAATTTCATGCCTCAGGCCGAGCTTCTCCGCAACATAGACAGCCCGTTTCAGTTCGGGATTAGCGAAACCTTCTATCTCACAGGAAAATACCACACAGTCCGAAAAGTGCCTTTTGGCGTAGGCGGCCATTATCGAGGAATCAACGCCGCCACTCAGCAACACTGCCGCCCTGTTTGCCCTTTTGGCAAGACTGGTGAACTCCTGCTCGAGCGCTTCCTCGATACGCCAAACCACGCTCTCGAATTCCAGCGTGTCGTTCGGTTCTACCACCAGAGGACAGGGCCTGGTGGACGTTTCGGTGATACCGATGGCGTCAATTTTCACCACACTGTTATCGGGCACTTTTGCAATTCCCGAAATCATGCTGTCGGGTGCACGGCAGAAGCCCAGCCAGAAGCTACTCGACAATGCCGTCGATGAAATTTGGAGGTTTTCCAGCCCGGGCAACAGGCAGAAGGATTCCGATGAGACAGCCACCTGTCGGCCGCTGGCACTGTAATACACAGGTCTTGTTCCAAACCTGTCGGCCAACAAAAGGATTTCACGTGAGTTCAGGTAACAGACGGTCAGGGAAAAACTGCCTTCAAAGTCGAGGTTCAACGGGTCTCTGGTCTGATCCCAAACAGTTGCGAGGTTGCTTGCGTCATCGGAATATTCTGATGAAATGCCCGGGCATCGGAAGTAGCCCGACAGGATAAATAATCGGCCCAAGGATTCATCCAGATGGATGCTCACCTTGCCCGAGTAGGCGACCTTTATGCCACCATAAGAAAAGGTTTCAGTGCCGGCCTCAATGGACGTCGACTCTTGCAGTATTGCTTTCACTGAGTCCAGCGAGACCCCAGCGTCTGCTTCCTTGCCTTCGTTGATATATATCAGGAACCTGGACATCCTTTATCCAACCCTTCTCTACTTGAGCAACTGACTATAGACGTCTTTATACCTCGTTAACATGGATTCCAAAGAAAAGCGTTCTTTCGCAGTTCGCCTTGCTTCATCGGTCAGGTCTTTTCGTGTCGACTGATCCATCATCTTCTGGATGGCGTCCACGATGGCCCCGGCGTCTTTTACGGGCACCAACAAACCTGACACCCCATCATCAATAATCTCTTCCGGCCCCCCACTGCGTGTGGCAATAACCGGTACCCCGGTCATCATGGCTTCCACGGTAGAAATCGAAAAACCTTCAGACACTGAGGGTAGCAGGAAGATATCCCCCTGCCGGAGAATATCGGCCACGTCCTGCCGAAACCCCAGCCAATGGATATTGGGTTTCACGGGCGCCTGGGCAACCTGGTCTTTCAGCTTCTGGAACAGTTTTTCTTTTTGATGCCCCACCACCACAAAATGCACCTTTGGATCAGCTACCGCCATGGTGATGGCTGCCTCCACCAGGTACTCATAGCCTTTGGCCGGTCGGATATTGCCCAGGGAGACAACAAGGGTTGCCTCTTGTTGCAGCCCGAGCTCCTCTTTGAGACCCGTTGCCGGCGCTCCGCTAAAGCTCTCGGGATCGACACCATTATAGATCAGCTTCAGTTTATGGGAGGGCAAAGGGCTGCGTTCGGCCAGCTCTTGCTGCAGGCGCTCTGAAACACACACGATGGCTGAAGCGCCGCGCCCGATGAGGAAAAACTTGGTTTTTAGAAACCGTTCTCCTGCGGCAACATCCACCGCGCCATGAAAGGTTGCAATCATTGGCTTCCGGCAGATCAGCGCCAGGAGCGCCCCATAAACGTTTGAACCAAGAAGGTGGGCATGGATAAGGTCTACCTTCTCGCTGATAATAAGATGCCGCAACGCCCTCACGTAGCCAAGATTGAAGCTTCCCTTGGAATCGATAATCCGGGGTGTGATACCGAGGCTGCGAACCCGGTCGGCCACCCATCCTTCACCACGCAATACCACAACATTCCGGAACTCTGTCTGTTCCAGCTCTTTCAACAGATTGGTAAAGACAGTCTCCGCGCCGCCCGGACCCGTCGTATCGATGAGGTGCAGAATGGTTGTCATCGCTTTCCCTGCCACAACGATTTACCCTCTCATCCAGTAAAGAGCACGGAACAGAACGTTTTTCACTAGCATAATCGATATGAACTGATACTGATCAGTCGCGAAGCGGGATTTATAGTCTTCGTTCTTGCCCTGGCCGGCGAGCAAATCCAGCCTGTGGGTATCCTCTGCACCGAACGCACTCTCGATGGCGTACCCCAGATGCAGCGAGCCAAGGGACAGTTTCCTGTGGAAATTCTCATCAAATCCCGCCTGGATATTGTATATAACGCCTTGATGCCACACGTTGTAAAGTACCGACACCACATCACCGTCACAGTACAGGACGGACAGCAAAGGCTTGCCCCCCTCCTCTTCGACCCGGGCCAGGAATTTTCGGTGAAACTCGCGGCTGGTTGGGGTTACACAGTTTTTCTTCCACCTCGCCAGATGAAACCGGTTCAGGTGCGCAAAGAAGGCATCTTCATTCGATGGCCACAGATTTTCTTCACGAATGGTGCCAAGTGATTCCAGTAATTTCCTGCGGTTAAAAAGGCGCAGGCGGCTGTTGGCGCCCAGGGATGATATATAGCGGTCGAAGCTGCCGGTTGTCGAGACGGCATAGCCGTTATCCGAAGCGGTGATCCGGAAGGCCCAGTTATGTGTGGCGGCAATGGTAACCAGCGCGGACAACTCTTCAGAGCCGGTGCGCAGGTCATTAAACACGGCTTCGGTCCAGGGTTCTGCCTGGAGCAGCTGCTCCATTTCTTTCAACAGAGGCTGCCCACTCAGATTATCAGGGCAAAACTGGTTGTATTCCGTTCGGGGTGTTCTCAGTTCCCGGTAACTGGTTCCAACAAACTGAAGTGAGCGCACCGGCAACAGGCCCTTCAGCCGGTATCGGGACTCGTACAGGCCGGATACCTGGCCATCCCATTCTCTGACCAGCCTGAAGCCTTGCTGGTGGCCCCAGGTTTCCCACCAGGCACTTTGCCAGGCCCTGGTCTGGAACAGGCTCATCATGGCAGCCCCTTAACAATCTGAGGCCCCAGCAGGTTGGTGAGCATTACTGGTAATCGTTGCCAGACGGCGATCATAAATCTGAATTTCGGGTTATCAGGGTTGAGTGCCGGCAGTTCGGCGCCCTCGGGAAGCAGATAATCCCAGTAGAGCTTAAGGGGCTGCGCGCCCCACTGCTGCTTGAAACGATAGGTCCCCGCATCATGGCTGCAGCGACCAAAATCGAACACCTTGAAACCCTGCTGCACGGCGAACTCCAGAATCTTCCAGTACATCGTCATGTTGATACCGGTGTGGTTATACCGGCGCAGGGTCGACGCCCAGGGAATCTCCATTCTGCCGTTGTAGCCGGTCAGAAAGGCACAGCCAACCGCTCGACCGTCTATTCGTGCCACCACCAGCCAGGCTTGCCCTGCAAGGGTCTGGAGCAGATTGGCGAAGAACTCCTTGCCGTAGACCGGAGTGCCCAGGTCCCGCATGTTTACAGAGAACACCCGATAAAAATCCTCGAGCAGCTCCGGCCCGCCAATCGAAAACCCGGTCATGTCCCTCTCGCCCCGGCGTATCTGGGCGCGGACTTTCGGCTGAAAACTGTTCCAGAGCGCGTCGATATTATCCGGCAAGGGCAGCCAGAAGCTCACTTTATCGGTTCTCTGCGGTAGCCCCAGATCGTTATCCTGGCAGAAGCGGAGTTCAAGGTGCGACGCATTGATTGCCTGACGCCACTGATCCGCCTGTGCAATCAGCCTTAGGGCAATCTCCCGGTTGTCTGCCAGCACACCGCCATAATTGAAGTACGGCATGGCGACCAGAAAATTGCCGAACAGGCGGGATCTGAGCTGAACCGCTGGCAGAACGCCAACCACGCTTTTGTTCTGGTCCACTGCGCAGAAATATCGGGTGCTGTGGCCATAGGTGGACTCAATAAACGAAGTCACTGCCGGACGGTGCCATATGGAGGCTGCCGGATGGCTGGCCAGGTAGGCTTCCACAGCGGAAAGGTTGTCCCCGATATTCGTTTCGACGCTGATGACTCGCCGGGAGGGTTCATTGCCAATAGCCGACGGGATTTCGATGGTGCCCGGCGCCCATTTTTTCTCAGCACGGGTTTCATTGAGCTGCTGCTTGAGCCCCTTTTGAAGGTGTTTTATCTCATCGGAAACCTGTTTCAGTTCGCTGATAAGTGAGTCTGCACCCAGGCCTGATTTCCGGGCCTCGCCTACCTGCCGGCTCAGGCGGCCTTTGATAATCTTAAGCTCCTCAAGCCGATCTTTTGATGCGCCCAAACGGGGCTCAGGCATCTCCATTCCCATAGCGCTATCCTTAAAGGTCTCTCAGACGACAACAGCACCAGCGGGTATCTTTGTCTCCGATAGTACTTCTGAAACCGAGCCGAAACGGAAGTCCCCGAGCAAGCGCTCCAGCCTGCCCATGCACTTGTCGAGATTGTTATAGTGCCGGAATCTGGAAAGCGCTTTGACGTCTAACCGGGGCTGACCGGTATCGATTTCCCAGGGATGGAGGTAAAAAATGAAGGGCTGCCCTGCCCTGTTGATTTTCCCCAACCCCCACCGGCTCAGCCAATAAGGATACAGGCGGAAGTATCCACCGCCTGCGATCGGTAGCCGGTAGTTGCCCACCGGGCAGGTAGACAGTGGAAATTCGATCAACGTACCGCCGCCGGGCGCTTCCAACCGATAGGGCTCGTGGGGTGTTCCCGGCATGCCATAGCGGTCATGGTGCACGGGGAAGATTGATGAGTCCCAGGTAAACCCTTCTTCACACAGTATGTCCAATGCCCAGCGGGATTGGGCGGTTATTGAGTAACTGGCGGCCCGATAGCCAGTAACGGGATCGCCGGTGATGTCCTCGAGTATCTGCTTGGACCTGCGGGTTTCATCCCGGAATACATCCGGCGTCTGATTGTAGACGAGCTGATGGCTGTAGCCATGACTCGCGATCTCGTGGCCGGCTTTCTGGATGCGCCTGATCAGTTCGGGAGACCGTTCGGCAACCCAGCCAAGGGCGAAGAACGTTGCTTTTACCTCCCTCTGGGAGAAGAGTTCGAGCAACCGGTCAGTGTTGGCCTCAACACGGTATTCCATGGACGGCCAGTCTTCGCGGTCCACCGCCTCTGCCAGTGCCGCCACCTGAAAGTAGTCTTCGACATCAATGGTCAGCGCGTTCTTTTTCACTTCCATGTTGCTCCGGCTTTTGGGCTCTGTACTGCGACTTTAAATCAGAAAAACTGGTAACCAAGGCCCAGCGTAATCCAGTTTTCCTGGTATTCGCTGGCACCCAGATCACTCTCCCGGGCGGCATGGCCTACCCGGCCGTCCACACTCAGATCCCGGGTAAGCTGGTAAACCAGGCCAATGTCCGCACGGTAGGTGCTATAGCTCAATCCGTCTGAGTCAAAGGTCCGGTATCGATAACTACCCCGGGTCTGAAGGGAAAGCAACTCCGAAATTGTACGGCTGTAATTCACTGAAACACCCGAACTGTCCTGGACCTCCTCGGTTCTGAGGTACTTCGAACGGTTGGCGAATACGCCAACACTGATCCGCGAGGCGTCACTGAATTGTCTGGCGAATCCCGCATCAAGGGCTGTTATCTCCACCGCCGTGGTTTGGCGCAGGTTGAAAACAACATCACCGAACCTGATGTCAAAATCGGAGGTCTGATCGGTCAGTTCCCGGCTGGCCCGGAAATATACCTGGGTGACAGGGTTGATATCCCGCTCCAGGGACAGATTCCCCACTACACCTTCGCTCGTCTGGGTGTTTGCACCGACACGGCTTTCCAGCTGACTGACCCCGATACTTCCGGATAACCTCGTCGCCTGCCAGGATTTGGAAAAAAGCAGGCTGGCAACATCTGTGTCTATCTCAACACCGGAATCCAGTTCAGCCCGGTTGGTACTGAACTGAAGCCCGCCAGATAATGTCGAGCTGAATGTATGGTTCCAGCTGGCTGTGCCAATATAACGATCACTATCGATATTGCCGGGTTCACTGTACTCGGTATTTCCATACTTGGCGGAAACAGTCAGCTGATCCAACTGGCCCAGCATCAGTGAGTAGACAGGCCCGGTTGTAAAAACATTCTTCCGTGTCCGGTTATCCGGTGTGTCGCTGGCTCTGGCGTTCTGTGTAACGTCCCGCAAGTTATCGGATACCGTCCAGGAAAGCCCCCTGGCTAGCTCACAGTCCCCGGAAAAATCCAGAAAGGAGTAAGTCTCCGGGTCATAGGTACCATCGTACCAGACGCCGTAGGCAAAATTTGCATTGGTATTCGTTTCACACCTGCCGGGATCCGTCTGGTGCACCAATGTCAGGTTGGCTCTTGTTTCGATATCACTGGTTTCGTTCGAAGGCGCGAGCGTTACGTTGTCACTGAACCGGTTGTTCAGTCCACCGGACAATGTCAGCGGCTCCGCCCGTAACGTATTAAACGGTGCGAGAGCAGCACAGATAACAACAAAGCAGAGGAACTCCGGGCACTTCCGTCGCCCTGATAATCTAGCCATTAATGACAGCTCCAACGAATTTTTCCGGATTAAAGGCCAACGCCGATTGTTCAACCCCGCTCACCGTCATCCCTCCGTGGGGGACGACCAGCATCGCATAGTCACACAGTTCAGTGAGGATCCTGGCGTCGGGCGATTCTGAAATCGGCGCCGTATCGAGCACGATAAACCGGTCCGGGTACCGTCTTCGTACCGCCTGAATGAACTGTTTCATCCGGAAGGACGTGAAAAATTCACCCGGCGTCTCCCGTCGGCTTCCTGCGGGAATCAGGCGCAATCTGGGAATACCGGTGGGATACAGAATCCGTGCGATGTCAAAATCCGGATCGTCGAGAAAATCTGTCAGCCCGAACTCCGGAACAATATCAAGCGTCGAATGCAATGTGGGTTCCCTCAGATTGCAGTCAATAATGAGGGCTGTCTTCGCATGATCGAACGCGAATGCGGCAGCCAGATTCAGCGACACAAAGGATGCCCCTGCGCCCGAACGCGCTCCACTCACCACGAGGGTGAAGTTGTTACCGCCCGACTTCTCCAGCAATTTGGTGCGTAGGTTTCTGAAGTGGTTAACCAGCCTTCTGTTACTGGATTCCGGGTAAATGATCCGTCTTTCATCGAGATCATCAGGGGTGAGCCTGCGCGGCTCCTGCATCCGGACAATCTGTTTGCTGATGACATACTTGTCAACCGCCCCAGGGCCCAGTTCCAGGGAACTGGGGACAAGCATCCGTGAATCCTCAGAATCAGAGTAAGGTATACCTCTGGTGACATCGCGACCATTGCCGTTGCCACTGCCGTAGCCACGGTCTCCGGAGCCGGACTCATAATCGCCAGCTCCGTTGCTTCTCGAGGTTTGGTTGTCAGCGCTTTTGTCGGGCTTTTCAGAGGCTTCGTTGTGCCGATCCATCCGGGACTCACTCATCAAAACACTCCAAATACTGCGGCCAGGGCGACTGCGATATAGGCACCCGTGACGATTAATGCCATAACCACGACTGCAACAGTAATCCGGCGGTCTCGCCGCATCTCAAAGGGTGTACGCACCTCCGGAAGTTGCTCCAGCACCGATAACTCGAGAACCTCCTCTAACTGCTCCCGGGCACGAACCCTGGGATCAACCTGCAATAACGCTGCGACAGCGCCAAACGGTGCGACCAAACCAACGAACAGGCCCGCCAGGGCAAACATTGAAAACTTTGGCCCGGTTGGGCTAGTGGGATACTGGGCGGTTTCGTTGATTCTGTAGTTCAGGCCCTGGCCTTCAATGTCCAGATGCATGGAAACCCGCGCTTTTTCCCGGCGCTTGAGAAGATCGTTATAAATCTCCTTGTTCACCTCCAGGTCTCGTGTCAGATCGGAGTACTGGGCCTTATTTTCCTGGATTCGCTCCATCCGCTCTTTCTGTTCTGCAATCAGACGTTTTAATGATTCAATCCGGGTTTCAACAGTTTTAATTTCTGTCCGTGTCTGTACCAGAGAGGATCGGATATCCTGATAGACCGGATTGGCAACGCTCATTCCCCCTAGCGATTCCGGTGCCTCCACCTGATTTGCCAAAGCCCGTTCGCGCTGCTTCCGAAGCTCTGCAATCTGTTCCCTCAGGATAACGATGTCCGGGTAGGTATCGTGGTAGCGCAAGCGTAACGAATCCAATTGAGCTTCCATGGAACTGATGCGTTCCTGGTAGGCATCTGACGTTTGCCCCTGCCTGATCCGGGGGTCAATATCCGCCATCTGCTTTTCAAAGGCCTGAGCCCGGGTTTCAAGCTCTTCTTTTTCAAGCTCGGCAAGTTCCAACCGGCTTTGAAGATTCGCCAGTCTGGAGTTTGCACCCTCCTCAGTACCATCAACATGCTCCGACAGGAACCGTTTCAGGCGCTCCTCTACCCCGGCAATCTGCCGCTCATAGCTCTTGACCTGCTTGTCGATGAAGTCATAGGCGGAACGACTTTCAGCCCTTTTCCGCTCGCTGTTCTCTTCAATAAACGCCTGCCCCAGTTTCTGGGCAACCTGGAAGGCTTTGAGAGGAGACGATGCCGAATACCCGATGCTGAAGTAGTTGTCACCTCGCGTGGCCACCGACATATTGCCACGGATGGTACTTATGCGACCTATTATCGCCTCCGGGCTCAGCTCATCCGCGTTTTCGCCAAAGATATCAGTGTCTCTGGCGATCCTTTCCATCACGCTACGAGACCACAACAGCTCCCGCGCAGCGGACGCTTTCTGGCTGATCTCGGTGGTAACGGCCCGCCCTTCCATCAACGGCTGGATGATATTTCTGTCGTCAACAAAAATAATGACCTGAGATTGGTATCGGTAGGGCCACAAAAAACCTGCCGCCAGCACTGAGAAGCTGACCAGGGCAAACACCAACAAGGCAAGCCATTTACGATTCCGGACTTCCCGAACGATTTCCACCGGCAACTGACTTAACGGAAGAGCCATAGTCATTACCTCCTGATTGAAGGCATCAGCTGTTTCTTTAGAGCGGTTTCCATCAGAGACTTCTCTCCGGGACGGTCAGTATATCGCCCGGGCGAAGCCTGTAATTGGTGGAGATATCACCTTCGGTGAGTATGTCATCCAGCTTGACTGGAATCGCCACCATTTCTCCGTCAATCTGACGATAGAGCATCGCCTTGTTGGGAGCAGCAAAGGGAGACAAGCCGCCGGAGTTCAGCACCATATCCAGTACTGTCATCCCGGAACGATGGGGAACCGACGTTGGTTGGGCAACCGCACCGGTCACCCGGACACGATCACTGAATTCGTGGCTTCCCATACTTGTGATCACAACGCTGACCTGTGGCTCACGGATGTATGCCTCAAGCTCCTGCTCGATATCGTAGGCTAATTCCTCGGGGGTTTTACCGCTGGCCTGGACATCGCCGGCGAGAGGGACCGAGATCTTGCCATCGGGCCTGACGGGGACGGAGATACTGAGGTCTTCGTTACGCCAGACCGACACCCGAACCACGTCTGTCCCACCCAGTATGTACTGATCCACACTGTTGGTGGTATCGACCGCCAGCGCTCTCTGTATCATTTCGGGGGATGAAGCACCGGGTCCGGCGCAACCGGTAATAAAAGCGACCACCGTGAGGGACATGAACAGCCCCTGAACTGAATACTTCGATGACATTGTCAATCCTCTCTGATTCCGTTTCTTTTTCCATGTCTCGGGGAGAGCAGGTCCCGAAACTACCTTGATCCTTTTTTGAACAATACCACTTCTACTGTCTGAATTATAATCAACAAGTCCAGCAGCAGACTTTGATTCTTGATGTAATACAGGTCGTAACGAAGCTTCTCCCGCGTGTCCTCTTCATTGTCCGCATAAGCAAAACAAAGCTGGGCCCAACCTGTCAGGCCCGGTTTGACCCGATGGCGCTCGCTGTAGAAAGGTATTTTCTCAGACAGCTGCTCCACGAACACCGGCCGCTCGGGGCGTGGCCCCACAAACGCCATAGAGCCATTGAGAACATTGAAGATCTGTGGCAGTTCATCAATTCTAACCTTGCGGATGAACTCCCCGACCCGGGTCACCCGTGTATCATTCTTTTTCGCCCACACTGCACCATTTTTTTCCGCATCCGTGATCATGGAGCGGAACTTGTGGACCCTGAAAATCCTGCCGTTAAGACCGACCCGCT
>Ga0247720_100545_pt1 | contig 12796 bp, 10 predicted proteins | sample MSEWel2015_12_15_FD_189078 | JGI IMG/M metagenome (GOLD analysis project Ga0247720, IMG submission 189078) | Subsurface sediment microbial communities from gas well in West Virginia, United States - MSEEL Well Study Marcellus 3H_2015_12_15 | ecosystem: Environmental > Terrestrial > Deep...
GAAAATTTCTCAAAGCAGAAGTGAAATGTTAGATTCGATACAAAATATCGCCGCAGTAACGGAAGAAGCTGCCGCTTCAACCGAAGAAATATCTTCCGCAACAGAAGAGCAAAAAACTGCAATAGAAGAAATATCAAAGTCCGCACAAGATTTGAGCAATATTGCAAATACATTGATGAGTATAATAAGCAAATTTAAAATATAAATGAGAGACTGTAAAAATTTTGTGAAGACTGATTAAAAACCTCTTTCTTGGCAAGAATTAAAATATATACAAAACCAAGAAGGAGGTTTTAAAAATATCACTATGTTGCCATTAGAAAAGATATACACTTTCATATTTATGGATGCCATCCATTTTGCTTGGAGTATTAAATGAGCTAAAAAACAGAGGAATTGGTATCAGCTATTTCGAATTTAACACTGATAGTGGAGAAGAACTATAATGTTTTTACCTAGAATAATATTCATCATTTACTCTATCTTGTAAATACACATTTGTATAATGAGAAGAAGCATTTTTATACAGTTTGTATCCTTCATCAATACAATTAGGGCAGGCATCTCTAGGAATAGTTATAGCAAATATATGATATCCTCTATCACTTTTTGACTCAATTGTATTTACTCCAGAGCAGTTGTTACATATTTTAAAATTTTGAACTTGTGTTTCTAATATACCATCTGTATCATAATACACTCGTCTAGGCCTTTTTACATAATTCACATCTTTAAATTCTTTTAATCGCAAGTCATCTTTATTTTTCCAGCGGTTATACACTATTTCTGACAATTTTTTAATATATTCTGTAATATCTTTTGGTTGTTTTAACTTCTCTTTATCATAATCTGGTTCACTCACTCTAGAGTAGTCAATACCTGCCATCGCTAATATTATTCCTAAATTAACATAGGGCAAAGCCCCTTCAATAGAGTAGCCTCCTTCAAGAACTGCAATATTAGGATTTAGTCGTTCATTTAATTTTGCATATCCTTGAGCTGTAAAGTTCATATTGGTAAGCGGGTCTGTATAATGGTTGTCTTGGCCGGCAGAGTTTAGTATTATATCAGGTTTATATTCATCTAAAATAGGTATTACTACATTGTCTAATACGTATAAAAAACCTTCTTCTCCTGTTCCAGGAGGTAAGGGGATATTTATATTGTACCCATAAGCAGCTGGGCCTCCAAATTCATCTATAAATCCTGTTCCCGGGTAGAGAGTTCTTCCATCTTGATGAAGAGAAATAAACAAAGTATCTTTGTCATTCCAATAGATATCTTGAGTACCATCACCGTGGTGACAATCTGTATCTACAATGGCGACTCTTAAACTTCCATATTCTTGCCTTATTCTTTCTAGCATTACTGCTTCCACATTGATTATGCAAAAACCTCTGTCTCCATAAACTACTCTCTGAGCATGGTGCCCTGGGGGACGAACTAAAGCAAAGGCTTTATCTACTTCTTTTTCCATCACTGCTTGAAGGGCTTTAATAGCTCCACCAGCGGATATGAGGTGAGATTGAGTAACTGTAGATTTTACATCTGGCACTACAAAATGCACTCTGTTAATATCTTTTTCTTCAGCAATGATTGGATTATAAAATTTAATTCCCTCAATGTCTTCAATTCCTTCTTCAAAAATTTGATCTTGAGTGTAGAGGAGCCTTTCTTCTCTTTCTGGATGAGTAGGATTAATAGCCCAGTCAAAAGCAGGAAAGAATACAACGCCCAATCTATTTTTAGCTTTAATCATTCTCATTCACCTCTCAATTTATTGGATAAGTCCTGGTTTTACCTGAGCTTTAATTCGCATGTTCTTTCCGATAGTATAAAATCCTCTCACCATATTGAAGCTACTTTCTTCTACTATTTCAGCTTCTATTTCCTCAATAGAAGCGCCCAGCGATAGAGCAGATTTTTTGACTAATTCCAAAGCTTTTTCTTTTGCTTTATCAAGAGTATAATTTCCACTTATTTTTTCATATAATCCTAATTCAGGTACAAAAAGTGTTTTTTTAGAAGTGTCAACAAACATTGTAATTTCGGTAGTTGGTCGTGCTAAAGCTGCACCTATAGCGTTGGCTACAGAATAGTTTTTAGGGTAATAGCAAGGTAAATCAAACTTTTCTTCAAGTACAGGGGCTAATACTTTAGAAGGACCACCAATTATATTTATCAGCTTAGGTTTGATTCTTTTCCCGTACAATAATTCTTTTACAGTATAAACTGGACGGCTATTTATTTCATGTAAAAGCTCATCTACTTTATTTTTAATAATATCTCCCATAGTGCTGAGAATTAATTTTGCCATATCTTTTGCTGATAAATTTAACTCTTTTCCCAATAAAGTCATTGCTTCATAAGCTTTTTTAACATTCTCGTGAGTGAGGCGAAATGCATTTTCATCTATCAACTCTAAGGTTATCATGGCATCTGTAGGCGTAGGTTTGGGACCACCAAAAGCATAAGGTACCCCTTCCCTTTGGGGGCCTATTTTTATCCTGCCATTTCTAACACAAATACTACTATCTCCACCTAAACCTATGGAAACACTATAAATTGCTCTTACTAAAGTTTTATATTTGCCTATTCTTATTCCCCACGGTTCAAATAAAGGAACTCCATCAGCAAGGAAAAATATGTCGGTAGTAGTACCTCCAATATCTAGTAATATTGCATCTTTATCGGTAGGAAGCATGGCATTAATTCCCATAAGGCTGGCAGCAGGACCGGATAGGATAGTTTCTACTGGTTTTTTCTCTGCTGTAGACATATTCATAGTACCGCCATCGGCTTTTAATATAAATACTGATGCATTTATTCCTTCTTTTTCTAAGGATTTCTTAATGTTATTTAAAAATTCATCAAAAATGCTGTGCACTGCTGAATTTAAATAAGAAGTGTATACTCTGCGAGGGAAATTTAACTTGCCTGATATAGTATGTCCCATGGTAATAAAAGAGTTGGGTATGTCATTTTCCAAAATTTCTTTTATCTTCATTTCAATACTGGGATTTCTAATAGAAAATTTAGTGACTACAGCATAAGCTTTAATGTTTTTCTCTTTGAATAATTTAATGGCATTTTTTATTTCAAGCAAATTAAAATCTTTAATTATTTCGCCCCTGTGATCAATATATCCAGATATAAATACGTTTCCATCACCACAGGCTAAAAAATCATAAGGCAAACCTGGGCCAGGTTGAATAATCATTCCTACAGGAGAAAGTTTATTTTCAACTATGGCGTTGGTAGACACAGTGGTGCTTAAATTTATCCTTTCTATTTTAGTATTATCATATCCTGAAAGCAGTTCTTTAAGGGCAGTCCAGATGGAGTTGAATAAATTATCTCTATTTGTAGGTTTTTTTATGGTTTTTATAATCTTGCCTTTTTCTACGACAACTCCGTCTATATTAGTTCCTCCCACATCAAGACCGATGATCAATTAAAAACCTCCTTTCTTTGGAATAATATTACTATAAATTTCCACGCCATTTTATATTTTAATGTTTTTTGTATTTTGTATTCTCATAGAGAAAATTTTCCGTCTCTTGCCTTCATTATACTACACATTTACCTATCCATACAATAAAAGATGTTTTAAAGTCTTCGAATAGGTATAAATATATTTACCACTTTGAAAAAGCAGAGAAAGAGAATAAAGAACCATAAACAAATTACCAGGAGGGCAGGTCAGCCTTCTATGAATACTATAACATATCATGAGCTTAGAGAAATATCCCCTGAAAAAACTAGAGAAGTCGTTAGAAAAGTTTATGAGCAAAATAATTGTAATATCTCTAAAACTGCAAAAATACCTTGTATCTCAACACACACTGTCCATAGAGCTATCAATGGCCCTCTTCATTATAAATCTCGAAAACCTAAAAATTCAAGAAAATCTTATTATTCTTAAGGAGAAGGGAAGAAATTAATATGACAAAGAGGGAATTACAAAAATTAATTTATCATTCAAAAAACAATCGAAAGGAATTAACAGCAAGGGAAGCTGCGCAGGCTTTAGGCCTAAGTGAACGTCAAATCTTTAGATTGAAAAAGGGGGTTAGTGAACAAGGTGAGTTTTTTGTGATTCATAAAAATAAAGGTCACAAGCCTGCTAATGCCACACCTCCAGAGGTTGTCAACAAGGTCATCTATTTGAAACAAAATGTGTACTTTGATGCTAATTTTTCTCACTTTAGAGATCTACTTGAAGAAAGGGAGGGAATTATGCTTAGTCAACCTACTGTGTATAGAATTTTACCCTTAGCTGGTATTGAAAGTCATAGAAAACATAGAAAAACTCATAAAACACAGAGAAGGAGAAAACGTAAACCTCAAGCAGGAATGTTAGTGCAAATTGATTGCAGCCCCTTTAAATGGCTGCTTAACATGGGAAAATTAGCTTTATATGGCGCTATTGATGATGCTACCGGAGGAATACAACAGAGAACTTATAAAGTCTCTGTATGCTCAACCCCCACTTTTTAGGTGTATAAAAAGTGGGGGTGCCGTCAATCTGAAGCAAACTTAAATTTTTAATCATATCTTAAATTTTCATTATTCATAGATAACTTTGTTTTCCGCTACAAATGTAGATGGCTGAAATTTTTCTTGAAGTTTTGCTACTTTTAGCACTGGATTATCAACGAGCAATTTGCTATTTAAAACAATATATGCATTCGTCTCTATTCTCTCAAGTGCGTTATATGCCTCTTCAAGAGATTTTCCTGCTATTATAATACCGTGTCTTGCCAACATTACAGCACATGCATGTTTTTCCAACACATTCTTTTTTGTTTTAAAATATTCAACCACTGCATCAGCAAGTTCTTTTGTAGTTGCAGGATGATAAGGTAAACATTCGATATTGCCAAATTTTGCTGTAGCTTCCGTAACTGACGGCATAGGTAACTCAAAAGCAACAAATGTCATTATATTCCTTGGATGGGCATGTATACAGGCTTTAACATCAGGAAATTCTTTCAAAATCCCTAGATGCATATTAGCTTCCCTTGTTAATGATCGTGTACCCTCTAATACATTCATCTCAAGGTCTACAAGCAGTAAATCTTCCGGCTCAAGTCGGCATCTGTCATTTTCCGCCATCTTTGCTGGTGTCAATAAAACTTTATTATCATCAACCCTTAACGATACATTACCACCTGCTGCATTCGTCATCATTCTATCAAACATATCTTTTACTAATTGGCAAATTTTTTTCCTCTCCTCTATATATGACAATCTCATTGATTCCTCATCCCCTTCTTATTAAACATCTTTAATTAATACATCATCTAATAATCTCAAAGCCTCATTAATATCAAATTCAGATGTCATTAATTTCATTGCTTTTGATGCGCTAACAGCTGTGGCAAATTTAAATGCTTCTCTCAACGTACTTTTATGATACAACTTAAATATAGAACTTCCGAAGAATACATCTCCACATCCCACAGTATTAATTGCCTTGACTTTGGGAGGATAAATTCTAAATGCTTCATTTTCAGAAACAATTAATGAACCATCACTACCCAGTGTAACTGCAACAACCTTAATCCCAGATTTAATGAGTTTTTGGGCATGAAAAATTATTTCTTTTATATTTTCAGGTCTATGTCCTATAATGTCACAAATTTCATCTATATTAGGTTTTATCATAAATGGTCTTGCTTTAATTCCCTCTAGAAGATAATCCCCACTGGCATCTAAGAATGTTTTACAACCATTTTTATTCGCTAACTCTATTAATTTTTTATATATATCTATGTTAAATCCAGGAGAAACTCCTCCTGAAAAAACCATAAATTCACATGATGAAGAAAGCTTTATAATCATTTCAACTAACTCATTTATGCTTTTTTCATCAACCTTATTACCTCTCTCTGTAAGCATAAAATGATTGTTCTTATTTTTCTCAATTATAATATAGCTCGTTCTTGTTTCATAATTCGGTGGGTGGATAAATTGGCATTGAATATTTTTTTTACCCAAAAGCGATTCAAGAATACTACCAGTATATCCTCCTAATATTCCTGTGGCAACATTTTTAAGACCAAGGTCTGACAACACAGATGACACATGAGTTCCTTTACCACCTATATCAAGTTTTATTTGTTTTATTTTGTTATTGCTAAAATTTTTAATCTCATCTACTACGATTATCTTATCAATTGCAGGGTTCAATGTAACAGTTGCAATCATCTTAATCACATCCTAAAAAATTTATTTATATTTTTTTCTAATTGTGATATGATTAAAATATAAAGTCATAACACTATTTTACAAATGTTGTAGCAGGAATATACCTGCTACAACACTACACAATTATAAACTTTGGGAAGTCGCACTAATTCTTTCTGCGGCTTCTTTCTCTTTTTTTAACATATACTTAAAATACCACCAGTATAGCAAAGCATAGCCTATTAGCAAAGGAAGACCAGGCAATATATCACCTTTGAACATCTTCGCCGCCACTGAAAAAACATATCTAAACTCTGGAGCCTCCATGCCATTCCATGTTATTAATTGCCCTGCTGGTATTTCAATTGTCTTTACTTGTTTTGCAAGATTTGTTATCATAGGAGCAAAGTATGTTGCTACGTACATATAAAGGGGAGTTGTTATTATTCCAAGAATTAACATTCTTAATAAATTTCCCCCGGTTACTACAACTGCTGTTGCTGCCAAGCATATATTAAGTATGCCTCCAAATGGAAGAACAATATTGCCTGGTAAAATTATGGCCATCAAGAGTATAACTGGAACAAGCAAAATTGTTGTTACCCATAAACTGGGTTGTCCTGCTAAAAATGGCCAATCCAAGCCTATATAAAATTGTCTACCAGGAAACCTTTTCTTCATAAATTCTGCTGCAGCATCTGAAATAGGTAATAAAGCCGTAATAAATAGTGTTGCTGCCATTGGAAATAATGTTAAGGCTGCTGCAGATGAAACTCCTAATATCAAAGTATGTTTTAAATCATATCTTGCAAATATTGCAATAAGAACCCCTATTATAAATCCTAAAATATGATTCTCACCAAAAATGCCTAATTTTTCTTTTAGGGCTTCTGAATTTAAATTTATCCTATTAATTCCTGGAATAAAGTCTAATAACCGATTTAGTGGTGCCAATATTACTGCTGTTAACCCTAAAGCATGTGGCAAACTTATTCCCGGAATTTTGGTTAGCTCATAAATTTGATTGTGCAATAAATCAGCATTTTTTAATTCTAATACTACTTCAATCGCTCCTACTACCAAACCCAAAGTAACACTCCCTGTTACACCTTGAACTAATACAGCAGTTAAAACCTTATTCCAAACATTCCACATATCAATATTCAAACAGTCTGTCCATTTAAAAGCCAACATTATCAAATTAATTATAATTTGAATTGGAAACATTAAAAACGCGTATGGCCATGACCAGGCTATTGCAGCTACAGGTGTCCACCCTAGATCCAATGCATTCAATTTCAGCCCTGTTGCTTTAACAAATGCCTGGGCCGCAGGTGAAATTTGGTCAAACATAAAATTAAGTATTACTGACATTCCAGCAAAAGCAACACCAAGCGTTAAAGCAGCTGAAATTGCTTTTGAAGGTTTCATTCTTACAATTAAACCTATTATTATCATTAATATCGGCAGAAAAACACTTGGTCCCAAATCTAGTATATACTGTATAATTGTTTTTAACATTCAAAACCCCCCTTTTATTTGGCATTTTTCAAAATTTTCTCAATCTCATCCATTGCCTTGTCCATCCCAATGCCTGTCATAAACGGAATCCCACTCACCACTGGAACACCATAGTCTGTGGGATCATAAGGTGCTATAGAGATAAACAAATCAGCATCTTTTAAGTGTGATTTTACCGATCTAAAGTCAACCGCCAGCGTTTCTACATCAATTTTTCTTTGCTTACAAAGTTCTTTAACTCTCTCCGCAACTGACTTCGATGTAGCAACACCAGACCCACATGCTACTACTATCTTTTTCCTTTGTCCCATCAATTTATCACCTCCTTTCAATTGCTTTTTGAAATAATATCAATTATCTCTTTTTTTGATTTAGCATTTTTAATTTTCAATAATAAATTTGAATCCATAAATATATCCATAAAGTTTTGCAATACTTTTATTTGCCCGTCAGGATTCTTAATTGCTAACATAAATACAATATCACAGGCAACCTCTCCTTCAAATTTACCCATCTCTCTGAATAGAACAGGTTGTTTTAGCAATGCAACGGCAATACCATCTTTAATTACATGAATTGGATCAGTATGTGGAATAGCAACATTTATCTTTCCTGTTGGCAATCCCGTTGGAAACTTCTTTTCTCTTTCCACAACTGCATTGTAAAAAGAATCATTTACATAACCCTTTCTCAGCAAGTTATCTGCTAAATATTTCAGTACCTCCTGCCAATTAGTTGCTTCAACATCAAAAAAAATTAAATCTTCATTTAATAGTTCATGTAATTTTCGTGCCATGTTACAGCCTCCATCTTTTGTCTTTTTTACTTTAATGTATATCGCAAAATCTATGCCAAAATGTGTTCATATATTATTTATACCTGTGAAATCTACGTTTTTCTTTCGTCAGAAAATTTGTGTTTAAATTATAAAACACTATTACCTTTAAATAAATAAAAAAGGCCTCCCCGGCCACTTTAAACATATAGTTCATCATAATTAATGATATCAATAATAAAGCATATTTCATCATCATTAATATTGATATTAAACATGGTATTAAACACTGTTAGGGCATTTTTTAATATTTGATATAAACCATTATTTTTATTTATGATCTCATTTTTGGCATGATGTTTAATAAAATTATTTGTAAATAGTCTTTCAACAACGCACCCCATATGTATTCCTAGCTTAATTTTTTTCTCTCTTTTTAAAGCTATATTATATTTTTCTATATCTTTAATAAATAACTTATATGCCTCTATGACCTTTGAGGGATTGATATAAGTAAGAAATTCTTCTAATGTCTCTTTTATTTCTTTGTATTCATTTTCAACCAAAAAATTATGCTTCAATTTAATGCCAAAATTTGTTGCCAAATAATTTTTATCTTTTATTATTTTATCAGTAGGTACATAAGGAATACCATTTATCTCAGGATCTAAGGCTCCAATGACACATAATACGTCATTTTCCCGAATAATGTTGTAATATTTCTCTGTCCTTTCAGTGATATCAAAAAAACTTAATGAATAAATTGCTAAATTCTCCAATTCGTAATTTGATTCAATATAATTTTTTAGTTTATCAGCCGTACCTTCTCCAGTAGAACAAATTGTAACTATGCAACGTTTCTTGTTTTCATTTGAAAATGTACGATTACAAATTGAATTATAAATTTCATCTAAATCTTCATCTAAAAAATATGCCTTTCTTGCTGCTTCAAGAACTATAGGAGTGCTTACGTTATCAATAACTCTTGTCCTTATTCCTGTAAATTTTTCAATACTATCTGGTATATTTTTTAATGAGCCCATATCAACTAAATACAAGATACCTTTACCTTGATGAATTTCTTTCGAAATATTCATTATTTTTATTAATGCATCGTCAACATTCATATCTAATGGCATATCAAAATATGCAACTTTAGTTATATTTAATAGCTTATTTACTACATTTGCTATATTTTTTGCTACACCGTCACCATGCATTAATACCATTATAGCAACACTTTTTTTCTCGTTTATATCTCTCATACCGGAAACTAAAAACAATGTTATAAAACCACTTTCCTCTGTAGAAACATTAATTTTAAATTTGTCTTGAATCATTTTAACAATTTCTTCTGATATTTTAAACTCGTTTATATATTTATTACGTATCTCATTTAGTCGCAAATTAGTTATTGGTTGCCCATTTTTAATTCTTTTTATCAATGCCTCAAGGTGGAATGAAAATGCATACAAAAAATTATCATTTAATTTTATATTTAATTTTCTTTCAGCAAAATCTTTTACCTCCGCCGAAAAATCAATAATTTCTTTATCAACTAATTTTTCAATTTCTTTTACATTTGGAGATTTGAATTTATTTATTATGTGCTTATAAAGCGAATCTATATACAGCTCAATTCTCTCATTAATGTCATTTTTATCAAATCCTTGTTGCTCTAATATTTTATACCTTTCGATAATGAAATCATACAAATCATATTTTTCAAGCGACTTTTCTTTCCCATCAGGTAATATTATTAAAGGATCTTCATAATATTTTTTATTTTTTGTATTTTCTTCATACATTTTTATTTTCATGTTTTCCGGTAATAATGTAATATCAATTTTTAATTCACCATCTGAATCTGTAGTATTGTAATTTCTTAAAAAAGCTTTAGCACAAAGCAATTGTATGGTTGACTTTAATTCCCCTACGTTACCATTAAAATCGCAATTTGCCATAATTGTTATTATTTCTGGAGAAATAATAAATTTTTTTGCTACTTGTTTTGCTTCTTTTTTTAAAAGTTCTTTAATAATTTCTATTTTTTCTTCAAATGGTCTATCGTTCCAAGCTGGCATCTTGATTACGATCGGTATTCTTCTTAAAAATGTTTTCAGAAGTGACGATTCCGGATTTTCGGTTGTCGCCAAAATAATCATTAACTTTGCTTTTCTTATCATTGCATCACCAAGCCTATGATATATTCCCTTATCAATTAGATAAAAAAGCATTTCTTGTCCTTCTGGTGGTAGTCTATGTACCTCATCAAGAAACAATATGCCATTATTCGCTTTTTCTACTAATCCAATATTGTCAGAATCAGCTCCTGTAAATGCCCCTTTTACATGGCCAAAAAGATACGACATTAACAACTGTGGGTTGTTATAATAGTCGGCGCAATTTAGAGTTTCAAAATTACTATACTTACCTATTTGTTTTCCAAATTCATACATTAATTCTGCCAAGTAAGATTTACCTGACCCCGGCGGCCCTATTATTAACGTATGCAAACCATATGGGGGATACAGAATAGCTGCTTTTGCCTGTTCCACTTGCTTTTTAAGACTCCCATTATACCCTATTAAATTTTCAAATATATCGGTACTACTTTTTCTATTCGCTTTTTTAATTAATGCTATGAAATCATTCAAAGAAATACTTTCCCCTATCGACTCTCCGATTAATTCTTCAGCCTTTTCTCTCGTTAAATAATACACTGGCCTTGATACTAATTTTACTAATAATTTGTCTCGTACAAGTTCATTTAATATATGACTAATATTAGCTCTTGAGATTCCAAGAGATTCTGATAAATCCTCTGCAGTAATGCCAAAATTTCTGCTTTTTAATACATCACTATCAGATATATTTTTCAATTTATCTCTAATATAATTTAAAACTCTTTCTTTATTAGTCATTCTGAAACCTCCTTTCTTCGCATGTTGTTTATGTGTTTATATTAAACTTGAGTTCGGCAAGTGGCAGACAAAGCAACAAGTCGATTAGCTCTGTCAGTTTTTTTGTCTGTAGTAGCTTTTTACGTACAAAATAACCCTACATGGCTTATCCCATCTAGGCGTCTTTCCATATATTTCGTTAGCACTAAAAGTTTTATCCACGTGGAGTCCATGTTATAAAGATGTTTTCTTTGATTAACATAATCTTAATCATACTTAGATTTCTGCTTTCATCACATATTCATAGCCTTTAGTTCCAAAATAAAGCATATTGCCATGGTTAAGCACTCCACGGTCGCCACGTATACATTATTTGTCCAGTTTTTAAGAAGTTGTTCTTCGGAGGATTTTACGAAATCCAGAAAACCTTTTTTACGTTAAACTAAAAATATGCCGTATTTCAGTTGAAAATTCTTAACAACTTTATGATGTATATATAAAATTCTACGTGGAAATGTAAAATCCTTTTTTAAAATAAGCACTTGCAAAATTATTTCCGCAAAAACTCTTAATCTATGGATTTCATTATATATATTTTGGGAAAATATATTTATTTAACTTGAATCCGGCAAGTAGCAAGCTTAGAAGATATATGAAGAAAGCAAAAAGCGTTATGGAGCTTGTATTTGTCTAGTGAAAAATATTCTAAATTGGAAATTATAGAAAATTTTGTGTAAACTAATTAAACAACTCGGCTGTGACAGATATGAACAATAAAGACAAAGATACTCAAAATTCAAGAAATGGCTATACTTAAAAGACGGTAAAAACTCAATATAGAACTATCTGCAGAAATGGTAAGCAAAATAACCGAAAGAATAGTGCCAGAAATAAAAGAATGGCAATCAATACCATTAGAAAAGATAAAAACTAGGGTGCGAAGCCCGAGAAAATTTTTTCTCTAGAACCTTTGAATCCCTGGGGCTTCAAAGGTTCTAGAGAAAAACTTACAGTATCCCTAATTAAATATTTTAACCAAAAATCTTCACTTTCATGCATAAGATGTAGAAAAAAAGGTTATACTAAAGATTGATCAAATAAAAAATGTTAACTGATTCTTGCTGAGAAAGAGGATAAAATTAATCTAAATGCACAAAATATTTTTTACCCCTATAAAGGAAGCGGGAAATTCCCGCTTCCTTTAACGTTTTTTATCTAAAAAATAACTGTCAGGTGTATAGTATTTAAGATATTCTATATACCCCTCTTTACTTTTTAACAATTCCTCTAATTTGTTTTCTGTTTTTTCGAAAACAGCAGTTATATTTTGAAGATTTTTATCGTCTTTCTCTTTTATTTTTTCCAAAAGGTTTTTTGCCTCTATAAACAGCGCCTTCAATTTAAT
>Ga0247720_100546_pt1 | contig 12794 bp, 12 predicted proteins | sample MSEWel2015_12_15_FD_189078 | JGI IMG/M metagenome (GOLD analysis project Ga0247720, IMG submission 189078) | Subsurface sediment microbial communities from gas well in West Virginia, United States - MSEEL Well Study Marcellus 3H_2015_12_15 | ecosystem: Environmental > Terrestrial > Deep...
CTGTAATCCTTATTTTATTGACTTCATATAATAATAATGATATATTTTAAATTAAATAAACCTGCTTTAATCCAGCGTATAAATGAAATATTGTCATAATCTTAGAACTTTAGAGGAGGATAATAATGGGAGTTAATGTAGCAATTGTAGGAGCTACCGGAATGGTAGGTAGGACTTTTCTTAAGGTAATGGAAGATAGAAATTTCCCAGTTGACAAACTTTACTTATTTGCTTCTTCCAAATCTGCTGGTCAAAAAATCACATTTAGAGGTAATGAATACATTGTAGAAGAACTTACTGAAGAAAGTTTTAAAAGAGACATTCAAATAGCTCTTTTTTCTGCTGGTGCAACTATAAGCAAGCAATTCGCTCCAATAGCTGCTTCTCATGGCGTAGTCGTAATTGACAATTCCAGCGCTTGGAGAATGGATGAAAATGTACCCTTAGTAGTTCCTGAAGTAAATCCTCAAGACATATCATGGCACAAAGGAATAATAGCAAATCCTAATTGCTCTACCATTCAAATGGTAGTTCCTTTAAAGCCTCTTCACGACAAATATAAAATAAAAAGAATAGTGGTATCCACCTATCAAGCAGTGTCGGGAGCAGGCAAAAAAGGTGTAGATGACCTTGAAAGGAGTTTAAAAGGAGAACCATGCCAAGTATTCCCTCACCCTATTGCAAACAACTGTATTCCTCACATTGATTCTTTCGCACCAAATGGATATACAAAGGAAGAATTAAAAATGATAAACGAAACCAAGAAAATCATGGGAGATAGTTCAATAAAGGTATCTCCTACAACAGTAAGAGTACCTGTTGCAAACTCTCACAGTGAATCTGTCAATGTAGAATTTGCAAGGCCTTATGAAATGGAAGAATTAATAGAGGTCTTAAAACATGCTCCAGGAGTTGTTGTACAAGACGATCCTCAAAATAATATTTATCCTCTTGCAACTTATGCCACAGGAAAAGATGAAGTTTTTGTAGGCAGAATAAGAAGAGATGAAACAGTCTACAGCGGTGTGAACATGTGGATTGTAGCTGACAACATAAGAAAAGGGGCAGCTACGAACGCCGTTCAAATAGCGGAACTTTTAATTAAAAATATGTGAAAGGAGAATAATTATGCCTGTTTTTAAAGGGTCAGGTGTCGCTATTGTTACCCCATTTAACGAAGAAGGCGTAAATTTCGAAAAACTTGGAGAGCTTATTGAATGGCATATCAAAGAAGGAACTGATGCAATCATCATATGTGGTACCACTGGTGAAGCCTCTACAATGACACAAGAAGAGCAACAAGCGGCAATTAAATTTACCGTTGAAAAAGTTGCCGGAAGAATACCAGTAATTGCAGGGACCGGTTCTAACAATACAGCCCATGCCGTTGAAATGAGTGAATATGCTCAATCTGCAGGTGCTGACGCTCTTTTAGTTATAACACCCTATTACAACAAAACAACACAAAAGGGATTAGTGGCTCACTTTACTGAAATAGCAAGACACGTAGACATACCTATTATTATCTATAATGTCCCCAGCAGGACATCTCTCAACATGCTGCCAGAAACTTATCTTGAATTGAGTAAACATGTAGACAACGTAGTTGGAGTAAAAGAAGCCAGTGGTGACATCGTACAGGTAGCTGAAATTGCCCGTATTATGGGTAAATCTTTCGAAATATACTCAGGAAATGACGACCAAGTAATACCAATAATGTCTTTGGGTGGCTTAGGCGTAATCTCTGTCACGGCAAATATAATCCCGGCAAAAATACATGAGATGACTACCGCTTATTTAAATGGGGACATAGAAAAGGCAAGAAACATGCAATTAGAACTTAATCCTTTGAATAAAGCACTTTTCATAGAAACAAACCCTATTCCTGTAAAAACTGCTATGAACTTAATGGGATTCAACGTAGGACCTTTGCGCCTCCCACTTGTTGAAATGAGCGATAAAAACTTAGAATATCTGAAATCTGTTCTTTCAAAATACGGTTTATTGAAGGAGGCAAATTAATGATTAGAATAATAATTCACGGCTGTAACGGAAAAATGGGAAAAGTCGTAGCAAAGTTAGCAGCAGAAAACCCCGATTTTAAAATAGTAGCAGGAGTAGATAAAAACCTCTCTCCTCTTGAATTTCCTGTTTACAGCGATTTAAAAGATGTAAAAGAAGAAGCGGATGTAGTAATTGACTTTTCATACCATGAAGCTGTACCTAATTTAGTAAAAGCCGCTCTACAAAAGAAACTTCCTGTAGTCATTGCCACAACAGGACTTAGTGAAGAAGAATTAAAGGTCATAGAAGAGGCATCAAAAGAAATACCAATTTTCAAATCTGCCAATATGTCCCTTGGAGTGAATATTCTTATAAACCTTGTAAAAGAAGCTGCAAAAATATTGCAGCAAGATTTTGACATAGAAATAATAGAGAAACATCACAATATGAAAAAAGATGCTCCAAGTGGCACTGCGTTAATGATTGCAGATAGCATAAACCAAGTACTAAATGACAAAAAAGAATACGTGTATGGACGCCATACTAAAACTGAACAGAGAAAAACGAATGAACTAGGGATACATGCAGTAAGGGGCGGCACAATTGTGGGTGAACATCAAGTAATTTTTGCAGGTCACGATGAAGTAATCACCATAAGTCACTCTGCCCAATCCCGCGAAATTTTTGGCTATGGTGCCCTACACGCTGCAAAATTCATAATAGGTCAAAAACCTGGGTTATATAGCATGGAAGACCTTGTAAAGAAAGGATGATAGTATTTGAGTACAAATGATAATTTAACAAATCCTTATGAAATTGCAAGATACATTAAAGAGGCAAAAAAGTCAACGCCCGTTAGAGCTTACATACAAGGGAATATAGAAATTATAGAAACCGAAGAAGTAGAAGTATATGGCTGTGATAACTTTAAAGTCATTTTTGGAGAACTAGATGTCGTGGAAAAATTGATTGAAGCAAACAAAGATAAAATAAAACATTATCATCTAGAGTATGATCGCAGAAACTCTGCAATTCCTTTACTGGATATTAAGCATCTTGACGCGAGAATAGAACCAGGTGCAATAATTAGAGATAAAGTCAAAATAGGCAAAAACGCTGTGATAATGATGGGGGCAGTGATAAATATAGGTGCAGAAATTGGTGAAAATTCTATGATAGACATGAACGCAGTAATAGGCGCTAGAGGAATTATAGGCAAAAACGTCCACGTAGGAGCTGGAGCTGTAATAGCAGGTGTATTGGAACCTCCTAGCAGCGTGCCGGTCGTACTTGAAGATAACGTACTTGTCGGAGCAAATGCAGTCATATTAGAAGGAGTAAGAGTAGGCCATGGCGCAGTTGTAGCAGCAGGTTCAGTGGTGACAGAAGATGTACCACCTAACACAGTAGTCGCAGGAGTTCCAGCTAAAATTGTAAAAGTAGTAGATGATAAAACTCGTGAAAAAACAAAACTCATGGAAGACTTAAGAGGTTAATTAAAACACCCGATTTTTCGGGTGTTTTAGTATTCTATACCGTATCTTGCTGGTATTCCCTTTTCAAATGGATGTTTAATTGCTTTCATTTCTGTAACCAAATCGGCCCTTTCAATAATTTCTTGAGGAGCACTTCTACCTGTCAAAACAAGTTCCATCTCTTTAGGTTTCATATCTATTAATTTTAGCACATCCTCTACAGTGTACATCTTGCTATGTATTGCCGCCATTATCTCATCTAAAATAAGGACATCACATTTTTTGTTTTTAAGCACCTCTACTACAAAATCATAGGCTTTTTTCATGTCTTCCGCGAGGATTTTTTTCTCTTCTTCAGTCAATGTCCAAAAAAATTTATTTGTGGACTGAAACCTAAAAACCTTAAAATTCTCAATATTTTTAAGTGTATGAAGTTCTCCTGTATCTGCTCCTTTTAAAAATTGTACCATATATACTTTAAATCCTCTTCCCACTGCCCTTATGCCAAGACCAATAGAAGCGGTAGTCTTCCCCTTGCCGTCTCCAGTATAAACTTGTATAAGTCCTCTTTCCAAAATTCATTCCTCCTTTTGTCCTCCGTTACTCCCATTCTAACTCTTTTGCAATTCTTTTTCAACCACTTCCATTCTCGTAATAGAAACCTCATAAGCTACCTTTGTAGCCACTTCATCGCCCAGTTTTTTCTGGTATTCCCTACTCTGTACTCTTCCCCACAAGCGTATACGATCCCCTATTTCCAACTTCTCAGAAAACCTCGCATTTCTCCCCCACGCTATAACAGGTATGTAATCAGATTTGTTATAAGGCCTATTTACAGCAATTAATAAATCGGTTATTTCTCTTCCTAAAGGAGTAGTTCTATAAACAGGTTTTTTACAAATAAAGCCATCCAAAAAAATTTCATTCGGATTTTTTACTATTTCCTCTTCCGACAATGCCATTATATCTCGAGCAAATATGGTTAAAATCAACTTATTTTTCCCCTCTTCTGGTGATTTCCTATTGTAAGACCTTAATTGCCCCTCAATCTTTATCCTTGTACCAACCTCTAAATTCATACCTTCGAATAAACGGTTAGAAATAGTGACAGGAAGATAATCTTTCGTCTCACTCAATCTTGGAACTTCCAAAATAAAATTAAAAAATTTTTCCCCATATAGTTGATGGCTATACTCTAAATCAGTAAAAATTCTCCCCACCACTACAACTACGTTGTTCTCCAAAAAGTTGCCTGCCATGTGTTCACTCTCCCCTTCCCCTTATGTATCTTCTAAAAATATATATTAAAATTAGAAAGCATTTATGACAGGTAGTAAAAGTAATTTCTAAAATTAATTTTTAAAAAATTGCCACTGTCCACTATCTTTAAAGGTTTTAACTACATTTTGTATATCTTTTATTTCATTTCCTAAAATCAATAATACAGTTATTACAAACAATGAGTCATATATATTATACTGTTCAGAAACTTTTATTTCAACAGGTATTTCCAATGGCTCTATCAATTTACCCTTTAAATTAAAAAAAGCCCTTTGTACGCAATAATTAAATTCATAGCCCTCTTCTTCATAAGATATTGAAGAAGCAGTAATGGAAGATTTTGGATTTAAACCGCATGTAATAAGGGTAGAATTTATTCCTTTTGAAAAGAGTTTATTTGATAGCTCATCATCTCCATTTGTTATTATAATGCTGCTTGGAAAGCTATAAATATAATTTTTAAACTTGTTAAAATCTTCCTCGTTTAAAATATCAGAAATAATCAAAATATCTGCTCTCTCGTTATAATTTTTTAACTGTCCTATTACTGCTTCTTTAGAATTTACGCAGTAGGATAAAAATCTTATAAGCAAACTTTTTTCCGAACTTCCTCCTACAAAAATATATACCATATGATCAGCTCCTATTTTTAGTACTATTCTTATTCTTTTACAAAAGTAAAATTTTATAATGTAAAATACATGCAATATAGAAAGGCAGGACGCCTTTCTATATTGCAAACCAGTGGTTCCCTATGACATTAGTAACTGTCCTTGTCCATATCCACCAAGAAGTTGAAGTAGCCGGATTGAAAAAGTATAGTGCTCCACCCGTTGGGTCCCATCCAGCTAAAGCTAAATCTGCCGCTTTAAAAGCTGTAAGGTCAGGCTCGTGATTGAAAAACTCGCCATTTGTTATAGACTCAAAAGCATCTGACTGATATATAACTCCTGCTACAGTATCTGGGAAAATATTACTTTTTACTCTATTCAAAATTACCGCACCTACAGCTACTTGGCCTTCCAAGCTTTCTCCTCGAGCTTCAGCATAAATCATTTTTGCAATTAAATATCTATCAGCAAGATAATTGTAATAAGCAGTGTTTACGTTTACTGGCACAACTAACTTTTCACCGGGATATATCAAATCACTCCATTTTCCATTTACCTCTTTTAGGCTATTTACATCACTTCCATACCATTTAGCTATTAAATATAGCGACTCACCTTTTGAAACAACGTGGATTTTGTCGTAAGCGTATGCCGAAGTAATTCCTCCAAAAATCATAATAAAAATCATTAAAGATAGTAGAGTAATTTTCAAAATTTTATTTTTCATCGCGGATTTCCTCCTTTCTATTCCGTTACCGTAATAGCAGGAGTTAATTCGATTACAATTATAAACTTTTGTATCAATCCTGTCACCCTTCATATTTCCTGATAATTCACTATTAATTAAAAATATCTCTATGATGATATATTATACTGATATATTCTTAGTTATACTAATCTATAAGTGGTTTCCATTTTTTCTAAAATTATCTTCAAGAATACTTTCCAAAAAGTTGTTAATATAATCGATTATTTCCTTTTTAAGTAACATTCCTTTAATCCCCTTTTCTTTTAATTCATGATATTTCATAGCAATAAATTCATAAAAATCATATTTATCGATTTTCTTTTCTTTTTCAGGAGAAATGATTAAAAATTTATCAAAGACTAATCTGTCGCTTCTATCGTCCCAACCCAGTCCCAAATAACTACGGTTTAACAAAGTAAGATCAATTTTTAAAAAATTCCTCTTTGCCACGTAATTCATTAAAAAAGCTTTAGAACAAATCAATTGAAGGAGGGATTTCAACTCCCCAATATTTCCTTCATATTGCAAAGACAAAAGCAAAGAAATTACTTCCGGATGTACCACAATATTTAAGTTTAGCCGTTTGGCTTCTTCTTTAAAAAGGTAAATAATTATCTCTATTTTTTCATTTAAAGGTCTTTCCTCAAAAGATGGCAGTTGGATGATAACTGGTATCCGTCTCATAAAAGTTTTTAAAAGAAAAGAATCGGGTTTTTCTGTAGTGGCTGCTATAATCATTAAGTTAGCCTTTCTTTCAGCAGTATCTCCCAATCTTCGATATACTCCTTTGTCAATAAGGTAAAAGAGCATTTCTTGACCTTCTGGAGGCAGCCTGTGTACTTCGTCAAGGAATAGTATCCCTTTATCGGCTTTTTCTACTAAACCTATTTTATCCGTATCTGCCCCTGTATAGGCTCCTTTTACATGACCAAACAAATGAGACATAAGAAGTTGAGGATTATTATAATAATCCGCACAGTTTAAGACTTCAAATGGCCCTTCCCTACCATTTTGAAGGCTAAATTTGTGCATCATCTCTGCGAAAAAAGATTTACCAGAACCCGGTGGTCCTATGATAAGGGTGTGAAGCCCATAAGGAGGATATAATACAGCTGCTTTGGCCTGCTCTATCTGCCCTTTGAGACTACCATCATGTCCTATTATATTTTCAAAAGTACATTCTTTTTCTTCCTTTAAGTGCAAAAAATCAATCAAGTCTTTTAAAAGCATTTCTTCCTTAACGTTTTCTTCTAAAAAATAAGCTAATCTATTTTTTTCAATATAATATACAGGTTTTGAAATAATTTTAACTATTTTTCCTTCTTTTACAAGACGATTTAAAATAAAAGATACATTGGGTCGAGCTATTTTTAAGAGTTGCGCTACTTCTTCTGTAGTAACCCCACCTTTTCTACTTATCAGAAAATCTTGAAGGTTAAACTCTCTACTTTTTTCTAAAATGATATTATAAATTTTTTCTTTATTAGTCATATAAAACACCACTTTCTTGCTTAATAACCTCCTACCAAAAGGCAGGAGGTTATATATAATTGTTGGCAGCCCGGCTGTCATAGCAAGATTATTGCTTTAGACCCGTGGCTTTGCGTCCCCGCCTTTCGACGAGTTTGCCTTTTTCAACAAAGTCTATTTAATTTCTCATATTACTATTTCGATATAAATAAGGAATTTCCTTCTATTCTTAAAAAAGATTTTTTCTACATATTTCGCTAAATTTATACTAATTTTTACCCGCTTTTTGTTCTAAGTTTTAGTATCTTTCTGTATACTCATCCTTCAATTTTAGAAATTTTATAACAAAATCGTAAAATAAGGGAAATAGTAGAGCTTTATAATTATTTTTTAAGCACTTCAATCTTGTTATTACATCCTTTTATGATATTATTTGCATAAGACAGATCAAATGCATTGCCTATTTCTTCGATTCAATGTGCAAATACTTTTTCAAGTATATTATCTTTGGCAAAAATTAATTGAGTATAAAAAACTGTATAAAAAATTATACACATTAAAAATTTTTATAAATTTTGGCTATATACAGTGAATTGGTACAAAACTTGCTTAAATATTACTGTAGAAAATAAATTTTACAAAAAGAAATAATCGGCAAAAACCCACTTAGCGACTAGAAGGGCTGGCTTAAGTTTTAAAAAATATTAATTTTTGAGGAGGTAACAAAAATGAAGAGTCGACAAATGTTAAATGTTTTACTGACCCTTATTTTAGTTGTAGTGTTGATGTCGCTAAGTGACCAGGCTCAGCCCAACTTAACAAATTTGCCCATTTTCTTCCCAACAAAAAATTACTTACCTCAAATTCAAAAATTTTTGATGAATGACTTTAACAAAATTAAGGTTTTTGGCCTTTTAGAAGCAAGAATTGCCGAAAGTGAAGAATCCCCTGTTATAATTACCTTCAGCAAAAACATAGAACAAATAAACGTTTCATCATCACTTCATGGGTCTCATTACAGCGATATTTGGACATTTAATGTGACAGACACCTCACATCCTATAGAAATAACTTTCATAATACCTGATTGGGCAAACTCTAGTTCTGATTTCGATATATACCTCTCTATGACCTTACTAATACTCTTATCAAAAGTTCAGCTAGAACATAAAGGCAAGAAGCAATAACATATATTCCAACACATGGAGGAACTTATTGTCAAAGTATATTCATATTTATTACTTTAAATTCAAATGTTCAGGAATGGTATAAAAATTAAACTTCCGTATAGGTAAACAAACTTAAAGTTTTTTAGCTCTTTAAGTGGTAGTGCATTTTTTTTATCTTTAGCGTGCAATGTTAATGGGTTTTATAAAAACAATTTACTTGACTCAGATGTGTTCATGGAATTAAATAACATGTTTTTAAATGCTCCACGATGGTTAGAAAAAATTAAAGAAAATAAATTTCAACTAGAAGAACAACTAAAAATATTGGCTGAAAACCCAAACAGCAAAAATGCTCAAGAAAAGCTTTTTGAATTAATTAAAGAGATTGAAAAGAATTAAGATTTTTCTCAAAAGTCGGATGGGCATTTTTCTCAATGCCTATCCTTTTTTGTTTTTAGCACCAACTTTATTATTTTTTGTAAGAATTAATTGTGTATAAAAATGTGTATAAAAAATTATACATTTCAAAAACTTTTACACATTTTGTCCATATACAGTGAAGTGGCATAAAAATTGCTTGAGTTTTATTATAGAAAATAAATCTTGCAGAAAGGAGATGATGAATAGAAGAAAGAAACAGTTTCACTTAGCGACTAGAAGGGCTGACTTAAATTTTAAAAAATATTAAATTTTTAAGGAGGTAAGGATGTTGCTTAACAAAAAAATATTATCAATAATTTTGGTACTTGTTTTGCTAGCGGGAATAAATTATACGAAAGTTTTTGCTTTGAATAATGATAATTACCAAATAAAGCATGAAGCTTTTATTGAAAAGATAAAAAATGTAAACAGTAAACATTCTGACGGTATATTATTGCATACAGAATCAAAAATAATTCAAGAAAATGGTAAAATTTATAGAGTAGAGGAAAGAGGTAAACCCATTAAAGCACGAATAAATATAAAGGATGGTAGAATAGAAGGTTTTATTAAATGTGATAACAAAAAGTACATGTTAGAAGGAATACTGGATGAAAAAAATGAAAAATATATTGGAAATGTTGTAAATTATACAGGATATACTTTTGAAGTATTTATAACAGATGAAGAAAAAGGGTATTTATTAATTAATATATTTGATGACAATAAAAATCCCAGCTCGTATTTAATTTCTGACAAAAAACCCATGACTGTTAAAACCCAAGTTTTAAGTCGCAATAACGAGTATGAAGCTTCTGAGGATTTATATAGTATTCAAGCAGATTATTATGATGATTTATTAACTGTAAGTACTAGGGGAATTTATTATAGAGTTCAAGGACCAATTTCGATAAATACAGGTACGTGGTTTCACAAAATAAATATAAGAACTTATGCTGATGATGCTTGGGAAGACAGTGGAATTGGTGATTTAATGCGTTATGCAGCTTTTGTAATTAAAAATGACATAAAGTTCCATCCCAAAAATAGTGATGTAGAAGTCGTTAAAGAAACACCAAATTCTAATCAAACAACCAATTTTAGTTTTCCGTTTTATTTTCCTATTATAGGTCTTGTGACAGTTCCCGTAACAACATCCACAACAAATGTAAGTGATGTTGGAGATGTAATTTACTCATTCACATGGTCGCCGCTAGTGGCATATTTAGATGAAGCTGACAGTGCTTATTATTCAGGGAAAAAATCGTTTGGAGGACGTATTATGTGGTCTGTAACTGAAAAGGGATATAAGTATACCGATGTATACGTTTATTTAAAATATGAAGTTATCGCGAAGAAGTGGGAAGGAGGAAATAATTTGTATGCATATCCCTCTTATAGTAATACCGCTACTTATATTGTAAAAGTTTATTAGTTTTATGAAAGTCATCATCAAGCTAATATTAATTTAGGGTCTCTTTATGAGCAAAATATATGGGTGTAATAGAGACTAAATAATTGATAAAGAAAGAAGTATGGTAGCGAATGTTGAATAATTAAGCTTCTACAATTATAGCAAGAGAGGATGGAGTCATTCCCTACTCTTTGGTTAGAATAAAGGTAGAGAGTTATTCTTACTAATAAGGCTAATTCTAAAGGTTCTTTGTCAAGAGTTGTGGTGGGTATTTTCTTAATACCCGCCTTTTAGTTTTAAACTGAAATATAATGTAATTATTGCAAATTTTATAGCAGAGATAACAAAATTAAAGGAAAGGTAGGTTCTCAGAAAAAATAATTTTTTACCAATGCTAGCCTTTAATAATTGTCGTGTGCCTTCTTGACGGCATAGTGTAAAATTATCGTATGAGTAAGCAGGAATCCATTAGGGTTATAATTCGTCCTGCACTTATTCTGATGCCTACTTTTAATAAATCTTGTGTTTAACCAATTTTATTATAGCCGGCATTCAGAATAAGTGCGCTATTTTTTAAGAGATGTTCTTTATCCGCCCCAACATTTATTATAGAACCATGATAATAGTGAATTACTGGGAGGAAAAATAGCAAATGAAAAAAGGATATACATAAAAATCGTAGCAAAAGAAATATGGATAGAACTGTTTAGTGTAAAATACCACAAGAAAAAGTAGTAAAATATTACCCGGGAAAAACTATACTAAAATAGTAGACACTAGAAAATTTTCATACTATAATGGTAATAGAAAAACATTTTTTAAAAAAATAGATATACTAGAGTGGCATAAGAAAGGAGTTTTGAAGAATTGAAAAATAGGTTTGTGCCTTGGATTCTTTTAATTTTTTTAGTCACATCTATAAGCTTAAACATCCAACAGTATAAAATAATACAAGGATATAAAGCTCAAATGGATAGTATTAATGGTTATTTTAAAAACTATTTACGTTTCTTAAGTTCAAATATTGGAAAATTTGACGGTAGTGAGGATGACTTAATAATTTTTAGCTCTTTAAGTGGTGGTGTATTTTTTTTATCTTTAGCGTGCAATGTTAATGGGTTTTATAAAAACAATTTACTTGACTCAGATGTGTTCATGGAATTAAATAACATGTTTTTAAATGCTCCACGATGGTTAGAAAAAATTAAAGAAAATAAATTTCAACTAGAAGAACAACTAAAAATATTGGCTGAAAACCCAAACAGCAAAAATGCTCAAGAAAAGCTTTTTGAATTAATTAAAGAGATTGAAAAGAATTAAGATTTTTCTCAAAAGTCGGATGGGCATTTTTCTCAATGCCTATCCTTTTTTGTTTTTAGCACCAACTTTATTATTTTTTGTAAGAATTAATTGTGTATAAAAATGTGTATAAAAAATTATACATTTCAAAAACTTTTACACATTTTGTCCATATACAGTGAAGTGGCATAAAAATTGCTTGAGTTTTATTATAGAAAATAAATCTTACAGAAAGGAGATGATGAATAGAAGAAAGAAACAGTTTCACTTAGCGACTAGAAGGGCTGACTTAAATTTTAAAAAATATTAAATTTTTAAGGAGGTAAGAAAAAATGAAGAGCCGACAAACATTAAAAGCTTTACTGGCTTTTGTGTTAATTGTAGCTTTAATGTCGCTAAGTGGAGTATTAGTCCAAGCTCAGCCCAACTTAACAAACTTATCTGGCGACTCTCCAACAAAAAATTACTCGCCTCAAATTCAAAAAGTTTTGATGCAAGATTCTAATAAAAACAAAATCTTTGATAACTTGGAAGCAAAGCTTACTGATAAGCCTGACAGTGCGGAATTCCCTGTCATAATAACCTTCAACAAAAACATAGATGATAACGAACTATTAAATATTTCTAAATCCATTGGAAAGTTTAATATAAAGCATAAATACAAAATTATTCCAGGAGTTGCTGCTACTTTAACTAAAGGACAAATAAACGCTTTGTCAAAATTAGATATAGTAAAGCAAATTGAGTATGACGAGCCTGTATATGCGACATTAGATACTGCAACAAAATGGTTTGGCGTTACAAAAGCGAGAAGTGACTTTGGCGTAACTGGAGACAAAGATGGTAATCCTTCCTCTTACTCCAAGAATGATATAGTAATAGCAGTTATTGATACAGGTATTG
>Ga0247720_100547_pt1 | contig 12789 bp, 10 predicted proteins | sample MSEWel2015_12_15_FD_189078 | JGI IMG/M metagenome (GOLD analysis project Ga0247720, IMG submission 189078) | Subsurface sediment microbial communities from gas well in West Virginia, United States - MSEEL Well Study Marcellus 3H_2015_12_15 | ecosystem: Environmental > Terrestrial > Deep...
CCCACGTATATCAGCATGATCCACCGTCGCAATCTGCCGGATCCTGTCCTGGCCCAAGGTGCTTGTAATCGAGAGGTGCAACATGTGAAGTCCGTGCAAACCTTGACAGGTCAAAACATATCAGCCCATATTTGTTCGAGTTTGAGCGGTAATTTCTGGCCAACGAGCTTTCCCTTGTTCCAAGGAGCTTTGCTGATAGGAAATGTCATGGTGTGGCCCTCTTCGGAGGGTAAGCGCCTTTAAGTATGGCTCAGAAAATTGTTTTCTGTTGGCCAACCTGGTCGCAAAGCGGACATTCTGGGATAGGGTCATCCCAGATCACGCCTGAGCCGGTAAAGCAGGTATACGAAAAAAGGTGCGCCAATACCGGCCACAAAGATACCCGCAGGCAGGTCCCTGGGTATAAAGGCCACCCGCCCGATCCAGTCCGCATACAGCAGAATCAGTGCACCGATTAGCGACGCTATCGGTAGCAGACCCGTGTGCCCGCTGGTAACCAGCCGCCTTGCCATATGGGGTGCAATCAGGCCGATGAAGCCGACCGCGCCGGCATAGGCCACCGCCGAACCGGCCAGTGCGACTGCCAACACCAGGAACAGCAGTCGATGACCCTGCAATGCGCTGCCGAGGCCCAGGGCCATGTCTTCCCCCATTGACTGGGCGTCGAGGTGTCGCAGTTTGATCAGTGCGAGGGGCCAGCAAACCACCAGCCAGGGTGCCAGGGCTGTTACGTCGTGCCATTGCGAGGCGTAGAGGCTTCCCGTCAGCCAGATATAGGCGTTCATGGCGGTGGAGTCGGGGCTCAACACTAACAGGAGGGTGGTAACCGCCGTCAGTGCGGCGGCCAGCCCGACCCCCACCAGCACGAGCCTGGCGGGGCTGATACCCTGCTGCCAGGCTAGGGCCGTAATGCACAGGGCCACGGTGAAAGCCCCGCCCATGGCAACCGGCGCCAACAGTAATGAAGTGCCGGTGACGCCACCCAGCCAGAGAAACAGTACCGCCGCTGCCGACGCTCCGCTGGTTATGCCGATGACATCTGGCGAGGCCAGCGGGTTTCTTACCAGGCCCTGCAGGATAAGGCCAGCGGAACCCAGGGCGCCGCCCACCAGGATGGCCATGATCACCCTTGGCAGACGGATTTCCAGAATGATCAGTGCCAGCTCTGACTGGGCCGGGTTGGCCAGCGTGCCGAGCACATCCATAAACGACGTTGGATGGCTGCCGGAGGCCAGGGCCAGGACACTGCTGATGGCCAGCAGCACCGCCAGCGCCAGGGTGACCAACAGAACCCTGACATTCAGCTTTACCGACCAGCGGTCGTTGGGTGATCGAAGAACGAGGGAACGGCTCATGATACTGCCCTCACATGGCGGGCAAGATGTAGGAACAGTGGCGCACCCAGCAGGGCGGTCATCACTCCCACCGGGATTTCCTGAGGTGGTATCACCAGTCGGGCCACCGTGTCAGCCGCCAGCAGAAGTGTGGCACCAAGAATTGCGGAAAGCGGCAGCAGCCAGCGATGATCGGTGCCGAAAATTCCTCGCGCGATATGCGGCACGATCAGACCAACAAAGCCGATCAGCCCGGCTATTGCCACGGAGGTGCCCGCCAGCACGATAACCACAAGCCCGATCAACAGCCGCACCTGCCCCACCCTAAGTCCCAGGCCCCGGATGACGTCATCGTCCAGCCCCAGCAGGTTCAGTTGCCGGGATAACAGCAGGGCAATGAGCAGAGCGAGGCAGAACAGTGGCAGCAACGGAAGTATGGCCTCCAGCTCGCGCCCGGAGACGGAACCCGCCAGCCAGAACAGGATACTCTCGAAGCGATCCTGGTTGAGGATCAGCAATCCCTGGGCGAAGGACACAAACAGCGCCGTGACCGCGACACCCGCAAGCACTGTACGCACTGGGGAAACGCCACGCCCGGCCTGCTGGCCCAGAAAGTAAACCAGAAAAGCCGCAGTGGCAGCCCCGGTAAAGGCGGCCCAGACCAGTTCGGATGGCGAGGTCAGTGAGAAAAGGGTGGCGCCCACCACCACGAAGAACATGGCCCCGGCATTAATGCCCAGGATACCGGGCGAGGCCAGCGGGTTGCGGGTGAGTGTCTGCATCAGCGCACCGGCAGTGGCCAGGCCCGCGCCCACGATCAGCGCGGTCACAGTGCGTGAGAAGCGCTCGGTGCGAACCACCAGGTGCTCCAGGGAACCGGGGTCGTAATCCATCAGGCTTGCGGCCAGCATATCCAGCGAGACCGGTATGTGGCCGAAGACCAGGCTGGATACCGTGGCCACCAGCAGCAGGCCCAGGCAGACCAGGGTTCCTGATGTCCTTGCCAGCAGCGACGTCAGCATTGCGCACACTCCCGGAGGTCTGGCTGCTCCAGGTTGTAGTGCCGGTAGAGTTCATCAAGCATCCGGTTGGCGGCGATGATGCCGGCACCCATGTTCCAGGTTACCGGGTCCACCTGGTAGACATCCTGCTGGCGGACCGCCTGCAGGTTCTTCCAGAGGGGGTGGCTCGACCAGGTATCGAAGGTGCGCAGCACCGCCGGGTCGTCGTCCATGAAGATAAAGACCGCCTCGGCATCCATCGCCGGGATGCTTTCCTGGCTGGTAAGTTTTATGCCCCAGCCTTCCTTGCGGTGGGTCGCAGGAGCAGAAAAGCCCAGCTCATCGAGGACTGAACGGGCGAAACCGGCGTAGTAGATGCGGGCATGATCAGCACGGAAACTCAGGATTGCCACTTCCTGGGGCCACTGATCACCCAGTTTGCGCTGGATCCGGGCCCTGAAATCCTCCACCCGGGCCTGCCACTGCGTCAGTAATTCCTTACCACGCGCCACGCGACCGGTGGCCTTTGCCATCAGCTCAAGCAGCGCCTTGAAGTCGTAGACGTTGCCCGGAATGACCGTGGGGGCGATGCGGTCCAACAGGGGGTAGATGGTGCGGTGGCGGTTGCTGGCCCCGACAATCAGGTCCGGCGCCAGCCAGGCAATACGTTCCAGGTCCGGCTGGGTTTCAAGCCCGAGGTAGGTGACCTCCTGAAGGTCCTGCCGCAGGTAGCGGTACATGGGCTTTTCGGTCCAGGACTCCACCACGCCCACCGGCTCGATGCCCAGTGCCACGGCGGTATCGGTGGCACCCTGGTAGAGGGAAACAACACGTGCAGGATTGCCGTGGATAGTTGCCTTGCCGAAGGCATGCTCTACCACGGTAGCGGAATTGTTGGCGCTGGCTGTCGGCGCCCAGGCCAGACAGGTGGCGACTAGAATGAAGCCGGCATAGCGGAGCATGGCAAATCCGGTTGATTGATGGTCGGTACGACGTGCTGATTTGATAATGAGAATGGGAGATAATATCATCTGCCCATATTCGAAAGCGACGCCAACATGCCCTTAAACCGAGATTCTTCAACTCCGGACTCTGCCAAACTGCCCCGGTTGCGGGGAGAAGCCCTGTGCGCCGGATACAACGGCCGGCAGGTGCTGGCAGATGTGGACTTCACGGTGCAGGACGGCAGCGTCACAGTTCTGCTTGGGCCGAATGGCTCTGGCAAATCCACCCTGCTCAAAACCCTGGCGAGAACCCTGGCTCCCGATGCCGGCAAGGTGATTCTGGATGGCACCGACATCCATCGGCAATCCACCAGGGCCGTGGCGCAACGCCTGGGTATATTGCCACAGAGTCCCTCAGCGCCGGACGGCCTGACCGTGAGGGAGCTGGTGGGGCTCGGTCGTTTCCCCTACCAGAGCCTGATGCGCCAGTGGTCCAGGCATGACGAAGCCGCCGTTGAAGAGGCCATGGCCGTGGCCGATGTGGCCGCCTTCGCGGACCGGCCGGTGGATGCCCTCAGTGGCGGGCAGCGCCAGCGCTGTTGGATTGCCATGGTGCTGGCCCAGGAAACGGAGCTGCTGCTGCTGGACGAGCCCACCACCTTCCTCGACCTGAAAGTGCAGGTGGATCTTCTCGAGCTGCTGGTTTCCCTGGCCCACCAACAGGGGCGCACCCTGCTGGTGGTGCTCCACGACCTGAACCTGGCCGCCGCCTATGCCGACCGGTTGGTGATGATGAAAGCGGGTAGGATTCTGCACGATGGCACACCGGAAGCGGTTTTCACGGCCGACAACCTCAAGCAGGTATTCGATCTCGATGCCCAGGTTATCCGTGAGCCCTTGGCGGGTCGCCCGGTTTGTGTGCCGGTAAAGCGCGCGCTGGGAGAGGTTGAAGCTGTCAAACCGTCGGTAGCAATGGTATAGGGGATTCGGTCCCGTTGAGAGTATGCAGGCGGGCCCCCGCTGCAACATGAGACGGACGGTATTTTCCTCCACCTTGCTATCGGGATCAGTCTCTGCCGACGCTCGTCCAGTAGTTCACCGAAATATCAGCGCCAGAGTGGCGGTTACCGTAGGATTCGACTGCACGTGTGCGGCCGCGCGCGCTCGATTGCCAAGTGGTAAAAAGCAACAAGCCGCTTCTTTAGCGGCCTGTTGTGTGGTTTCTCCCATTCCTCTATTTCGTTTACCAGTCTATCCCGTAGGTCAGCATAACCGTGCGGCCTGGGGCGGTGGTGTATTGAGTGTCAAAGTTGTAGATCTGAGAGATCACCGGGAAGTAGTCTTCGTTCAGCAGGTTGCTGATAGCAAGGGTAACGTCGCCATTACCGGTCCGCCACCGACTGGTCAGGTCCAGCACGGTAAAGGACTCCACTTCACCTACCCCGAATCCGCTGCCGCTGAAACGGTCCCGGTCACCCACCACCATGGCCTGCAGGCGGTTGGTCCAGCGTGCGGTGGTGTCGTGTTCCACATAGCCAGTTACCTTGAGCGGCGGAATACGGTTACCAGCCAGGTAGGTTTCGTAACTGCCGTTATCGTCGGAGTCCACCTTGCCTTCCAGCCAGGTGAAGGTACCACCGGTGCTCAGGTCGCTCGTGGGATAGACATTGAATTCCGCCTCGAAACCGTAGATGCGTTCAGGGCTCCTGAGCACCGGGATGGGTTCGTTGGCGTTGGCCGCCGCAAGGCTGGTGCCCAGCTCCGATTCGCTATAAAACAGCGACAGAGCAAGATCGGCGCGATCCCATACCGCCTCGGTACCAAGCTCATAGTTGTCGACAACTTGTGGCTCCGGGCGGATCTGGTCAAGAGAGGTACCCTGCTGGGGCTGGCGCAGGGTGCGGCCAATCTCCGGCACGGTAAAGCCTTGGGAGAAGCTAGCGGTAGCGGCCCAGACATCGTTCACCTGATAGCGGGCTCCGGTATTGAACACGGTTTCGCTGTATTCCAGTTCTCCGCCTTCGACATCCGCACCGAAGACCGTGGTGTAGTCGTCCACCTCAAACCAGAATTTTTCATAACGCACACCAGCGTTGACGGTCCATTTTGAATCCAGTTGGAGCTCCGCCTGCAGGAACGGCGCTACACTGTTCTGGCCCATCTCCGGTACGAAGGTACGGCCGTCTTCCAGCGGCTGAGAGGTGGTTTCCAGCAGGGTATCGAGGCCCCAAAGCAGCTTAGCTCCGGACATCACGTCAAACGGCGTCTCGAAATCGAGGCGTGAGCCAATGCGCTCGGATTCGGTCAGCGACTGGCCGCCACCGGGGTAGAAAGTGGCGAAGTAGCCGAAACGGGTCATGTAGTCGCGATAGTAGAGCTGCGCGCCCAGCGAGGTATTGCCAAACAGTTGGCGGTCACTGTAGGTCAGGTTCACGTTCAGGTTTTCGGTGCCCTGGTCCTTGCCGCCCGGGTCGCCTTTCACTGCGCGAGTCTTACGCTCACCATACACGCCAGGCTCTAGGACATAGTTGGTGTCCTGTTTGATGTCGTAGTAACTGGTGGTCAGTTCCAGCCGTTTGTCAGCATCGAGGTCAAAGCCGAGCTTAGCCAGAAGATCGAACTCACGGGAGTCGGCAATACCGCCCTGACCGTTCGGGTCCGGAGGAATGCGGTCGCCATCGGCGTCGAAGAAGTTTGCCCGCTGTTCATAGGAACCGCGGAACTGGTAATCAAAGTCGCCGGAGCCGCCCGTCACGCTCTGGGACAGCCCGAACTGCTCGCTGTCCTTGATATGTTCGGTGGAGAATCCGCCGTTCAGTTCGGTGCGGTAAAGGGGTGCGCCTTTTTCGTTCTTGCGGGTGATGATGTTGATGATGCCGCCGGTGCCGCCGAAACCGTACACACCGTTGGAGCCCCGAATCACCTCGATACGCTCAATGGAGGAGGGATCAATGGAGTTCAGGGAATGCAGCCCGTCACGAAGACTGATGGTTTGGGGGATACCGTCAATCAGCACGAACAAATTGCGGCCTCTCAGAGTCTGGGCAACAGTAGTCAGTCCATGAGTAGAGGGCGACAGGCCGGGTACGGTTTTGGCCAGGATGTCGCCGATGTTGCCGCCCAGAGAGGACTGCTCTTCAATGGCGTTTCGGTCAACAACCGTGACGGCACCCGGATTTACATTCAGAGAGTCAAGGCCACGTGTGGCAGTCACTTCAAGCGTACCAAGCGACTTTGGAGTCTGTTCGGCGCCTTCTTGTGCGGTGGCAGTTGTAGCGCACCCAAGCGCGAGGATCATTGAGAGGCGTAGTTTGTTGGTTTGTCGGAGCATTATTGGCACCTAATGGTTTGACTTAATTTAGAATGCGGAATCTAAACTAAATGTAATCGATTATCAATACCATTAAGAATATAACAAGTTCCAGGCGCCGGATCGGGGTGTTCTCCGCTTCCAACCTCACCAAGCAGCGATACTTGATCACACCCTGTTGCAAATGGTTCTTATTCGCGTTTAGCATTGCCCCCTGCACCTAAGGAGGCAAAAATGATCTACGACAATGTTGCCAGCTGTATAGGAAATACACCGCTCGTCAGGCTCTCACGGGTCTTTGCAGAAAAAAACGTTACCGTTCTCGCAAAGATGGAACTCATGAACCCCGGCGGAAGCATCAAGGACAGACCCGCCAAGTATATGCTGGAAATGGGCATCCAGGCCGGCACGATCAACCACGACAGTCACATCATTGAAAGTTCCTCGGGCAACCTGGCCATTGCCCTGGCCATGATCTGCAAGCTGAAGGGGCTCGAATTCACCGCCGTGGTCGATCCGAAAATCTCCCCGGCCAACCTGAAGATGTTAAGGCTGTACGGCGCCAACGTCGTATCCGTTACGCAAAAGGATGAGAACGACGGTTATCTGCTGACCCGGATCAACACCGTCAAACAGCTCCTCCATTCCATACCCAACTCGGTCTGGATCAACCAGTACGCCAACCCGGACAACTGGCGCAGCCACTATTACGGCGAAGCGCGGGAAATCCTTGGGCAAATCAATCACCAGATCGACTACCTGGTTATAGGCGCGAGCACCTCCGGGACCCTGATGGGGGTGTCCCGCTGCCTGAAAGAAGTATTTCCGGCCATGCGGGTCATCGCGGTGGACATCGTCGGCTCCATCCTGTTCGGCGGCAAGTCGGCTCCCCGCGAAATCCCCGGCATTGGTGCCAGCCGGATTCCGGAATTGTTGTCCGCAAACGAAGTGGACCAGGTGGTCTACGTCGACGATTACGAATCCGCCCTGGGCTGTCGTCGTCTGATTGCCGAAGAGGGCATTTTTGCCGGCGGCTCCAGTGGCTCCTCGATCTCGGCGATCGAGAAGCTCCTGCCCGAGATACCCGCGGGCAAATGCATCCTGACGCTGTTGCCTGACCGTGGCGATCGCTACCTTGATCTCGTCTATAACGAGGAATGGCTTGAAATGGTAAAGCAGCGTCATTTCAAGCAAGCAACCGATACCCACGAAGAAATTGCTTAATCGAACTCCAGGGAACTCATCAATGACCAACACCGCAACACTCCGCTATCTCAGCCAATCCGACCTGAAAGCGCTGGGCGCAGATCACAGTCATGCTTTCATTGAGGCGGTCGAGGAGGGTCTAAGGCTTCACGCCGAGGGCAATTTCGTCCAGCCACTCAAGCCCTACCTGCGCTGGCCCGGGGCCGACCATATTGCCGACCGGATCATTGCCATGCCCTGTTACTTGGGTGGCGAGAACCCCATGGCGGGCATCAAATGGATCGGCTCCCGCCAGCACAACCCCAGCAAACACCAGCTTCCCCGGGCGAGTGCGCTGATCGTCCTCAACGACGCCCAGACCAACTACCCCGTGGCGGTGATGGAAGGCGGCCTGATCAGTGCAATGCGAACCGCGGCCATTACCGGCGTGGCGACCCGATACCTTGCGGTCAGCAACTTTACCGATGTCACGATCATTGGCTGTGGCCCCATCGCACACATGCAGGTGAAAACCCTGCTCGAGCAATACCCGCAGATCCAGACGGTGCACCTGTATGACCTGAAACCAACCGCCGCCCACCACCTGATCAGCGAATTCGCCGCGGACTATGCAAGCACCCGGTTTGTTATCCATGAGTCGGCCAAGTCGGCGGTGGAGCAGGCCGACGTGCTGGTGACCTGTACCGTCTCCGACAAGCCCTATATCCCGTTCGAGTGGATCAAGAAAGGCTGCTTTATTTCCAACATCTCGATCATGGACATAGAGCGTGATGTCTTCCTGAAAGCCGACAAAGTGATCGTCGACGATTGGAACCAGTCCAACCGCGAGAAAAAAGTGATCAACGTGCTGGTGGAAGAAGGCCTGTTCAGCCGGGAGCAGCTGCACGCCGAACTGGGCGAGATTGTTTGCGGCTCCGTCCGGGGCCGCGATAACGACGACGAAATCATCCTGCTCAATCCGATGGGCATGGCCATTGACGACATCGTGTGCGCGCGCTGGTTCTACCAGGCCGCCGAAAATAACAACGCGGGCACTGAACTCCCCTTGTTCTAGGAAAACGACAATGCGGCGTCAGCTTTATACCGACCAACTGCAAAAACTGATCGATGCCCTGTTCATGGAGGATTTCAATGGCGCCAGCAGCCACCTGCATTGTACCAGTTCATTCCTTTCCATCACCCTGGACAGCACCACCCGCCTGGAACTGGCGTGTTCCCGGCGGGACGGGCTCAGGCCCTACCGGCTTCGGGACGACGAAGTGTACCTTTGCAGTGACCAACGGCGCAGCCGGCTGAAAGCCCGGCACCTCATGGCCCAACTGGTTCAGGCGTCATGGTGGCCGGCCACCAACCGGACGCAAGCGGTGCAGTGGTGGGAGGAGTGTTTCGATTTCATCGACGGCCTTCCCCACCTGCTCCGGCTCGCCACCAACCGGGGCCATTCGACCCTGACTGCCAGCGAATACCTGGCGATGGCCGCAGATCGACCGTTCCATCCCTTTGCCCATGCAAAAGGGGAGCTTGCGGCCCTGGTGTCGCCAACGGAAACCCAGGACCCCCGCCTCCACTGGTGGGCCGTTAACCCGGACCAACTGATGACCCGGCAGGCAGCGCGGCCCGCGGAGTTGTTGCTGGCCGGTGCCGAACTGGTCAGTCTCAACCACCAGCTTAACACCCTGGCGCCGGGGCACGTCGCCCTGCCGGTGCTACCAAGCCAGCACGCGGCGTTGCTGTCAACTGCCGCCGGGGTGGATGCCGTAGACCTGCGGTTCTCATCGCCGGCGGGACAGCCGACCTCGTCCCTGCGAACCCTGATCAGCGGAAGCGATGAGTATTTGCACCTGAAGCTTTCCACCAGCGCCAGGACCCTCGGGGCCATCCGTTCGATGCCCCCACGGTACCTTGTCAACAGTGACCAGTCCCACCAACTGCTGGAACGCATCCTGGCGCAGCACACCGAGTTGGCGCAAACCTTGGCGCTGTGCGACGAAAGCCACTGGTGGGTCGTGGGGCGGGAACAGGACATGATCAGCAATCCGGGGCTGTTCGGCTGCCAGCTGCGTTATTTGCCGCGGGCTGCTGGAGCCCAACCGGACCAACTGATCACCTTGTCCGCGCTGGGCTTCGCCCATGCACCGGTGTGGCAGCAACTGCTCGGCGATGACATCGAGCCCTGGCAGGCGGTCAAGGAGCTGACGGCCCGGTTCATCCAGACCTTCCTGACCTTGTGGTGCCACGGCGTCATGCCGGAATGTCATGGTCAGAACCTGCTCGCCCGCTATCAGGGCAAACGGCTAAGCGGCTTCGTGTTGCGGGACCACGACACCCTGAGAATTTGTCCAACCCGGCTCAAGCAGCAAGGGCTGCCATTGCCCGACTACCAGATCGACTGGAGCACGCCCAACTCGCTGGTGCTGGGGTCAGACGAACGGCTACTGGCGTATTTCACAACCCTGGGGCTACAGGTCACCTTGTACCCCATTGCCCTGGCGGCACTTAATCACGGCAACCACAGTGAAACGGACTTTTGGAACTGGGTGCGGGTGTGCCTTGAAGAGTACGCCGCAACACTGGCCGATAAGCAACTGAAACAGGTCCTGTGCAAATTCTTGCTGGACGCCGAGGTATGGCCATTCAAGCAATTGCTCACACCGCTGTTAAATCAACAGGCTGCTTCAACAGGGATGCCAAGCGCCATGGGACACATCCACAACCCGCTGCTTACCTCCCGGCCAAACGCTCTCCCAGCCGAACAGGACTTAACGCAAGCTCGGGACCATGAAACCACAACCTAACGTTTTCACACTGCTGTTTTGCTGCCAGTTCCTGGCCACCTTTGGCTTGATGGTGCTGGTGCCGGTCATGCCCCTGTACCTGGAGAAGCTGACCACCAGCACCAACGCATCGGCGGCCTGGGCGAGCGTCGCCCTGGCGGCTCCCGCCATAGGCGGGCTGCTGACAGCGCCAGTGGTCGGACGCCTGGCGGACCGCTGGGGTTACCGGACGGTGCTGTTTCTCGCCCTGGCCGGCTTTTGCCTTTCGCTGGTGCTGATGTCGACAGCCGGTACCCTGGTGCTCTTCCTGTTTGCCCGGGTGTTACTGGGGCTGTGTGGTATCTCGGTGGCCATCATGGCTTACACCAGCCATACCACGGGTTTGCCAGGGGCCGGGCTGTCCAGGGGCGTGGCCCTGGGAAAACTGCAGAGTGCCATGGCGGCTGCCTGTCTCAGTGGCCCCCTGCTTGGCGGGCTCTTCATGGACCTGTGGGGGATGGAGCTGCTGCTAAACCTGACAGCAGCCGTGACCTGCGTTGCCCTGGTCGTGGCGGCGACGCTGCTCCGTAAAGTGCCCGGGACAACTGACAGCGACCACGGCACGCCATTGCCCAAGCGGTGGTACTGGCAACGGCGCCACCTCTCCTGGCTCGCCGCTGGCACCCTGGCACAGGGCGGGGCCTTCGCCCTGGTCACCTGTTTTGCGCTTTATATCCGTGAGCTCGGCCCCCAGGCGTTCCCCGCCGCAACCACAACCGGCGTGCTGCACGCCCTAGCCTGGGCCGCCACCTTCCTTGCCGGCAGCTACTGGGGCAGGCGCAATGACCAGCGCCAGGCCAGCGACAGCTTCATCCTTGCGTCGGCCGGGTGCGGCACCGCCATCCTGGCACTGGTCTGGGTGGACAGCCTTTGGCTGGTTGCGCTGCTGCGCCTTGCACAGGGGTTCTTCTTCGCCGCTCTGATCCAGTCGGTCATGTACAGCGTGAGCGACCAAGTGGCACCGGGCCAGCAAGGGCAGGCCATAGGGACCGCAAAGAGTGCCCTGGTCACCGGCCAGTTGATCGGTCCACTGGTGGCCGCCGCTACCTATTCACTGTTCCAGGCCGCAAGCGCCATGGCAGTTACCGCCGGATTCTTCCTGGCTGCCAGCCTCCTGATGACGACCTTCAGATATTCAACCTACCCAGAGGTAACCCACTCATGACGTCGGCCCATGCCCACCATTGGCATTACAAACTCTTCGAACAGTATCTCAATACCTTTTTCAGGGAGACTGGCGTGGATGTTCGCGAAAACCTGCTTTCCCGCCCGGAAGACCTGACCTGGGAAGGGCAACAGGCCACCGACAGTGACCTCTATTTCCGCTACCGGTTTACGGCCTCGGACACCGTCCTGTACGGCAGCCTCAAGCACCTTTCCCTGACCGGCTACCACCGATACGGTCACCGGTTCTGGCTGCAACAAGGCTCAGCGAGCACCACCAGCGAACTGACGGACATCCGCCCGCTGCTGCGACTGATCTGTGAACAACTGGCCTACGATGCCGGTGGAGATAATGAACGGGTGGCGGCTGCGGCGACATTGTACGAGAGCATGTGCAACAGCGTTGATAAATCACGCTTCTTTCTCGACGCGCGGCGCCTCCAGGCCGACGGACCGTCCGTAGTCGATGAGTTTACCGCGGCGGAGCAGGGTATGGTGCTCGGGCACCCGTTTCACGTTACCTCGAAAGCCAGTACAGGGCTTTCGGAAAAGGATATGCGACGTTACAGCCCGGAACTGGGTGCCTCCTTCAAGCTCCATTACTTCGCGGTGGCACCGGCACTGGTTCAAACCTTGTCGGCTGGGGCCGAGGTCGCCCAATTGATTGACCCGGCCACCCAACGGGAAGCCCGGCAACAGCTGGAGGAACTGGCCGGTCAATACCAACTGGTACCCTGCCACCCCTGGCAGGCTAACTTCCTGCTGGAGCAGGCTGAGGTTCGCCGCAAGCTCGAGGAGGGCGAGATCATTTCCCTCGGCCCCCTGGGTCAGGTGGCCTGGCCCACGTCCTCGGTCCGCACCGTATGGTTGCCGCAGAGCGGGCTGTTCCTGAAACTGTCGCTGGATGTCCGGATCACCAACTTTATTCGCAACAATACCCCTGATCAGGCCAAGCGCGCCATTGACGCCAGCCGCCTGATCAACCTGATGACCCCGGACGAACGCAGCGAATCCCTC
>Ga0247720_100550_pt1 | contig 12702 bp, 20 predicted proteins | sample MSEWel2015_12_15_FD_189078 | JGI IMG/M metagenome (GOLD analysis project Ga0247720, IMG submission 189078) | Subsurface sediment microbial communities from gas well in West Virginia, United States - MSEEL Well Study Marcellus 3H_2015_12_15 | ecosystem: Environmental > Terrestrial > Deep...
TCTGGTTTAAGTGCCTCCGCAGGTCTCTGAATTGTTGGGGGAGGGGAGGTCACATGGAGTAACAAATGGTCTCGGTTTGCACAAATCGAAATCATCCAAAATGAAAGCTTAAAGCATCAACAAAAACTGTCATAAAAGACTTTATAGCCCAAGGGAAATGTATAATGAAATTAAAAGCACTTAGCACAGCAATGATTCTTGCAACTGTGCCTATGACAGGCGCATTTGCAGCAGCACTAGATCGTTCAGGCCAATCTATTGCAGCCTTCCTACAACCTGGCAACTATTTTGAAGCAGGTATTTCTGTTTTAGACCCATCTGTATCTGGTAAAGCTAATGCAGGTTATACACCTAACGCTGCTATTCCTGCAGCATTAGCTGGTCTTGAGAATACCTCTCTATCAGACATGGGTGAAGATTATTACTTCCCAAGTGCAGCATTAAAGTTTCAAGTAGCTGATAAATTATCAGTGGGTCTTTTATACGATCAACCTTTTGGTGCTGATGCAGCCTATTCAGTTGGTGATGCTGGAGCAAACCCAGCATTAGCAGGCTTGGGACTTCCAGCTGCATTATTTGCTGGACAGGGCTTATTCCATGATGGCCAAGAAGCAACTGAAGTAGAAGTTACAACCGAAAATTTAACGTTCCTATTAGGTTTCCAACCAACTGAAAACTGGAACCTATATGGTGGTGCAGTATACCAGACCGTTAAAGGGAATGTTCAATTACGTGGTACCGCATACGGTTCTACTATTGCATTAGGCCAATATAATGCAGATATGAAAGAAGATTCTGCAGTAGGCTGGATTGCAGGTTTAGCTTACCAAATTCCTGAAATCGCATTAAAAGCATCTTTAACGTATCGTTCTGAAATTGATCATGAAGCAGCAACGAATGAATATGGTACAAGCTTAATTTTAACTGGTTTAGTTCCTGGGCCAGGTGCGGTATATAACGAAAACACTACTACTAAAATTACAACTCCACAATCTGTAAACCTTGATTTCCAAACTGGTATCATGGCTGACACAGTCGCTTTTGCTAATGTGCGCTGGGTAAACTGGGAAGATTTTTCAATTCGTCCTGAACAGTTTGGTACAGTTTCAGAAGCTTTAGGTGCCGCAGGCTTAACCCCAGATAATCCAAATGGTTTTGACTTAGTGGGTTATACAGATGATCAATGGTCAGCTACTGTAGGTGTAGGCCGTAAATTTAATGAAAAATGGGCAGGTAATGTCTCTGTAGGTTGGGATTCAGGTGCAGGCAACCCTGTTTCAACTTTAGGTCCAACTGAAGGTTACTGGAATGTTGGCCTAGGTCTGCAATTCTCACCTGCTGCAAACTACTTTATCGCTGGTGGTGTGAAGTACTTCTGGTTAGGTGATGCTAAAGCTCAACCTGCATCAATGTTTGGTACAGGAAACTCTGTAGCACAATTTGAAGATAACCATGCTTTAGGTTACGGCTTAAAAATGGGCTATCGCTTCTAAGCTCTGATTAAATAAAAACCACTTTCGAGTGGTTTTTATTTTTTAACTCTAATTTTATACACTTGCATATCATTTGCTTGTTTTACAAGCAATTAATCCTGCTCCAAATATTAATTTTTTAAAATTTATCTTTTATTTTTATTTTCTTATTTATCATTTAGTTAATATAAAAATATAGTATAAATACTCTAAGCAACCCTTTTATTTAACCGCCTTAGTTCATTTCTTCAACAGAGCTGAGTATTTACTCTTTTTAAAATTATGTTACTTTCCCAGCACATTTTTGTTACAGATGGCATCAGGGAACGTACCATGAAGCTCAATGGGGTTCTAGGGATTTTCCCCTCTAAAGTAACATAGAACGCTACAGGTATTATATTATATGGTCTGTGGCGGTGGGTTACCTTCCAATATTCTGCCATCTTATATAAACACCATCAATCATATTGGCGTTTATTCATCATGGCAATTAGTAATGAACTCTCGATTCTGACTCAGGCAGAACAACGAGACTTGTATTCAGCACCTCAGTTTTCTATTGAGGAACAACGTTTGTATTTTTCGCTAAACGATGTAGAACAGGCCGAATGCCGTACTATCAGGCTTACTAAACATCGTTGTTATTTCGTGGCGCTTCTGGGCTATTTTAAATCTAAGCCAGTGATCATTGCTCCGAGTTTCCGTGATATCAGTATCGACATGCAGTTTATTGCCTCCCAAATTCAAAGAGGTAAAGGGATCAGGCCTTTCAGTGTCAGTAAAATGCAGCGTGACCGTATTTACTCAAGGATACTGCGTCTACTAAATTACAATAAGTGGAATGAAAAACAGCACCTCAATGCTCTGTGCCACCACCTGGTTTACATTGGTCATGCCTGGCTGGAGCCTCGACACCTCTTTGATGCGGCCATTGAATACCTTGCCAGCCATAACATTGCCATTCCTAAGTACTCCGTGCTTCAAAGACTGATAAGCCGCACAATGCAACAGGTCAGAAAAGACCTGACGCTCCAACTGAATCAACTTACCAGTAATGAACTTAACGTCTTTCTGGACAACATAATCACTACTAAAGACGACGGGCTGAGTCTGAGCCATCTCAGGGGTGGTGCCAAAAGTCTGACCGTGCCTGAGCTTAAAAAAGAGCTCGCCATTTACCACCGGTTAGCACCATGGCACACGCAAATAAATGACGTTGTGGACAGGCTCAATCTGTCGCTAAAAAATCGACAACACTTCAGCGGCCTTATTGATTACTACGGCAGTAAAGGAGGAGTGTTGAGCAACCTTTCGCGGTCGACATCCAGGATGTCATTAAGGTCGGCCCACAAATTAACGCATTTTTCCCAGACCTCCGAGAACAGGCGTGTACGGAAGGTGTAAAAGAAGTGCTGGTGCTTTCCCAGATTCCTGTTGTTGCCTTTCGGGGCGTTTATTTCGATCCCGGCTTGCCATTTTCCACGCCGGTCAGTCTTGAACTGCAGTGTTATTCCGTGAACACCCGCGCCATGAAAGGGCCCGGTGGACGGGTGGGTCTCATTGACGAACTTTTGGTACTGGTACCAGTCGGATTCAGCGCCCCAGGTTGCGTTCTGCAGCTCAGCCCGTAGTCGCTGTCGTTTGAAGAACGGGCACCTGTCGTCCTGGTAACGAAATTCGTCCCCACAAGTGCTGAAATACTGCTGATGATTCTTATCACTGTAGGCGACAGTCACGCGATATCCGACAAAACCGTTTGGGTGTTCGCCTTTTCCGTAGTATTTGATGCTCATGCTGTGCGATTCAGGCCTTCCTTGTCGTTTCCACGGGGAGATATCTGCTGGCGAAGAGCTTCGGCGTCATCAGCGTTCAGCTGGGGTAGGGTCATATCCACGCCGCCTGTCCCAACGGTCTCCAACTTCAGCGTTGCGGCCCCGAGCTTCTGCTCGATGAGGTTGGCATGGGATTTTACGTTCCGGATGTCCGCCAGCTTAATGATCTGATTTTTGCGGACTAGCTTACCCACCTCGAATTCTATAACCAAATCACTCACATCGACCTTCAGCGATCGGGCTCTGTTGTAAGCCAGCAAAACAGTGAGGGTAAAGATTGCCGCAAAGATGGCAGTGGCCGGGGCAGGGTTTTGTTTCATCCACGCAACACCAACCCTTGCCAAGCTCTCGGGCGGAGCCAGCACGGACACCCCAAGAACCAGAAGCCCGGCCCTCAAGATCCAGCCGGAGGCTGTGTTGAGTACGAACGCTGCGCGGTTGAAGGTCATATCATCAGCTTTTCATCATGATCAGATCTGTTTCTTTCGCTTTTCTGATTTCGGCAACCAGATCTTCAACGTCGTTATACGTGAGGTCCCCCAGATTAGCTGAGCCATGCTTACTAAGGCGCTCTTTTATGATGCTCTTTGCGCCAGGCGAATCCTGCACATAGCGGCCAAGGGCCAATGCATCCAGTCTCGACAATTGCTCACTGCCACTGGATTGCATCTTTTTCCACCCGGAGGCGACACAAGCCACGCATAGTGTTGTTATGAACCCCGTAGTTATAAGGGCTATGTGTTTCTCAGCATCAGTGATTGTGAGTTCACTACCAATCAGAATGGACGCGACCAGTGTGCTTATAAGTGCACCAATGATACCCAGAGAAAGACGGAAAGAGCCTGGCTTTGAGAATTCCACTTGATCTGAACTCTGACTCATCAGATTGTTTCTCCCTCAGGTGAAAACGGAAAGGGTGCAGGGGCCTGTCTTTCTGTAAGGTCTTTGAAGCCCAGGTTGAGAAGTGCCTCAGCGAATTCTTCGACGTTTCGATTTTCGTCGTCCCAACTTGCCATCAGTTGGATCAGTTCCGGCATGCTGGCAAGCGCGTGCCAACCATCGTCATAAGCCTTCAGGCGAGGAGCGACGTAAGGCCCAACATCTTCCCATTCGATCATGAATTCGCCGGTTGTCCCACCTTCTTTGTGAAAGAACCCAATATTGAGGCGATCTTGAACGCGGCCTTCAGGGAGCTGACCTTTTGCATACCATGCACGACTGTACCAGTGAAACCCTTTTACGCAGTCTTTATGTTCTTTGCCCATTACTTTATCTCCCGTCAGCGTTAGTCCATGGTTATGGTGACATGAACTTTGAAAACGCAACCGGTAAGCTTCAACCAGCCGCGCTGCCCTGACGGCGCAGGATCTCCTGTTGAACTTCACGCTGGGCTTTGAGACAAAGAGCTGGCATTGCAATGAATGCGAATCCGGACAGGACAGCTGCAACCTTAACCAGCCCATGAAATATCGTCTGAAGAAGGGCAGGGGCCTCCGCAATGGGGATCTGGATCACATTGGTCCAGATGGCCACAAAGAAAAGCAGCGGGACCCCAACCTGAAAAAGTGATCTCCAGAATTTCCTGTCGAGTTCCGTGTTGGCCATTTGGAGCTGGCTGTCTTTCAAATTCTCTACGTCGATGATCTGCATTGCAGTCTCCAATTAAATGTTGGTGTTCGAGGCTGTTTCTGAGGTTGGAAATAGCTTTGGTGTCATGTTTGTCCGGTCTCGGTTTGCTTCAGCTGGGCCAATCGTTCCCGAAGGATTGCCAAAGCTCGATCGCGATTACGGAACTGGGCGCGGTCCCTTGTCTGCTCGACAATCAATCCGGTTGGTATGTGACGTATGCGAACACCGGTTTCCGGGCGCAAGCTGTAACTCCCCTTGTTAGGGCTGATGGCATCGACTTGCAGGGTTCGTGCTGACATCTCATAGCGTATGTTGTCGATATCACCGGGTACGAAATGGAGAGGAACGAGATCGATCTCCGGGAACTTGTCCTCTTTGCCATTGGGATCAGCAACCCACCACCAGCGCTCACCGTTCGCCCCAGCGGCGGGCGTTGTAGTGACCGCCACGCCCTCGGGTGTTTGTACCTGCATATTTCCTGTAACCTTGCTCATGCGGCCTCCTGCAGTCCCTCGCTGGCCTCCGGGCCGGCGAGCAGGGCGACATGCCTGGCCGTCAGCTGCAGATTTGAGCCAAAGGCTTCGTTGGCTACATCCATCGGAACATCCATCTCCTCATTTGCGTGCTCTGCGTTGCGCAGCCAGCCCATCAGGCGGCCAAACTCTGTGTTGAGCTTACAGGCGAATCGCTGGTTCAATTTCAGGTGAATGGTGCCTTTCTTGAATGCCTTGGCTTCGAAGAGAATCGCTTCTTTCCCAGTCTTGTGGTCCATGAACATGAAGTTCACTTTCTTACCTGAGGTCCACTCGAAATCGTGAGCCCGCTTTTGTCCGGTCGTATCAAAGCCGAGGTTGTTCGCGACAGTCGCGATGTCGTCCAGCAGGCCTGCGGCGTGGTCCCCAAGCCCGCTCTTGGTATGCTCAAAGGAATACTCTGATACACAGATCGCTTGGTAGAGCTCCAGCACAATGCGGTAATCAAGGCCGTAGCGCTCGATATCCGGCTTACGACCGTATCGCCAGTCCTCATCGGAAAACACGCGCTCATTGGACTTGTATTTGACCACGTTCGCTTGGTAAGTCATTCGTTTAACCAGCGCGATGAGCTGAGCATCGAAGTAGTTGTTACAGTTTTTGATCACCCAGGACAGCAGGGCGTGTGCGTTTGAGGCTGAGAAGTCGATGTGGGTCGAGGCGTTCAGCTTATCGAGCACCTTTTTGCGGGTGTCCTGAGTCAGTCGGCTTGTGACTGTTCCGAGATGTGCAAACAGCTCTTGCCAGTAGGCGTCTTTCAGTCCGGTTATCTTGAGTTTCAGGGCCTTGGCCAGTGACTCCGTGTTCACGCCCATCTCATAGAGCATGACGGAATCCAGCTCGCAGATCCGCTGATAATCGCCAAGAAGCTGCTCCAAGTCTTCATGGTAGAAAAGCTCTAACGCCTGAACGAGTCCATTGGAAGTGACCAGCTCTTGCCCGGTCTTCACACGCTCTTTGACCTTGTTCTTGATGGCATCAGCTGGATTGAGATTGTCGAATGAGGCCTTGCTCGCGTTCTGAGCGAAGTTTTCATTAAACCACTGATCAAAGGGATCTGTTTTGAGGCCTTGGGCTCCGGAGCCGTGATGCATGCAGCCGTCATAAGCCAGACGGATAGACAGGATGTTAACCCGCGCACGAGCCCGGCGATCAGCATCAGGGCCTGCGAAATCGAATGTCCCGATAACTTTCGCTTCAGCTTTGCGTGACTCCAGGATGTCCGCCAGCCCGGAATCCTTCTCCCAGCGTTCCGGGATCACGAGGTACACCAGTTTTGCGTTAGCTTCGCCCACAATCTTGCGGGCCCAGCCAGAAAATTCAGAGTAGGGAGGGTTGCTGAAGATGACATCTACGCGCTTATCAATCAGCGCCTGCTGCATCAGATCGGTACCGATGGTAATGACAGAGGCATCCTGAGCTTCAACGAGCAGTTGGCTCTTCTCAATGGCAAAGCGATTGCCGTTAGTTAGCGCCTGCAGTACGCGCCCGTCGCCGGCACCGCAGTCCAGTACGGAGATGGTGTCGATAGGGTCTTCGCGGAACAGTGTCATTTGACTGCGGATATCATCTTTGACGCATTCGATCATAGCGTCAGTCGTGGGGTACCACTCGAAGTCCTGATCTTGTTGTTTCAGGTTCCGGACCATCAGGTTTGCGCTCATTTGCTGCATGGGTTGCTCCCGTGTCTGCTTTGTCGATCTGTTTTCAGCTTCCCACGGTTTTTTAAAATGCAACGCCAATGTTTAGCGGCGAGGGTTGTAAAAAAGGCCCACGGTGTGGGCCAAGTACACTTTGGTATCTCACGGAGACTCAATGACACATCAAGTCCCGGCTACTGTCTCTCGATTAGGGGTAGTTTTGGCCAGAGTGGCTGCGTTTTTTGTGCACGAACTTCGATGGACCAAAAAAAAGCCCCACCAAATGGTGAGGCAAAGAGCGCATGAGACTCTCAGAGGTCGGGGAAAACAGGGAGGGAAACCCCTTCGCCACTGTAGAGTCACTTTTACAATGACATACGTTTTCAAAACGCAAGCTCGAAAAATCCAAATTTCGCATGCGAAATATCCAGGCACAAAAAAGCCCGAGTTAGAAACTCGGGCTCGGGACTACATCCAGGAAATAACAAACCAACCAGCAAGAGGGACCTTGCTTAGACATCATCATACATATCTGCGTGGGTTATGCACGCACAGAAAAAAGCCCGAATAAATCCGGGCTCAAAGGTGAGTGCATGAGATTGCACTGTCAAACGCACTAAACGTGACAATAGTTATTACGCCACAAAATGACGCTGAATGAAATGCTAGTGGGTTGTTTCATCGCCTGGCATCTCTACGCGAACAAGAACCTCACCAGCCATGTCGATCAGCAGAGTTTCTTCGCTACGACGATGGATCGCATAGCTGATCAGGTATTTCGCGGCAATTCTTGCTGCGGCGTCCTCACCGAATTTATCGGCGTAGGCCGAGAGCTGTTCAGCCAGTTCTCGACGGTCTTCCTTCGTGTCTGGTCTGCTTTTTCGTTTGTCTTGCTTCACTGTCCAGCAATCTCCAATCAGTCGAGCCACTTGGCGCAATGAGATTTCAGGTCTTCGAGCGTTAGGCGCTTCCTGAAGGTTTTATTGCGAAAGCTCTCTGCTGGGAATGGCTCGCCTTCGATCATCTCTGGTTGTGGCTTGAGCCAGCGGTAAAGCTGTTCGGCTGTGTGGAATTGATGCCTACACTGGTATCCCAGATCAGGGCTGAGGCGAACGCCACGAATGCAGGCGCGGTCACGCGGATGAATGCTTTCAAGAAGAGAAATCAGAGGGCTTTCAGGCCGGAACAAGCGAGGGATTTTACCTCGCGTTTGAAAGTCCACCAGCGCCTTCGGGTGTGTGGCGATCCACTTGGCTTGTCTGGGATTCATCAGTGCGCTCCGTTTTTTTGATTCACACTGATTGTCACTCGGGTTCCTGAAATGCAAGTCTCCTCTGGGGCACGAGCCCCAAGAGTCAGTCAAACCAGCCTCGTTTCCTTGCGGCTGATATTCCCCAGGCAAGAACCTTACAGGCTGTGGCTGTCCCTTCTAAAAAGAGAGTTGTTGTGCCCGTGATGTCCAAATGAGAAAGCAGGGAAAGAGTCAGTGCGGCAAAGCGGAGTGTGTTTTCTGTTTTCTGAATAAATGCTTCTTTGTTCATTGAGTACCTCTTATTGTTAGTGTCCAGTCGTATTTATGCTCGGAGCCCGATTTCTCGTGTCCTACATCTCGGGGCACGGTTTACTCAGCGGCTCATAGTTATTTATAAAAACCGGCTTCCTAAATTCATCGTGTAGGGGTAATTGCTTATCCGAGGGGGGTGAGCACAAAAAAACCCGAGACTCGGCTCGGGTTTGGAGGGTTTTTGAACAGCCCCTGAGACCTTTCAGAGGCTGTTGAATTAGGTCGCCGGAGCCCGTCGGCTCCGACTCGGGCCGGGGAGGAGGAATCGGCCCTGATCCGGGGTCAGCCGGAAACTTGCAGACATGACGCTGTAGGTTCGGTGGTCATACTATCTCTTCAGAAACGGCCCAATCGAACAATTCAGCCTCAAGCGGTAGTAATACTCCGTCATCTTTCGCGATCCAGTTCTGAATTTCAGTGTCAGTTTGTAAGCCACATCGCGCCTTTATTTTCCTGCGCAATTTTCAAGCGTCGTTTTCCTGTTATTGTCGGCCCCACTGGGGCTGCAGGTACTGTCCGTTGAGTCTGATCAGCAACTGCTTGGTAACTTCTCCCTTGAGCGCTACAAATCCGGCCCCGAAGGCTCTTGTGTGGCTTTCTTCAAGCACGGCTGAGGCAACGTTCTGCCCCTCTGGTGTAAGAGGTAGGGCGGTTTTGCTGCCTGTGAACACCACAGGCTTTTCTGCATCGAACGATCTCGGCAAGTCGCAGGCCTGCAGGTAGTCGGTACCCAACAGCACGAGGGTCAGATCGGCCTTCGGCTGCTGGAGCAGAGGGAGCATTGCCTCTCGCAGTCCCAGTGCTTTGCCTTTTCGGCGGATCTCGACGGAGCTGAGTCCAGAGAACGTGTCCTCGTAGCTCTGAATTGTTTCGTTCGAACCGATCAGACCGTACTTTGCCGACACGATAGACAGAGTGATGTCCAGGTTCTCCGCCGTTTCGATCCCTTCCAGGAGTTTTCTGTGTTGTGCGCCGGCATATAGGTAGCGTGCCTTGCAAGAACCGGCGTCCAGCATCTTACTGGCGGTGCAGGACGAAATGATATGAACGCTCTTGATCGGGCGATCGATCCCTGTTGGGAAAAGCTCCGTGAGCAGATCAAAGCGATCATCTACCAGTTCTGTTGGAACATAGTCAATCAGTTCCCTTGGCACGGTATAACCGCGCTCAGCCATTGTCTCGTAATGGGAGCGAAGACGAACCATTGTCTTGCCTTGTTCACTGGGGCTGTAAACCCCAATGATTTCCCAGTGATTACCTTGAAAGCTGATCATCTTGCCCTTGGCTTGTGTGCAAATCTCGGTCATGACGCAGGTTGAACCTCTTTGCCAGTTGGTCCTGTGACTGGAATGTTCAGGTTTCGACGCAGCTCTGCGTTGTCGTGGCCTTTGCAGATCCGCTGATAGAAATACTCGATGCTCTCGCGCATCTTCGGACGGCTCTCTCCGTTGAAGACGCCACTTTCCAGGATTTCACCGGTCTCGATGATCTTGGGCCGCCAATGCGGAATTGGTGCGGTAAAACGAACCGCTTCGAACTCAACGTCCCCAATGGTAAAGCGGTTGGACTGGCTCATTTTGCTGAAAGGCACAATGGATCTCCCTGCTGTTTGCTATTCAAAGTGAATGGAGGAGGCGACTTTGGCCGCGAGACGCTGCTTCACTTCATCGGGAATGACGATCTTATCCCGCTTGAAGAAACTCCCATCGTCGCCAATATGCGACCAGCGTTTGAGCTTCATGCCTTCAACCTTGTGCTCCCAGTGGGTGAGCCAAAGCCGGATGCCATCGCTTTCGCTGACTGCGTTGAACTGGTACCGGGTATAACCGGCATCGAATTCGAGCTTTTCTTCAACCTTCAAAACCACGATTTGCTCCTTTGTAACCGAGCAGCTCAACAGCGTGAGCTGCCCATGTGGCTGAGTTGCGCCTTTAAGTCTCTGCGTGCATGTGACGAAGGTCGTCAATCGCCTCGTTTCCCTCCCGGTGCATTGCAGTCTCGATAGCGCGAGGATCGACGCCCTGAAGCTCTTCCTCGCTATAGAGGGTTATTGCATACCCGGCGTCCCGGAGCTTTCCTACCGCCTTTAGCAGCTCACTTTCTTCCATGGCTTTCTCCTTATCGTTCCAGAACAATATCGATGAGTTTCTCAGTGAGACCCGCCAGACACGGGCATTGAGTAATGTTGATCTCGCCGGCATCGGGGCCTTTGCGGAAGTAGGGTGAGACCATCAACGCCACGGACTGGGGCGCGAGCATGGTGCCACTGGGCAACCGACCATTGAGTAGTGGCGTGAAGGCATTGATGGTGACGCGGCCCTTGTAGGTCACATCCTCACCGTGAGCGATGAAAAACTGGGTTTCGGGGTAGTCTTCAACCAGAGCTTGAAGCTTGTCGGTGTAGTAGGACGCCAGCTCATCGAACTCAGCACGGGTAATTTCGTCCTCGCATTCTGACGGATCGTCCAGTTCGTTGAATTCAACATCGAGCTCTACTTCCGCGTGTATGCCGATCCGGCCATCATGGAACGCAACGAAGGTAGCTTCTTCGTGCTGGAATGCGCGTGGATCGCCAATAGAGAGGTGCAAGGGGTGGCCTTGGCTGTCCATCTCCCCGCTGCCGTATCGACCGCGAAGGTGTTCGTAGGCTTCGTAGGCGTCTGATCCTTCGATGATGTTCCAGTGCTGGAGCAGAGTTGAGCGACAGGTGTAGTCGCCCCAACGGTCTGTCAGTGGAATGGGGTAGTTTGGCGTGGTGTTGATTACTGCGATCGATGCTTCTGTCATTTGCGCTCACCTATAACGTCTGGTCTTTGCTGCGTATGCTGTCGGTGTCTGCCCGACTCATTAATAGGCTATCGCGCTTTCTAAAAATGCAAGTTGAAAAACCGGCGATGAGGAGAGGTTTCGCTGTCTCAATCTTCACCATTGATCGCTGCATACAGCGGAGATCTTGGGATCACACCACCGCAAATCTCACAACAACCACGGCCTGTGCTATCACGACACTTATGCAGGTTGTAATACTCCCGCTCAGTGAACGTGAAGGTGTCCCTGATAGCTCTCGTAGGGTGCTCGGAAGTGAATCGTGCAATACCTGATTCTCGGGCTTGCTCAAGCGGGCCAGCCAGCCCGGTATAGGTAATGGTGTGTTCGTCCTGAGTGACGATTTGAGTGACATACATGGTCATTCCTCCATGGCTTTAGCGGAGTTTCGCCAACGCCGACCGCACTGGCAACGCTGTACGGATGACCAATGTGTCCAACTTTTGGACGGGTAAAGGCTCTGACCGGGTGTTCACCCGAATAAAAGCACTGTGAAAGCCAATGCGATGGCGACCTTATGAGACGAAGAATCCCACCACTTGGCGCTTTCAGGCTGACCTTTAGCCAGGCAGAGAAACTTCATCCAAAGGCTCATGTTGATGTAGCCAAGAAACAACCATGCAAGAACAGACCAGCGATTGACACGCTCACCTGGAGCGCCAGACAGCTCCGGCATGTAGGCGAAGACCAAAGCCAAGGTGAAAGTGACGCAAATCACCGACAGAAGACGCTTCCATGCAAGGCGCAAAACCGCGTAAGCCGCATCACGATTGGTCATCGGATCGCTCCGTATCTGTGTGAACGGGAATCAGGCCTTCTCGGGCAAGAGTCTGAAGCTGCCGAAGTGTCACGGGCACGGCATTCTCAGTCAATGCCTCCATCTTTGTTTTCCTGTCACCAAACAGGCGCTTTCGAAGGCGCTCAATAGCACGGATTTCTTTCTCGACCTCCCGTTTTTCTGTCTCAGTGTTCACCGCATCCAGCATGGCAATGCGATCCTGCATCGCCCACTGGAGCACCAGAAACATCGTGTCTGAGCTGGAGTTGAGGTTCATGCTGGAGCCTCGATCTTCAGAGCTTCTGTGTCCTCGACCAGTGCCCACAGATACAGCCGCTTTTCGACGGCTTCGAGCGGGCCGCTGACGGTGCCGGCGTAGTCTTCGAACCACGCCTCACCGGTTTCCGGTTTGTAGCCCAGGAACTGAT
>Ga0247720_100551_pt1 | contig 12696 bp, 15 predicted proteins | sample MSEWel2015_12_15_FD_189078 | JGI IMG/M metagenome (GOLD analysis project Ga0247720, IMG submission 189078) | Subsurface sediment microbial communities from gas well in West Virginia, United States - MSEEL Well Study Marcellus 3H_2015_12_15 | ecosystem: Environmental > Terrestrial > Deep...
CCCCCTTACAAATTGGCACCGATGGCTCCCCCGGCCAGCCCCACCGCCACTCCCAGAAGCAACCGCCGGCCCAAAACCCCTACCTCCACCGCCGTCGGCCAAAGAAAGATGCCCACGTAGTACGAAGCCAAGACGAACAGCGCCCCGGAAAACAAGCCGTGCAGCCAGCCGGCACGGCCCGCCCTGCGTCCGCAGGCAAAGGCGCCGATCGCCGCCGACATTAGCCCGGTGGCGTAGTTAACCGGCCGAAACTTCATTTCGAGCTCGGCCCAAAAATACACCACCACGGCCAGCAAAGCCGCCAAGATCAGGTAGGCCAGGAAAGACACTACGACTCCTTTACATACCGCGTTGAAGGAGAACAGCGGTCCTTCTGCCTGCCGGACCGGGAGAGGTTTTCGCATGTTCCCACCCCTTTTTGAAAATCAACTCCTCCTCTGGTAATGTACGCGGCACCTCCCACCCCCATGACTCTTCGCTAGTCATATATACATCAAGTAGGAGGAGGCGGCTAACCCCGTCCTCTCCCACCAGCAGCCTTAGTCTTCTTGCCGTTTCACGCGTTGGACGATAAAGGCCTGTATTGTAACTCAGCTGCCCTGCTCATGACCCTGTAGGGAGGCGCCTCAAACGAGGCTCGTACCCGCGAGGTAACCGGGATAGCAACCTTTATTGTTTTTCAATCACTCGCACCAATTTGGCTGTATTGTACTCACAGGAGGGAACGAGATTTATACGGTATTCGTCGATTACGATAGTGGCCTCACCCGAGGAACCGGGGGGTCCCAACAACTCTTCAGCCTCATCGTGGTTCTTGAAAACGAACCAGAGAATGCGCGTATCGGTTTTCTCTTTGGGAAGGCTAGATGAGCTTTCTTCGTCGACTTTAAAACGTATCTGGCATCTCAACATTTCCTCGTCCTGCTTCTCGTGAGTATACGTCCCGCTCACGGTGGCTTGGCCGGAAAAACCAGCCCGGACAATCCTTTTCGTCAATGTCATCGACTGATAAATATCCACAATCTCCATTCCTAAAACCTTGTCGCCTACTTTGACCGCTTTCGCGTCGAAGATATTGTCCTCGGCGGCTTCACCGGCAGCAGGGCCAGGAACGTTCATAGAGAACTCACCCTCATTTGCGGGGCGCTCAGCTGTATCGGCGGGGGCCTCATTTTGTTGCTGTCGCGAAAGACCGCAAGCTCCTAAAGACAACGCAAGGGTCAGTAATACGAGCATAACCAAAAGGCGAACGACCCTCGTTTGAACTTTCGGCAGACGGTGCATAGGTATGCTCGCCTCCTCAGGTACTTTCGTTGTCAATAGAGTACCTTCCCAATAGCTTCGTATTCGTCCTCATAAAAGGTTACGCTTACCGATTCGTGTGGTTGAATGTTCTGAGACAGCATACAAATAACTACAACGGCAAGTATTCTGATAGCAACTATACCAAAACGCATCATTAGGGTCAACTACAGCAAAGCACGCGTTAACGTCAGCGTTTACTCTCTGAAAGACGCCGGCGGGTTCAGGCGGGCCAAAGTATCCCAGCCCTCCACCCATATAGGCGTTGATGCGCCCATGCCGGGCGTATAGATAAAGAAAACAGGCTGAACGCCTGTTCTCGGGTTACAACACTTTTTCCGCGTTGCGTTTACTCCTTCTTCGCTTCTTCGCTCCGGTTGGCCACTGATTCGCCGGCGCCCTTGTCTGCCCCGGCCTCCGGTTTGTCTTTGCCTTTTCCTTCCTTAACCTTAGCTTCCTTCAAGACGTAGCCTACCGCTTCCCGGTTCATTTTAAGCTCCAGGTTGTCGGCCACTTTAAGCTTAATGGTCTTTTCCTTTACTTCCGTAATGGTACCGTGTATGCCCCCGATGGAAACCACTTTGTCCCCCCGCTTCAAGCTGGCCAGCATCTCCATGCGCTCCTTGCGCTGCTTTTGCTGCGGGCGGATGAGAAGGAAATAGAAAACGACGAAGACCAAAATCATGGGTAGGAGTCCAGCTAGTTGTTGTTGCACCAACATTCCTCCTTGGGAAGGTTTTGTTTATTCACTTCGGCGTACGGAAGAAAAATCCTGTTTAGCAGCAGCTCGATCCAGAACCTTCCTCATCTGCTTCGTCCTTATAGTGTGCAAAAAACTCTTCCTTAGCCGTAGCAAACCGGTCCTGGCTGATGGCCGCGCGAATCTTTTCCATGAGGCGCATCATGAAGTAAAGGTTATGGTAGGTGGTTAAACGAATCCCCAACACTTCATTGGCCTTGATCAGATGGCGGATATACGCCCGCGTGTAATTGCGACAAACGTAGCAATCACACTGAGGGTCCAGGGGGCCGAAATCGCGCGCGTAGGCGGCGTTCCGCACTACAATCTTGCCGCTTTGGGTAAACACCGTCCCGTTGCGCGCAATACGCGTAGGCAGGACGCAGTCGAACATGTCGACGCCCCTTTCCACGCCCTCCCACAAGCAATCCGGGCTCCCTACCCCCATAAGATAGCGCGGTTTGTCTTCTGGTAACCGGGGCACTACAAGATCTAGAATTTCGTACATTACCTCTTTCGGTTCCCCGACGCTGAGGCCCCCGATAGCATAACCTGGAAAGTCTAAGGCTACAAGCTCGTGCAGGCTCCTCAGCCGCAAATCGGGAAACGTGCCGCCCTGGATAATCCCAAAAAGCGCCTGGTCGGAACGCCTGTGGGCGGCCGAAGCCATCCTGGCCCAGCGGGTAGTCCTTTCCACGGCCTTAGCCGCTTCTTCATACGCGGCCGGATAGGCAATGCACTCATCCAGCACCATGGCGATGTCCGACCCCAGAAGTTCCTGCACTCGCACAGCTTTTTCGGGCGTGAAGTAGTGCTCCGAACCGTCGATATGGGAACGAAAGACCACGCCTTCGTCTGTAAGGCGCCTTAGCGACCCCAGGCTAAATATCTGAAAGCCGCCGCTATCGGTAAGGATGGGCCCGTCCCAGTGCATGAAGTTATGCAGACCGCCGGCTTCGGCAATGAGGTCGGCGCCCGGCCTCAGATATAAGTGGTAAGTGTTGCTCAGGATGATTTCCACCCCGAGCTCCCTCAGTTCTTCGGGAGTAAGAGTCTTCACCGTCGCTTGGGTTCCCACCGGCATAAACACCGGCGTCGTTACCGTCCCGTGGGCGGTCGTCAGCCGCCCGCGGCGCGCCCGGCATTCGCTGCTTTTCGCTGTAACCACAAAACCGAACTCCATGTTGTCCCCTCTCAAATGATAAGCATAGCGTCGCCGAAGCTGAAAAAGCGATATCGTTCTTTAACCGCTTCTTGGTAGGCCCTTAGAATCTTCTCCCGTCCGGCAAAGGCCGACACCAGCATCAGCAGGGTCGATTTTGGTAGGTGGAAGTTGGTGACTAACGCGTCCACGATGCGAAATTCGAAACCGGGATAGATGAACAGGTCCGTCCAGTCCGCCCCCGCCTTGACCTCCCCGCTTCTTCCGGCCGACTCCAAAGTTCTGACTACGGTCGTTCCTACGGCCACCACGCGCCGCCCCTCCTTTTTGGCAGCATTCACCGCCTCGGCCACCTCCGGGCGGACCACGTAGTACTCCTCGTGCATGCGGTGATCTTCGATTCTCTCTTCCCGCACGGGCCGGAACGTACCTAATCCCACATGTAGGGTAAGGTACAAGATGCTGATGCCCCGCGCCTCTATGCTCTTAAGGAGCTCGGGCGTAAAATGGAGTCCTGCCGTAGGTGCCGCCGCAGAACCTAAATGCCGCGCATAAACCGTTTGGTACCTTTCTTGGTCCTTAAGCTCGGTGTGGATGTAAGGGGGAAGGGGTACTTTGCCGATTTCGTTCAAGGTTTCGAGAAACTTTGGTCCGTGCAGAGAAAAGGCGATAACCCGTCCGCCTTCTTGTGTACGGCTAAGCACACGGCCCGTAAGTTTTCCTCCACCGAACACCAGCTCTTCTCCTTCGGGACAACGGCGTCCCGGCTTGACTAAAGTTTCCCACTGGCCCGAGCCTAGTTCTCTTAGGAGCAACACCTCCACTTTTCCGCCCGTGCGGCTACGTCGGCCAATGAGTCGGGCAGGTAAAACCCGGGTATCGTTTAGTACGAGCACGTCACCGGGGCGAAGGTAAGCCGGGAGGTCATGAAAAACCCTGTGCTCTATCTTGCCCGAGCGCCGCTCGAGGACCAGAAGCCGACTTTCATCCCGCCGGTCTAAGGGGGTTTGGGCTATAAGTTCCGGCGGCAACTCGTAGTCGAACTCTTCTAGGCGCAACTCAACCGCTCCTCGTCTAGTGTTCCCCCGTTTGCTACCACGCCGCACTGGCATAGTCGACTCAGTACGGCTCTATTGTAACCCCTTGGTAATAATACGTCAAAATCTGGCGGAAGAACTCGGGATCGGGCCCGGGATGATTTTCCGCCATGCGGCGGGCGCCCCATTGGGACATTCCTACCCCGTGTCCGTAGCCGCGCCCGCGGAAAACGACCTGGTCTGGCCTGCTACCACGGCTGGGTGTCGGGGAGCTTGAACCGCTTCTTCGGCCAACGGTACTAATCCCCTCAGCTGTGATAATGCGCGCTCCATGCGGAATGAGTTTTTTCCCTTGGCTACTGGCCCCCTGAACCACGGCTAGCACCCCTTCTTGGGTACCTGCCGAGACTTTTTCCACTTCCACCCAAGTGCTCTTAAGCACCGTCGTTCCCAAAACCTGCCGTAATTTTTCTCCCGGAAGCGTCCACTCGCCGCCGCTGCCGCGTACGAGGAAGGAACCCACCCGGCCCGAGGGAAGGTACGCCAGGGGTCTGATGTCTTCCAATCTCCCCACGGGGAACCCGGCCTTCTCCAGGAGCGCCGCAATTTCTTCTAGTGTGAAGCTCACTTTCCATTCTGCATACGGGCCGGTACGATCCCATTCGTCTTCAATGCCCTTAAGATAAGGGCGTTCCGTGCCCCACACCGCACCTGCCGCCTCCGTACGCCCGCCCGAGCTTGCATGATAGTAAGCATCGATGAGTTGGCCTTGGTAGCGGAGAACTAAGCCGGCCGTCTCTTTCACCGCCCGGTCGCTGGCCGCCCGCTCTACCACTGCTCCTCCATACACCTGGCAGTGCTGGGTAGCGCAAAGGTCATACCCTTCCGCCGCGTGCCTACCGCGGTTCTTGTAGGCAAAGGTTCGGGCCACCACTGCTTGCGCCTTGAGCGCCTCCTCGGGCCAGGTGGGCGGCATTTCCGCCGGAACTACCCCGCGCAGGTAATCCTCTATCGACACCACGTTCACCACGATAAGCCAGCCGGAGGCAGCCCACACCTCCAGTTCCCCCCGGTAGGGGCGGCCCATTACCAGGACAAGGCCATTCCCCTCGTTGCCGCTGGCTATCACTCGCACCCGCTCCTGGCGTACACCGCCCGGCAGCACAACTTGGTTTCCATCCCGGGTGAGCTTAACAGTTGAAGTACTGGGAAACTCAGCTATGCGCCGGCCCGAAGGGTCGAAAAAAGCAAAGCTACTTCGAGCACCGACGGTGACGGCGTCGGGTGTTGAAAAGACTTTAACCTTAAGGTATGTAGGTGTAGCCGCATCTACTCGTTCCGCCAAAAGAGAAGCGGCCAGGAAAAGCGCAAGGCCCAGCCGCCCTAAGAACTTTCCCATCCCCTCTCTAGCCTCCCTGCCTCTCGATCCTACTTGTTGGGTACCGATTCCGTCAGTCCTCTTGTAGAACGGGGGTGGCCTGTACTGCTGGTACAAGGTCACCGGCCGCTACTTTACCGTCTCCTGCAAACAACTCAAGCCACCGTGCACCGGCGGCTTCCAGGGCCGCCTTCAGCCCCTTGCTCCTGACCTGGGTTGGTGTAACTTCGATCCCCTCTTCCTTGGCTTTAAGGTAGGCTAGGTATGGGCCTATGGACAAGTTTTGTGCCCGAGCGGCCGCCCGGGTGCCCAGGTCGCCGCTTAGCGCCACAACCTGGGTTTTCTTAATTCCCAACTCAGACAGAAGCTTTGCCACATACCCGGCCAATTGCCTAGCTAATTCCTGGCGCACCTTGCCGTCCCCGGCGGACGTTACGGATAGCAAGATAACTTCATCCGCACCGGAAGAAAGCTCTTTGGCATCCCGCGCAGCACGCAGAAGTTCAGCTAACCCTTCGTAGACCTTTTTCCCGGACAGGCAGCTGAGCTTTGCGGCTATTGTACCGTGAGAGTCGAGGCTCGTTGCGGCAGTTATGGTCTCCCCCTGACCTACAGTTAGCTCAACACCCGGAGCCGGTTCCAAAGCCACATAGTAGGTATCGGCTGCCGTATCCACCTCTCGAATTCCCGAGGCTTCCTGCTCCGTGGTCTGAACCACATTGGAGTAGAAGCCGGCCTGGGGAACTTCCACCCTAACCAATCCAATAACTAGAATAAGTGCGGCGGCAACAGCCGCCAAAGCTTTGGTTAAGACAGGTAGGGTACGCCCCGGCCTGCGCACGCTCACAGCCTGTCCGAGCCGCGGGCAACCCTGTCGCGGCAGCTCGACAAATTCCCCATCTGGTGTCATTACGACCATACTTTCTTTATTAATCTCGACCACCAAGCCCCTTACCTGCAAGCTCTTCCCCCCTTTCAGCAGGCATTCCTCAAATGCCTATCACTGCGCTTCCCGGAAGTATTCTTTCAGGTGCGGAAAATCCCCGCACAGTACAATGAGTACCGCCAGGATATACTTTCGCTGCCTCTCTAGTGTTTTGCGGCTTACCCCCACCTTGCGCGCGATCTCGGTTAAAGGTAAGCTTTTTCGTTCCGCCAAAGCCGCGAGCCAGGCAGGCGTCTGCGCGATTTCCTTGGCCACCTTAATAGCGCGCAAGCGGGCGTCGCGGTGGCGAGGGCAGGAACGAGCCACCTCGCGAAAATTAATTCCGTACTCCGCCAGCCGCGCTTTAAGGGCTAAGATCTCTTCCCGCCGCTCCAACTCTTCTTCGCTGGCGGCTACCAGATTTTCCTGCAGGCGGTCAAGGATCTGGCCGTCTGCTTCTTCCTCCTCTCCTCCTAATACGGTGGCAGGAATTTCCTGCTGCCGCTTTTGCTCATGTCGGTAGAAATCCAGCAGTCGGCGCCTGATGACCAGCTCACAGAACTTAAGGAAAGAGTTGCCTTTTGCGTCGTTATAGGCATCGATGGCTTCGTTGAAAGCCAGAAGACCGATACTGCCCTCCTCGTCCTCACCCAAGCGAATATATCGGCCAGAGACCTTGGCTGCTATTGCCAGGATAAAGGGGGTGTAATCCTGGATGAGCCTCTCCCGTGCCTCCGGAGCCCCTCTCTTTGCCAATGCGAGAAGGTCCTCCCTCATTCCGGGTTTCACCACCCTTACAAAGTTCGTACGCCTCTCTATATTTATCAACGCCTGAAGATGTTCAGGATGAGCGTTAGCAGCAAACTCAGGATGAGGCTTGTTACCAGGGGAAAATAGAAGGTGAAGTTCCCACGCTGGATTAAGATGTCACCCGGCAGACGCCCCAGGTTAAACAGCCTACCGGAAAAGGTGAGAACTACACCCATAATAAACAGCAGGGCGCCGAACCCCATAAAAAGTCTCCCTATTCCCTCCCAACCAGTCACCCTTTCACCTCCTTTCAGGAAACGCCAGTTGCATGGACCCTGGGAGCGGGAGACCGAGGTGCTTGCAGGCCAGCGGAGTAGCCACGCGGCCCCTGGGGGTACGCTGCAGCAGACCCTGCTGCAGGAGGTACGGCTCATAGACTTCTTCGATAGTTCCCGGGTCTTCGCTGAGGCTTGCTGCGAGGGTCTCCACCCCCACGGGCCCACCACCAAAGTTGATGATCAAAGTCTTTAAGAGCTCACGGTCTGTCCGGTCTAGGCCAAGCGGGTCCACCTCCAGCCTGGCCAGTGCTTCCTTGGCGATGTCCTCGGTGACCGTAGCCTCTCCTTTTATTTGGGCAAAATCCCTTACCCGCTTCAGCAGGCGATTGGCAATCCGCGGCGTACCGCGTGAACGTCGTGCCACTTCCCGTGCGGCTTCCGCCGTTATTTTTACCCCCAGTATATCAGCTGTACGCTTAACAATCCTGCTCAATGCTTCCACATCGTAATACTCCAAGCGTGCTACCACGCCGAAGCGATCCCTAAGGGGTGAAGTGAGAAGGCCGATGCGGGTAGTTGCCCCGACAAGCGTGAAACGTGGGAGATCGAGGCGCAAGGAGCGCGCGCTCGGCCCCTTACCCACCACGATATCGAGCGCAAAATCCTCCATGGCCGGGTAAAGGATCTCTTCCACGCTGGGGCTGAGACGATGAATTTCATCAATAAAGAGGACGTCGCCCTTGCCCAGACTGGTGAGGATGGCGGCCAAGTCGCCCGGCCTTTCAATTGCCGGGCCGGAGGTGATCTGAATGCCTACCCCCAACTCATGGGCAATTATGCGCGCCAAAGTGGTCTTGCCCAATCCCGGTGGTCCGTAAAGGAGCACGTGATCCAGAGCTTCTCCACGCAGTAGGGCTGCCTTGATAAAAACTTCCAGGTTGGCTTTAGCCCGTTCTTGGCCGATAAAGTCGGAAAGTCGCTGAGGCCTGAGCGTTGCCTCGAGCTCCTTTTCTTCTGGAAGCGGGTCGCCGGCAACTATCCTTTCCTTCATCTTGCTTACCTCTTCCGCAAAACTTCTAAAGCAGCACGCACCCGTGCTGCAGGCTCTAAGTCCCTCGCCACCCGGCTAAGGGCGGCCTGCACTTCTTCCGGCCTATAACCTAGTTCAAGAAGGGCCGCTCTGGCCAGGTCGTCTTCAGGCACTTTGTTTTCGTAAGCCGTTTCTTCGTCGGATATTAGCCCGCCAAGTTTTTCTTTAAGCTCTAGAATAATCCGCTGCGCCGTCTTCTTCCCGATGCCGTTTACCCGCACAAGCGAAGCGACATCGCCTGCTCGCACCAGATAAAGAACTTCGGAAGCAGAGTAGGTTGACAGCACGGCCAGAGCAGTGCGCGGGCCGATACCTTCCACCCCCAGCAGCGAGGTGAACACCGTACGCTCCAAAGGCGAAGCAAACCCAAAAAGAACCAATGCATCTTCGCGCACGTAAAGGTGCGTGTACAGGAACGCTTCTTCCCCCACGTTCGGAAGCGCAGCTGCCGTGTTAGCCGATACCTTAAGGAGAAAGCCAACCCCGTTCACTTCTACAACCACGGAAGCAGGGTTTTTGTTAACAAGGGTTCCGCGCAGGAATTCAAACAGGCTTTTCACCTCCCTGCCGGGTTCGTTCCGTAAAGCGAGCCACCTGTGCGTGGCAAAGAGCAACGGCCAAAGCATCGGCTGCGTCGTCCGGCTTGGGTAGATCAGGAAGGCCAAAACTGCGGCGCAGCATCTCTTGGACCTGCCTCTTTTCCGCCCGTCCGTACCCTACTACGGCCTGTTTTACCTCAGGTGGGGTATACTCCGCCACAGGAATTCCGCGCTCGGCAGCAGCCAAAAGCACTACACCACGGGCCTGGGCGACGTTGACGGCCGTGCGCGCATTTTTATTGAAGAAGAGCGCTTCTAGGGCCAAGACTTCCGCACCGCACGCCAGCACCTCCTGCAGGCGTTGATGAAGAACGTACAGGCGCTCAGCGGTGGATAGAAGCGATGGTGTTTCTAGGCAGCCGTAACTGAGCACCTTGACATTTCCATCTGTTAGTTCAACCAGCGCGTAGCCACAGCGGCCGATTCCCGGATCTATCCCACAAATGAGCATCTTATTCCTCCTCTTTTTTATAGCTTCTACGCCTCCCTCTAAAAACCCTTTTTTGCCATCATCTGCCTCTGGGTTTCAGCTTGAGCAAGTAGCCCCGCACATCAAGACCGTCGGCCCCGGTTCCCCTGGTTGCCTCTCTTTGCCCACCGGATAAGTGGAGGATAGCCTTAGGCAGCATCCAGGCGAGTGGGCCATGAAAAGAGGACCTGCTAATTCATCAGGCCCTCGAGGACTTGCGACAGTTGTTCTTGGCTTTCGATCGGTATGCCGGCCTTCAGGTCCAACAGCGCCTCCTCAGGTAAACCGGCAGCCGATATTCCCGTGCGTTCTTTAAGCTCCTTCGGCCCTCCCGGCGTACCGTAAAATACGGTGACCTCATCCCCGTCCAGACCGACGAACAAGTTTCCCTTGCACGCTGGGCATAACCCGGGTTGGGAAGTAGTAAGGCGAAGATTGCCTTCGCTGACCGTCACGTTCCAAGCTGGATAGAGCCGGGAGAGCTGATCTAGGTTTAGGCCTTGCTGGCTCCTGGGAAGCTCCTTCTCGGATCGGACGACGTGACCGCAGCCATCGTAGGTAACTTCTTCCACCACACGGGTGTTAGGGCCGGTAAGGAAAACGGGACTAGGCGCTTCATTTGTACGGAGTGAAACCCACTTCCAAGCACTGATTGCTCCAGCCAAAAGCAGGCCAACTAAGATAATGCCGAGCCAGACCCTTTGCCTGGGAGCGTTCATCGTAGTCTCCCCCTCATGATGCGGAAATACGTTTCTTATCTTGCTATCATTCCCTACCCAAGCTCAATTTACACCTGCTACTTAAATACTCAAAGAACGCATCCGGCGTTAAAAAGGGTCCGGCAATGTTAACTAAAGAAAAACGAGCGCCCGAAGCGCCCGCTCAATTCCCTCCGAACGAAGCTAAAACCTCATCCGGAATCTCAAAGTTGGCATAAACCTCTTGAACGTCGTCGTGTTCCTCCAGCGCTTCCATTAATTTAAGCATCTGCTCTGCCTCTTTGCCTTGCAACTCTACCGTAGTCTGCGGAATCCTCGTTATTTCGGCCTCGGCGAACTTATAACCCTGCTTGGTCAGGGCTTCCTGTACCTTCGCAAAGTCAGCCGGGTCGGTGATGATCTGCAGAGTATCTTCGTCTTCTTTCACATCCTCAGCTCCCGCCTCGAGGGCGTCAAGCATTACTTCGTCGACGGTTTTCGTTAACTCGGCCCGGTTGAGCACTAGGCTGCCTTTCTGGTTGAATAGCCAAGATACACAGCCCGTCTCACCGAGGTTTCCGCCGTGACGGGCGAAAATGTGACGGATTTCGGATGCGGTGCGATTGCGGTTGTCGGTGAGAAGCTCGAGCATGACGGCTACGCCTCCCGGACCGTAACCCTCATACACAAGTTCCTCATAGTTGGCAGCATCTTGGGCTCCCGAAGCCTTAGCAATCACCCGCATAATGTTTTCGTTGGGCATGTTGAAGGAGCGAGCCTTTTCAATCGCCATTTTGAGCCGCAGGTTGCTGTTAGGATCTGGTCCGCCCTGCCGGACTGCCACCATAAGCTCGCGCCCCAGGCGAGTGAAAATCCTACCCTTCTCCGCGTCAGCTTTCGCCTTCTTATGCTTGATATTTGCCCATTTAGAGTGTCCGGACATATGGTTTTCCCCCCGTTTGCTTGCGCGTGCCGGGAGTATACGCGCTAATAAATAAAATGAGAACTAAATCCCCCAACTGCTTATTTTACCATAGACCGAGCTCCATTGAAAAGAAAAACCCGGGCATACGCCAGGCTTATCAGAAATCCGGTACCGGAGGGAGACGCCGTTTATGCTCGCTCTTTTGCCGCATGGCCTGGATGCGCCCTATTACCTCGGGGCGACCTTCGCCGGTAAGAATATACCTGTCGAGCTCGGCGTAGGTAAGGCCCATTTCCGCCTCATCTGTCTGCCCTTCCCATAGCCCGGCCGAAGGGGCTTTTGCAATCACCGCTTCCGGAACACCTAAGTAACGGGCCAGAGCGCGTACTTGCTCTTTAACCAGGTTGCCGAGCGGAAGAAGGTCCACCCCGGCATCTCCGTACTTCGTAAAGTAACCTACGGTAAGTTCGCTCTTATTCCCTGTTCCAAGCACCAGGTAGTCATGTTGCGTAGCCAGATAGTACAGCGTTATCATCCTGAGCCGTGGCTTAATGTTAGCCAGCGCCAGCTCTTTTGGCGAACTGGGTTCGGCAGCCCTCAATGTGGAAAGCAGGGCATCATAGGCTTCATCGAGGATGATCTCGCGAACTGGGAGATCGAATCTTTCCGCCACCAGCCGTGCATGCTCGGCATCTTGGGGCAAGCTGTGGCACGGCATGATTACTCCCAGGGAATTGTGGGGAAAGGCCCGCTTGGCAAGACCCGCCACTACCGCCGAATCGATACCGCCGCTTAAACCAAACACAACCCCCTTACGGCCGGCTTCCTCCACCTTTTCTTTAATCCAGGCGCTTAGCCGCGCCGCCAACTCAGAGGTCTCCATGTGCATTTAACCGCCTTTCTATTCTCATTCTAGCCGTACCCATTCCTTTTATTTTCTCCCTTTTCCCCAGGAATCCTTCAAATGCGGCATGAAGCTAAGAACTTTGATTCGGTAGCTACAGCCCGTATCCCCAGCCCTGGGCGATGGGCATACGGCGTCCGTCGCCGAAGTGGCGGCTGGTTATACGGAGGATCGGCGGAGCCTGGCGGCGCTTATACTCGGCCCGGGCAACCATTTTTATGATGCGGCTTACGCTATCGGTAAGCTCGATAATCTGCTGGACGGCTTTGCCCTTTTCCCCCGCCGCTCTGCCCACGGCGCCCGACTGCTTTTCGTGTACGTAGCTGCATAAGACCTGCTCTACCATTTCAGCTGGCAGGCCGGCATCGATCGCCAGTATGGATACTATTTCTTTAAGGGAACGGTTCTCCTCGACAAACTTCTTCAGTACGAAATCAAGG
>Ga0247720_100552_pt1 | contig 12690 bp, 15 predicted proteins | sample MSEWel2015_12_15_FD_189078 | JGI IMG/M metagenome (GOLD analysis project Ga0247720, IMG submission 189078) | Subsurface sediment microbial communities from gas well in West Virginia, United States - MSEEL Well Study Marcellus 3H_2015_12_15 | ecosystem: Environmental > Terrestrial > Deep...
CTCCACTGTTGCACTACCTTTAAGAGAAAGTGTAGGGCAAATAAGTGCCGAGTTTTTGATGGCTTATCCTCCAGGTATTCCAGTGCTTTGCCCAGGGGAAAGAATAACATTAGAAATTATAGAATATGTAGATAAAATGAAAGAAGCTAACTTAAGCATACAAGGCACCGAAGACCCGGAAGTAAATTATATAAAAGTAGTAAATGACCGGCAAGTTTTAAACGTGATAGCATAATGTTTTACTAAAAAAGGAGTATCTTTCACAAAAAGATACTCCTTTTTTAGTAGCTATTTTAAATATTTTGACAGCTTTTCAACTAAATGCTCTTTAGGCATAAAACCTATAACTTTGTCTACCATTTTTCCATTTACAAAAACTCCCATCGTAGGTATGCTCATAATTCTATATTTAGAAGCGATTACTGGATTTTCATCTACATCCAGTTTTGCCACTTTCATCTTATCTGCGTATTCTTCCGCAAACTCCTCTAACACTGGAGCCATCATTAAACAGGGTCTACACCATTTAGCCCAAAAATCTACTAAAACAGGTTTATTAGAATTGTATACTTCCTCTGCAAAAGTCTCATCTGTGACATTTACTGGTTTCATTTGTGTATACACTCCTTCTACTTGCTTTTGTACATTTTCATTTATCGAGAAATTGATTTATAATACTCTTCAATTTCGTCATATGTCATAGCCCCATTGCTAATTGCTCTTATAATCCCGTTTTTATCTATAAAATAGGACATAGGTATAAATTGAACCTGATAATCGTAAATAGTACTTAAGTCAGTATCCAGTAGTACAGTAAATTCATATCCTTTTCCTTCTAAATACTGCTTTACTTTTGATGGGCTTTCACCCAAATCTATTGCAAGTAAAACCGTATCATCTTTATGGCTTTTTATAAACTGATTTAAAGCTGGCATTTCAATTATGCAATAAGGACAAGTTGTTGCCCAAAAGTTTAGTATAACTTTTTTTCCTCTTAAGCTCGACAAGGTCACAGTATTGCCATCTAAATCTTTTAACGTAAAATCTGGTGCTATATCTCCTACTTGATTCCCTATCTTAGGCTCACTTTGCTCAGTTGAATTTGAATTTGCATTTGAGCTTGTATTTTGATCTTCATTATTGCTAGGAGAATTATTTTCTGCCACTTGAGAAGGTGCAGGCTGCACACTTTTTGTGTAATTATTCAACACAAAAATAAGTGCCCCTATAACTATCACAGCAATTATAGTAAAAATTAAACTTTTATTTTTCACACTAACCACCTCTTAATAAAAATATCCACTTATCTTGATTAGCATGTTAAAATATAAGAGAACTCCAAATATTATGAGAATAACCCCACTTATTACCTCTATATAAGGCAATATTTTGTTAATCCTTTTATACATACTTTTAAACTTGTCAATCAATAAGGCTGTAATTATAAAAGGTATGCCAAGCCCCATAGAATATGCAAAAAGCAATATCACGCCTACACTTAAAGTACTGACAGACCCAGCATACAACAATATCGAAGCGAGAATTGGACCTACACAAGGTGTCCATCCTGCTGCAAAAGTTATACCCAATACTAATGACCCTATATAACCGGTCTGTACCTTTTCCATATTTATTAATTTGACTTCTTTGTTTAAAAATATTGGTCTAAAAATCCCAGTCATTTGAAGTCCAAAAAGCACAATTATTATCCCACTTACTTTCCTAAAAATGTCTTTATAGGCTAAAAAAAGCTTTCCTAGTTGGCTTGCAGTCGCCCCCATTAAAACAAACACTATGCTAAATCCCAAAACAAAGAGAAGCAAATTTATTAAATTATTCTTTTTATTTCCAAAAATATATGACACATAAGCGGGAATTAAAGGCAAAACACAGGGTGATAAAAAAGAAACAATTCCTGCTAAAAATGCAGTGTAAATTGGCACATCTACACCTCCCTCCCCTATAGGGTATGACTATCAAATATTATATTACAATTTCAGTTATAGTACAATAAGGTATTTATCTATGCCCGTTTAAAGATACGTAATAATTAATTTATTTTGTAGCATCTATAACCATTTTCACCTTCCCAGTTACTTTATCAATCTGAAGTGCGTCTGTAAAATGCACTTCGTATTTCACATTCCTAAGTTTCTTTTTAATCAAAAACTGGTTAAATTGCCTTTTGATTTCCTCTTCAACACCTTCCTTGGCATTAGGCAGTTTGACACAGTTTAATATAAGACTTTCATCACTTGTTTTAATAAACTGATACTCTTTTATTCCTTCAACATCAAGGTCATCAATAAAAAGAGGATGAAGAAAATCCCTACCACCACTTTCATTTTTAAACCACATCATCTCTTCTTCTCTTCCCACAACTCTTTTAATATGAGTATAAGGTAAATGACCACGATAGTCTTTATCAAACCCCTCAACCACATCATTTAGTCGATAACGAATAAGAGGAAAAATTTTGTTATACAATGGGGTTATGATTAACCTTCCAAATTCATCAACTTCCACATAATTCATATCATCCATAAGGTACATACCTTCATACCAGCTTGCTCCGACACCTAAAAACATTGATTCTGTACAACCATAATAATCTATCACGTCAGCATCAAAAACTGAGCTTAAATAATTGGAAATTTCTTTACTTAAAGGTTCTCCTCCTGTAATTATTTTTTTGGGTTTTATATTTATTTCGCCTCTTTGCTGCATGTCAGCCAATATTTTTATACATGAAGGATAACCCGCCAAATAGCTAGGATCAAAGTTTTTAATTTTTTCTTCCCAAGTCTCAATAGGCTCACTAACATTCAGTACAAGACTTTTAGCCCCATATTTCTTAATGCCATTCATAGCAAGTACAGTAGAAGCATAACCACTTCCCACAGAAGCCACATACAGTACTTTTATAGGAAAATCACGTAATCCAATTTCATTTTTGCCCCCAATGCTTATACGTACCATATTAGCTTCGATCATATCCAAAGCATCTCTATCATAAAGAAAATTGCATGGCTTACCTGTACTTCCAGAAGTATGAACAAGAATATATTTTCCCACCCTCACTAGTAATTCGCTGCTTTTCATTGCCATTTCTATTTCTTTGGGAGAAATATAATCAGTAACTATATCAAAAAAATTATTTCTAACCATTTCTTTATCTATCACAGGTAATTCTTCAATGGGAATAGTGTCTAAAGCTTTATATTCTATTCCTACGCTTTTATAGAGAGTTTTATAAAAATTACTGGAAGTATAGGCGTGTTTTATCATTTCTCTCATACGCTTATTGCTATATTCCATTATTTTTTCACGTGGCCATCTATTGTGGCTGTAAAGTTTAAGGCCCTTTAACATAATGCCTATCACGACTTATCTCCCCTTTTTAAAATAGCTCTTTTTAACTTGAAATAGTGAATGCCTTTATCTTTTCCTGACAATTGTATTAATTATATTATATCTCAATTACAAAATTTTGTTAAATAAAAATCCGCATCTAATTTTTCGCTCTTCAAATACAATAAAAAAATAGGCTTTCGCCTATCAAACAATCACTTCTATCTCTTTTAAATCTTCATCAGGTATAAGTGAGGCAGCCTCCTTGTCAATTATTATAGTTGCATCAGGATGCAACGTTAAAACAGTAGAAGGCACCTTTGTAGTCAATTGTCCTTTTATCGTTTCTTTTATTGCCTTTGCTTTATTTTTCCCAGAAGCCAAAAGGACAATCTTTTTTGCTTTCATGATACTTCCTAAGCCCATAGTAATCGCCTTTTTTGGTACTTCATCTGCGCTTTTAAAAAATCTTTTATTGGCATTTATTGTATCTTCTGTCAAAGTAACCACATGAGTTTTTGTATCTATACTTTCATCTGGTTCATTAAACCCAATATGTCCATTGACCCCAATCCCCAATATTTGTAAATCAATCCCACCTGCTTTTTCAATTTCCTCTTCATATCTACTGCACTCCTCTTCCAAGTCTAAGGCCACTCCATTTGGAATATGAATGTTCTCTTTCTTAATATTAATATGATGGAAAAAATTATGGAACATAAAATAATGATAGCTTTGAGGATGTTCTGCAGACAAGCCCACATATTCGTCCAAATTAAATGTAATAACATTGGAAAAATCTATTTCTCCTTTTTTATACATTTCAATTAAATACTTATACATTCCAAGAGGTGTAGAACCTGTAGCAAGCCCTAAAACAGTATTAGGCCTTTCTTTTATCTGTCTTTTGACAATTTCTGCCGCTTTTTTACTCATTTCTTTATAGTCTACAGTTATTATTACTCTCATTTTTATAAACCTCCTTACAGCAAAATTAAGTTATTGGTATTTAAAAGTACATCTGCTACTGCTCCAATAGCAGCAGCATCTTCTCCAAGTTGAGCCATTTTAATGCCAAAATCAAAAGGCACAATTTTCTTTACTTTTTCTTTAATTTCATGAATAATATCAATTTCATAATTTAAGATGTCTCCTCCAATTATTATTGCTTCTGGGTTTAAAATGCTTACAATATTAGCGATACCCATGCTTAAATTTTTAATAAAACAAGACACAGCTTGTACACAAATAGGATTTTGTTCTTTAAATCCTTTTATCACACCCTCTATCGTATTTATATGAGGCAAATCTTTAGAAACTAATCCCACTAAAGCAGACAAAGAAGCTTTTCTTTCAAAATAGCCATAGTCCCCATAAGAATAGGTATTTTTAAAAACATCTTCTCCTGTAGCCATATACCCTACTTCTCCTGCAGCATAAGCATTACCTCTCAATAATTTACCATTTACGTATATCCCCGAACCTATACCATTTCCTATATTTATCAGCACAAAATTCTCTATTTCGCGGCAACAACCAATCCATCTTTCTCCCAGAGCAGCATAATTTACACTATTGTCAACATAGATGCTATAATTAAAAATTTTACTTAACTTTTTCTTTAATTCAAAATTATTCCATTTGAGTCCCGGCGCATTCACAACTCCTGTTTGTATATCCGTAATTCCAGGAAGGCCAATACCAATTCCTATTACATTTTTCCCACTTTTAAGCAGTTCTTGTATCCCATTTATAATTTCATTAAAGGCTTGCTCTCCAATGCTAGTTTGCCATTTTATCTTTTTTAAAATCTTACCATCCATGTTAGTCAAAACACCTATCGTGTTAGAAGACTCAACACTCATTCCCACAACAAATTTAGCATTAGGATTAAAAGAAAGCTGTATAGGCTTTCTCCCTACTGTCCCTTTTTCACTAAAACCGTTTTCTACTACCAATCCTTCCTCAATTAATTCATCTACAATAGCAGAAATAGTGGATTTGCTCATTTTTAAAACTTTAGATACTTCTATTCTTGATATAGGCTGCCTTTTCTTTATGACATCTAAAACATTAGCCTTATTGATATTCTTAATCAACCCAGAAGTACCTTTAGTATAGCCTTTCAATATATCGCCTCCATTAGTTCACTACCTGAACTAATTGTTCAAAAAAATTAGTTCGACTATCGAACATTTTACTACAATTATTATATCATAACAATTTGAAAAATGTAAATAACAAAATTGTATCGTTTTTTTCCAAACTTTTCTGATTATTTTTCTTCAAGTCTCTTTTTTCGTTCCAGATATTCTTCCTCGCTTATTTCTCCTCTTGCATATCTTTCTTTTAAAATTTCTATCGCATCCTTCTCTTTGTTTCTATTTTTTGTGCCTCGAAATAATAATACAATAAGATATATTGCAGCAACTATTAAACCTATCTCTATTGCCATCCAGACAATATTCCAAATAAATCCACCTATTCCATATCCCCAGCCCCAACCATACATCATTCTCATCATAATGTTATTCCTCCTTTCTTCCTTTCAAAAATAATTATACACTGCTATTATGAAAAACTTATGAATCAGTTTTTATAGTGGAATTCTAACAGTAAACTTACTTCCTTTATTTATCTCGCTTTCCACGTTTATTTTGCCTCCATGAGCTAATACTATGGCTTTTACAATTGAAAGACCTATTCCACTTCCACCTGTTTTACGATTTCTTGACTTTTCTCCTCTGTAAAACCTTTCAAAGATAAAAGGAATATCATCTTTGGATATACCCATTCCATTATCTTCTATTACGAATACCGCATAATCGCCTTCTTTATAAAAGTCTATTTTTATTTTGCCACCTACAGGAGTGTATTTATTTGAATTTGATATTAGGTTAACAAAGACTTGTGCTATCCTGTCCTTATCGCCAAGCAACATAATGTTATCTTCTATGTTCTTTACAACTTCTTGTTCTTTTTCAACAAAAGATGCTTCAAAATTTGTTAAAATGTTCTTTACTAATTCGCTTACGTTAAATTTGATTTTCTTAAGCTTTAACATGTCAGATTCAAATTTATTCAATGTTTCAAGGTCTTTTACAATATTTATAAGTCTTAAGACTTCTTCATTTAAACTCTTTAGTCTTTCATACGTAGGCTGCCAAACCCCATCAAGCATTGCTTCAATATGACTCTGCAATGTTGTCAATGGTGTTCTAAGCTCATGTGCAATGTCAGAAGTCATTTGTTTTCTTAGTATTTCTTGATTTTTTAAAGATTCTCCAAGATGGTTTATTGCAGCTGTGAGCTTAAATAGCTCTTCTTCTTTAGGTATATCATATACCTTTGCAGTAAAATCACCTTTTTCAAGCTTTTTAGCAACTTCCGTAATATTAACTAACGGTCTTGTAATATAATTTGACACATAAATACTTATAATCAATGCTATAAAAATAGCTATCACCGTTGCTATAACATTATATCTACTAATGTCATATAAAAACTTAAAATCCAAGTCGCTCATCATCATCGGCCCATAATAAATTATATCCACATACCCTACTGTTTTTTCATCCACAATGATGGGAAGAGTTTTTTCAGAAATATTTTTCTTATTCCATTTTCCCATCATATTCATCATGTGTGCCATCGAAGAAAAATCCCATATAATTTTGCCATCTTTATCTCTAAGCCTTAACCCATATCCCTCCATCATAGCAGCATGAGCAATTTCACGCCCTGTTGTACTTTTCCAGCCCCCCTCAGATTTATACACTGCAGCAAGAGTATTTGCTATATTGCTAAATTCCTTATCTGTTGACTTTGTAACATAATTTCCAAAGCTATTTATTATTAAGATGTTTGTTGTAATACTTACAATAACAATCGATATAAGAGCTATTGAAATAAATACAATAGCGGTCCTTGTTTTTAAATTATTTTTAAACATCTCCATCACCAAATTTATATCCAACGCCATATACTGTTTTAATGTACATTGGATTTTTTGTATCGTCTTCAATTTTTTGTCTTAAATTTTTAATATGCGCATCAATCGTCCTGTCATAACCTTCATAGTCAAATCCCATAACTTTTTCAATTAATTCTTCTCGTGTAAAGACCCTATTTGGATTGCGAATTAAAAACTTTAAAATTTTAAATTCGTTTGGAGTGAGATTTACAACCACTCCTTTTTTCTTCACAGTGTGTGCTTTAAAATCGACCACAAGGTCATCATTATTAAAAGATATTACTTCAGCAAGAGGTACATCATCTGTTGTTCTTCTTAATATTGCTTTTACTCTCATAACCAATTCACGTGGGCTGAATGGTTTTGTAAGATAGTCATCAGCACCTATAGAAAATCCATTAATTTTATCACTTTCTTGAACTTTTGCTGTAAGCATCAATATCGGAACATTGGAAAACTGCCGTATCCTCTTGCACAGTTCCTCTCCTGAAATACCTGGCAACATGAGGTCCAATATAACAAGATTTGGTTTTTCTTTTTTGAATGTATCTAAAACGTTATTGCCATTAGTTTCAGTAATAACACTAAATCCCTCACGCTCAAGATATGACTTTACAACTTCCAGTATTTTTATTTCGTCATCAACAACAAGTATTTTTTTATCCATCTTTTATCACTCCTTTGTATTTTATTGTAAAATTATAAAAAACTCATGAATAAAGAATGTGATAAACCTATTTATTTCTTATTATACATCTTATTATACATCACATCACGGTTATAATAATAATCTATACACCTATTTTTAGACCTAACAGTAGTTTATATATTTTCTCTTCATATTTTCTTCAAAAGTAAGTTTTAAAATAAAGTTGAAAAGAGGTTAACAATTTTTTTGATAAATAATTTCAATGAAAGGAGTTGAAAAGATGTTGTGTCTTATATTAATCTTGGCAATTGGCTTTTATTTGTACAAAACAGGTGACCTGCAAAGAATAATTAATAATTTAAATGCAGACAAAGATTGCCAAGCGAATGAACCAAAGAAAATACTTGATATACGTTTAGCCAAGGGAGAAATTACAGTAGAAGAATATAACAAATTAAAAAGTATTTTGTAAAATATAAATATTTGGAGAGGAGGACAAATTATGTTTGGAGGATATATGATGGGTGGTTTAGGTCGTTGGTTTGGAGGATACTATCCTTGTGGTTATGGAACTTGGTTCGGTGGTGGACTTACCAATATATTGTTCTTGATTTTAATAGGTGTAGTAATTTACTGGCTAGTAAAACAGATTAGAAATGTTAACTTTTTTAAAAAGCACGATACAGATCCTAATAATGAAGCATTAGAAATTGCTAAGTTAAGGTACGCTCGCGGTGAAATTACTTCAGACGAATATACAGAAATAGTAAAAATGTTAAAAAAATAAACTAAATGATGTGACATTATTCTTGTTTGTATTGCTCCTATTGACATTTTATGATAAATTTTTTACAATATATTGAGTAAAGGGGAGTAGTTCGCATAGTTTATATGCGGTAAAGTCAACATATCGGGAAACCCTGGCTTTACCTGAAAGAACGAGACCTTTACATAATATGTTTTACATATTATGTAAAGGTCCAATTTATTTAAAGGGCAAATATAATAGTCGGGGAGGCAATAAAATGGAAGCACTTATCACATCATTTGTCCTTATCTTTACTTCTGAGATGGGAGATAAGTCACAGCTCATGTCAATGGCTTTTGCTACTCTTTTTAAAGTAAGGACTGTTCTTATAAGCATATTTATCGCTGCCTTAATAAACAATGGCATTGCTGTGATATTTGGTTCATATATCACCGAATATATTCCCATTTTTTATATAAAACTTTTAGCCGCTTTATTATTTCTGTTTTTTGGCATTACAACTCTGTTAGAAGAAGAAGCAAAACAAGAAAAAATAAAAAATTCAAAATACGGTCCTTTTGCAACTATTATAAGTACATATGTATTCTCAGAATTGGGAGACAAAACACAATTAGCTGCTATAGCTTTGACTGCATCATATAACAGTCCTCTATATATATTAATAGGCACCACTCTGGGAATATTTTTAGCAGATGTATTAGGAATAATTGTAGGCATTTATTTTAATAAAAGAATCCCTTCAAAATATTTAAAATATCTATCTTCTTTCATATTCCTCGCCTTTGGTCTTTCTACTTTGTATAAATTATTTTTCTAAATCAAAAACGGGTACTTATATTGTACCCGTTTTTGACCCTCTCATCGGAAATTTCACCTGCCGTAACAAAAAACCATATTACCTATTCTTGCCGCTATAGGAAGTGACCACAGCCACGCATTTGTAGCACTCTGGTCAAAATAATACAAGGCTCCATTTGTTGGGTCAACACCACTTAACGCTTCTCTTGCCGCACTTATAGCATCAGCTGAGGCAGGTCTATTTATCCAGCCATTTAGTACAGGAGTAAATTGATAATTACCGTAATCATCAACGTGGTATATTACGTCTTTTATAGTATTAGGGAAAATGCTACTTTTAACTCTGTTTATTACTACTGCTGCAACAGCTACTTTTGCCTTATAAGGTTCACCGTCTGCTTCTGCTGTAACAAGGCGCGCAAGGAGGTCAAATTCCTCTTTTGTGTATGGTATTACACCCCTTTCAATAGAACCTCTACTGACATCCTGATATGTCCTAGAAGAAGTAGCACTGGGTATAATAAAGACTTGTCCAGGATATATTATGTCGCTTTTATATCCATTCGCAGATTTGAGCATATCAACAGTAATGCCGTATTTTTTAGCAATTAAATACAAGCTGTCACCTTTTTGAACAACATATGTGTTATCGCTACCTGGCACTTGCAAAACTTGTCCTGGGTATATTATTGTACTTTGAAGACCATTTAAAGCCATTAGCTTAGTATATGTAGTTCCGTATTTTTGACTTATGCCCCATAGAGTGTCACCAGGTTTAACTGTATAAGTTGCGGCAAATACTGATTGAAAAATAAACAATCCGGCTATAATTGATGCGATGAGAGGTTTGACTTTGATGTAAAGATTAAACATGCTGTTTCCCCCTTTCGCCTCCGAGGTTAGTTGACGGGTTCGGGTGAGGGCCACCCTACCACAAAGTGGATTCACCCCAATTTAATTCCCCCGTACCCCTTATCGGGGATTCGGCATATTTTTAACTAAATTATAGCCGGATATTTAATTTGTGTCTATATTAAACTGGTGGAAAGACAGGTACTTACTGGCATTCACTATATCCACAGAAAGGACAAAAAACACAACCTCCTTCATGAACCAATTTAGCGCCGCAATCCGGACATGTAAACACATTTACATTATTTTGATCAGCTTTATTTTCTTTCAACTGTGTTTTATTTTCTGCTACTCCGTTTTTCATTTCAATCACTCCTATATATTGTTGTACTAGTATAATAACATACAATATATAGGAATTCAAGATCAAATTTTGATAAAAAATAACATTATCCTATTTTTATAATATATCGAAGGTTTTATAAAAATCCGGATACGAAATATTTACACATTCAGCATTTTTTATCTTAGTTTCTCCTTCTGCCATAAGTCCAGCAACCCACAAAGACATAGCAATCCTGTGGTCGTTGTAACTTTCCACTGTATTTCCTCTCAAAAATCCTGTACCTTCTATAATCATCCCATCCTCCCTTTCAAAAATTTTTGCCCCCATTTTCTTGAGTTCTGAAGTGATTGTATTTATTCTATTGCTTTCTTTTACTTTTAACTCCTCGGCATCTTTTATCACTGTCTTCCCTTCTGCGAAGACTGCTGCAACTGCTATTACTGGAATCTCATCAATAAGCCTTGGAATAAGACTTCCTCCAATCTCAATTCCTTTTAGCCTTGAAGTCTTAACTGTTATATCCGCTACTTTTTCATTGTTTATAGTTCTTTCATTTGTCAAGACAATGTCTCCCCCCATTTTTTCTATCACATCGATAATACCAGTCCTTGTAAGATTTACATTTACATTTTTTATAGTAACCTCCGAATTTGGAACGAGAGTTGCAGCAACAATAAAATATGCTGCTGACGATATATCCCCTGGTACAATAACTCTCTGCCCTTGTAATTTGTAGCCAGGGTAACAAGTTATTTTTGTGCCATTTACATCCACTTTAGCACCAAAAGAACTAAACATGAGTTCCGTGTGATTTCTTGAAGGGTAAGGCTCTTCAATAGTCGTTTTATCATCAGCGTAAAGGCTTGCCAACATTATGCTGGACTTAACCTGTGCACTGGCAATTGGCATTTTGTAATATATGCCTTTAAGTTTGTTTCCAAAAACCGTAAGAGGTGCAAAATTTCCTTCTCTTGCTTCTATTTTCGCTCCCATCATACTAAGAGGAGTTATCACTCTTCCCATAGGGCGTCTCTTTATAGAATCATCACCTGTAAGCGTTGTCTCAAACTTTTGACCAGCGAGAATACCCATCAAAAGCCGAATGGTAGTACCCGAATTTCCTACATCAAGAATTTTTTCACTTTTATTTAAATAAAGCCCTTTTCCATGAACTTTAACATTTGTCCCTTTTAATTCAATGTCAACTCCTAAATTCTTCATACAATTAATAGTAGATATACAATCTTCTCCTAAAAGAAAATTTTCAATTTCTGTAATCCCTTCTGCAATTGACCCAATCATTACAGCTCTATGGGATATTGACTTGTCTCCAGGGACTGAGATAATACCTTTTAAAAATCTTTTCTTTTTAACTTCAATATCCATAACAACACCTCAAGTTATAGTGTTTCGATATTTTCTTGCATCTTCAAGAAACTTTTGTATGGTGTCAATATCGTCATTTTCTAAATAACAAATAAAGTCACTTAGGACTTCCCTGTAATTTTTTAGTAACTCCAAAATAACTTCTTTGTTTGTACAAATTATGTCTTTCCATATTTCAGTCTGAGACAAGGCAATTCGCGTAGTATCTTTAAACCCACCAGCTGCGTATTTAAATGCTTCACTGCATTTATCATGAGCAAAATTCGTAAGGGTAGCAGAAAGAATATGAGGTACATGACTTATTATTCCGACAATGGCATCGTGTTTATTATAATCCATTATTACCGGTTTTGCACCTATTTTTATTATTACTTCATTTATAAATAAATCTAAAACATCTTCCTTTACATTATCAAAAGGTGTCAACAAATAATTAGAGTTGACAAATAAATCTGCATCAGCGTTATCATAACCTGCTTTCTCTGTGCCAGCCATAGGATGACCCCCGATGAAAAAAATTTCATCGGGTAAAAATTTTTGCACCTCTTCCATTATGACTTTTTTTG
>Ga0247720_100553_pt1 | contig 12682 bp, 14 predicted proteins | sample MSEWel2015_12_15_FD_189078 | JGI IMG/M metagenome (GOLD analysis project Ga0247720, IMG submission 189078) | Subsurface sediment microbial communities from gas well in West Virginia, United States - MSEEL Well Study Marcellus 3H_2015_12_15 | ecosystem: Environmental > Terrestrial > Deep...
GAAAGAAGGTGTTTCAATGAAGCCTTATGAGCATGGCGGAAATGTTTATGATTATGAAGGAGAAATAATCGATTTTAGTTCAAATATAAATCCTCTTGGGGTGCCGGAATGGATTTTTGATATTATCAAAAAAGTTGATTTAACGAAATATCCGGATATAAAATATCGAAAACTAAAAGAGGCTATTTCACAGTATGTGGGGTATTCACAAGAAAATATAATTGTTGGGAATGGCGCGACAGAGCTCATACATCTTTTTGTGAGAGCATTTAAGGTGAAAAGACCCCTCATTCCGTCTCCTGCTTTTTTGGAATATGAAAGGGTAGTCTACATAAACGGTGGTGAACCGATATATTTCAGGCTGGAAGAAGACTATGGATTTAAAGTAAATCTCGCAAAGCTTCTTTCACAAATGGAAGAGGCGGATTCTTTAATCATTGGGAATCCTAACAATCCTACAGGACAAGCCATAATTAGAGAGGAAATAGGAATTTTATTAAAAAAAGCGGAGATTTTGAATATACCTGTCATGATAGATGAAGCTTTTATTGAATTTATGAAAGACTATAAAAATTATGAAGCTTTACCTCTTGCAAAAGAGCATGATAAATTGTTTATTGTAAGAGCTGTCACAAAATTTTTTGGCATGCCAGGGCTGAGATTGGGGTACGGGATTGGAAGTCCTTCTTTGATACAAAAGTTAGAAGAATACAAAGAACCTTGGACAGTAAATGCTCTTGCAGATGCTGTGGGGAGAGAAATATTTAAAGATGAAGCTTATATAGAAAAAACAAGGGAATATGTAAATAAAGAAATAGAGTATATGCTTTATACTTTAAGAGAAATTGATTATTTAGTTGCTTTTGATACAAAAGTAAATTTTATATTGTTAAAGTTAAGAACAGGAAGGGTAAATGACCTTAAACAAATACTTCTAAAAAAAGGAATTCTCATAAGAGATGCTTCTAATTTTAGGTATCTGGACAAAAGCTTTTTTAGAGTTGCTATAAAAAGACATGAAGACAATGAAAAATTGATACAGGCTTTGAAAGAAATAGATATAAAAGATTTAGTAGAAGATAAAGAAAGGGTTGTAATATAATGAGCCTTGTTATGATCACAGGTGGTGCAAGGTCTGGCAAAAGTGAATTTGCTGAAAAATTGGCTTTAGAAAAAGGAGGAAACAGTGTCCTTTATATAGCTACTTCTATTCCTTTTGACGAAGAAATGAAGGAAAGGGTCAAAAGGCATAAAGAGAGAAGGCCACCTTTTTGGCAGACAAAAGAAGTCTACAAAAATTTATATGACGTAATATCAAAAAGCAATGCCAAAGTCGCATTGATTGACTGCCTTACAGTTATGATTACAAACCTATTAATGGAAGTTGACTTAACATGGGAAAAAGTAGAGTTGAAGGAGATTGATAACATAGAAAAGCAAATTGCTGACGAAGTAGATAAGATATTAAGTGCTAAGAAGGATTTTAAAGGGGATATAATTCTTGTGACAAATGAAGTGGGAATGGGATTAGTGCCCGAATACAAACTGGGCAGGATATTTAGAGATATAGCAGGCAGGATGAATAAAAAAGTGGCAGATGCTGCAGATGAAGTTTATCTAATGGTTTCAGGAATACCTCTTAAAATAAAGGGATGATTGAAAGGGATGCAATATCCTTATGGAAGAAATTAAAAGATTGGTACTTGCGATGCAGTTTATGACACGCCTTCCTATACCAATAGAAATTGATGTTGAAAAAAGAGAGTTTTATAGAATAGCATCTTATTTTCCAATAGTCGGAATTGTTATAGGAGGTATCCTTTCACTTTTGTATATTGCTTTAAAGGATTTCTTTTCCCGGGAAATTGTAATGACTTTTATTGTAGCTTTTTCTTATGTTTTAACAGGAGCAATGCATATTGACGGGCTTGCAGATACTTTTGATGGCCTTTTTAGCAATAAGGATAAAAGTAAAATGCTGGAGATAATGAGAGACTCGAGACTTGGCACTAATGGAGTCTTAGCTGCAATTTTTATAGTTGTTTTAAAAATATTATTTCTCACCAATATACACGAAAATATTACTTTAACAGCACTTTTAATTACCCCAATTATTGGGAGATTGTCAATTGTGTTTTCTATGATGATAAGTAAATCTGCAAGAGGTGGAGAAGGCCTTGGAGGACTCATGCTGGGTAAAGTAGGGATAAGGGAATTTGCCATTGCTTTTGTTATTTCAATTGCTACAAGCTATTTTATACTGCCTTTAGCGGTTTTTGTAAAAATTCTTACTATATCGCTTTTTGTTACTTATATTGTATCAAAGTATATTTCGCTGAGAATAGGTGGTATGACTGGGGATACTCTTGGGGCAGTGAATGAGTTGGCAGAGCTTACTGCACTCATTTGCTTTGTAAGTGTGTCATTATAAAAAGGAGAGATTTTTATGGGAAAGGGATTATTAATAATAGCACATGGAAGCCGTGTTGAAGAAACGAGAAAGGTGGTATACAAAGTTATAGATAGGATAAAGAGCCTAAAAAAATACAAAGATGTAAAAGCAGGTTTTATGGAATTTAATGAGCCTGATATATCTACTTCCATAAGAGAATTTGTCGAAGAAGGAATTTACGATATCATAGCAGTTCCTATGTTTTTATTTGAAGGAAACCATGTATTACATGATATACCTGAGGTTTTTGGAAAAGAAAAAGAAAAATATCCGGGTTTAAAGATTAAGTTTGCAAAGTCTATAGGGTATGATGACAGAATCGTAGACATAATACTTGAAAGAGCAAAAGAGGTAGAATAAAAGTTTACCTTATGGGAAAGGGTTGTTTTTCATGAATTATATAACTGACCCTAAAGAGATTGAGAAGAGAAGTTTTGAAATAATAAGTAAAAATATTGACGAGGCGAAGTTTGGAAAGAGAGAACTTATGATTGTAAAAAGGGTAATTCATGCGACGGCAGACTTTGATTTTGCTCACATACTGAAAATCTCTGATGGGGCAATAGATGCAGGTTTAAAAGCCTTAAAAGAAGGATGTACAATTGTTACAGATACAAAAATGGCTGAAGCGGGAATAAACAAAAAGGCTTTAAAATCTATAGGAGCAAGTGTCAAATGTTACATTGACATGCCACAAGTAGAGGAGCTTTCAAAAACGTACGCCATTACAAGGTCAATGGCATCAATGGTTATAGCCTCAAAAGATGGAAGAAACAAGATATTTGCCATTGGCAACGCTCCAACAGCCCTTTTTAAGCTTTGCGAACTCGCAAATTCCGGTGAAGTAATACCTTATTTAATAATTGGCGTTCCTGTAGGTTTTGTTGGAGCAGAAGAAGCAAAAGAAGAAGTGAAAAAACTTGGAGTGCCCTACATAATAACGGAAGGAAGAAAAGGTGGAAGTACAATAGCGGCAGCTATAGTCAATGCTCTTTTGTACATGATGGGTGATTAATACAAAAGACAGGCGCAAAAGTGGGGGGAATTATGGAAGTGTATACAATTAAAGAAGGTAAAAAGCTGAGATACGGGTATACTACTGGCTCCTGTGCGGCTGCTGCCTCAAAAGCGGCTACCTACATGCTTTTTACAGGGGAGAAAATAGACACAGTAGAGATAGATACACCAAAGGGGTGGCACCTTATACTTGATGTTTTAGATGTGACGTCAGGAGAAGGTTGGGTAAAATGTGGCATAAGAAAAGACGGCGGTGATGACCCTGATGTAACTCACGGGCTTATAATATATTCAAAAGTGGAATTAAAAGAGGGAGAAGGAATTGACGTTTACGGAGGAGAGGGAGTAGGAGTTGTCACAAAACCGGGGCTACCCGTAAGCCCTGGGAAACCCGCCATTAATCCTGTTCCAATGTCCATGATTTTAAATGAAGTCAAAAAAGTACTGCCAGAAGGGAAAGGTGTAAAAATTACCATAAGCGTGCCAGGTGGTGAAAAGGTGGCTTTAAAAACTTTTAATCCGCGGCTTGGAATAGTTGGAGGAATATCAATACTTGGTACCTCAGGAATTGTAGAGCCTATGTCGGAGGAAGCTTTAAAATCTTCTCTTGAGTTAGAACTTTCTATTCTTTCTGCCGAGGGACATAAAAAGGTAGTTTTTGCTCCAGGAAATTACGGCAAAGATTATGCTATGAAAGAAGGCCTTGAAGAAAGGCTTATCATATCTTATGGGAATTTCTTAGGATTTATGCTGGAAAAAGCAGTAGAGTACGGCTTTACACATGTGGTGTTGGCAGGGCATATAGGTAAACTCGTAAAAGTAGCAGCAGGGATATTTAATACACACAGCCATGTTGCAGATGCAAGAGCAGAAATAATGGCGGCTTATGTAGCCCATTTTGGTGCAGATAAAAAGACTGTTGACAAAGTTCTGGATTCAAATACAACTGAAGAAGCCCTCGATATAATAGAAAAGGCGGGAGTCAATATAAAAGACTTTAGTCAGTTTATCGCTGACAGGGTCTACATGAAATGTAAGCAGTATGTTTATGATAAATTAAATATCGAAGTTCACCTCATTTCATTGAAAAGAGGCATTATTGCAAAAGCAGGAGAGAAAGTAGAATGGTGACGATTGTGGGAATAGGGCCGGGAAACAAGAAATTCATTACCCCCTATGCACTTGAAAAAATAAAAAAAGCGGATGTGCTAGTGGGAGGCAGGCGCCATCTCAAGGAATTTGAAGATATTGATTGCGAAAAGATTGTGATAAACGCTTCAACAGATTACCAAAGTATAGTGAGCAGAGAAGGCAATATTGTCATTTTAGCATCGGGAGAACCTTCTTTGTACGGTATAACCGAAGTGATTTTAAAATATGTGGACAAAAGCCAATTAGAAATAATTCCAGGCATAAGCTCAATACAATACATGTGTGCAAAACTTAAAATAACAATGAATGATTTGACAGTGGTAAGCTTGCACGGACGCAGTGAGGATTTGGTGAAAAAAGTAAAAGAAAACAAAAAAGTCGCTGTTTTTACTGATAACACACATACACCACAATTTATTGCAGCCTTATTGAAAGAGGGAAATTTGCATGACAGAAAAATACACGTTGGTGAAAATCTGTCTTATGACATCGAGAGGATTTACTCTTTTACAGTAGAGGAACTTTTAAACTGTAATAAAAAATTTGATTTAAATGTAGTGGTGATAACATGTGGCAATACATGACACCGGGAATTCCTGATGAATATTTTGTACGAGGCAATGTGCCAATGACAAAGGAAGAAATAAGGGCTTTGTCAATATCTAAATTGAGGCTTAAAGAAGACAGCATAATATGGGATATTGGCGCAGGTACAGGTTCTGTTTCTATTGAGGCTGCTTTAATATCAAAAAAAGGTGTTGTTTATTCTATAGAAAAAGAAGAAGATGGGATAAGACTTATAAATGAAAACATCAAAAGATTTAATGTAGAAAATATTGTTGTGGTGGCTGGTGAAGCGCCTGATGCCCTTTTAGATTTGCCATCTCCTGATAGGATATTTATTGGAGGTACAGGGGATAAAATGTATCAAATATTCCAGACTGCTATAACTAAATTAAAAAGAGATGGAATAATCGTAGTTAATGGGATTACGCTTGATACAGCATATTCAGCTAATCATTATTTTAAACAAAAAGGATATAGGGTTGAAACGATATGTGTAAATATTTCAGTTTCAAAAGAAGCAGGAAATAAAACGATGATGATAGCTAGAAATCCTGTTTACATAATAACGGCGAAAAGAGAGGGATAGAATGGCAAAATTATACGGCATAGGAGTAGGACCGGGGGAGGAAAGCCTTATTACTTTAAAAGCTGTAAAAATACTTCAAAAGGTAGATGTGGTGATAGCGCCCACAAGCAAAGGAGAAGGAAGTATTGCTTATGAGATTGCAAAGCCTTATATAAAAGGCGATGTAGTATTTATGGAATTTCCCATGACCTACTCAAAAGAAGACCTCAAAACAAAGTGGGAAGAAAATGTTAAAAAAATCAAAGAGTTGCTTGATGAGGGGAAAGACGTAGCTTTTATAACAATAGGAGACCCCATGATTTACAGTACCTACATATACATTTTAAAAGGAATTGAGGATTACGAAGTAGAGACGATTCCTGGAATTACCTCCTATAGTGCAGCCGCCTCAAGGTTAAATATCCCAATTGCGGAGGGAAACGAGACTTTTGCAGTGATTTCATCAGGAGATGTGACGGAAATTTCAAAAGCTCTTGATATGTTTGATAACGTGGTATTAATGAAAATTTCGAGAAGATACGAGGAAATAGTAAATCTTCTAAAAGAAAAAAGCTTCAAAGGATACCTTGTGATAAAGTGCGGCCATAAAGAGGAAAAAATATCCTACGACCTTGATAGATATATAGGGAAAAAGATAGATTATTTGTCACTCATTATTGCAAAGAAGGTGAAGTAGCTGTGGTTTATTTTATTGGTGCAGGACCAGGAGACCCTGAACTTATAACATTAAAGGGGATGAAAATAATACAGGCTTGTGATGTCATCATATACGCAGGGTCACTTGTCAATAAAGAGATATTGAAATACGCAAAACCAGAGGCTGAAATTTACGATAGCGCTTTAATGAATCTTGATGAAATAATTGAGCTTATGGTAAAATCTTATAATGAGGGGAAAGATGTAGCGAGAATACACACAGGAGATCCTGCTATTTACGGTGCCATACATGAACAGATTGTGAGGCTGGAAGAAGAAAATATAGATTATGAAGTAATTCCCGGTGTTAGTTCTTTTTTGGCAGCAGCGGCAGTTTTGAAAAAAGAGCTGACGATTCCTGAAATAACCCAGACGGTTATTATAACACGAATAGGCGGAAGGACAAAAGTACCTCCAAAAGAAGACTTAAAAGATTTATCCCGCCACAAAGCTACAATGGCGATATTTTTAAGCGTGCAGGACATTGACAAAGTTGTTTTAGAGTTGAAAGAGGGTTATGAAGAGACTACACCTGTAGCAGTTGTGTACAAAGCTACTTGGGAAGACCAAGTGATTGTTACAGGTACTCTCAATGACATTTTACAAAAGGTCAAATCAAAGGGAATAAATAAAACAGCTATGATACTTGTAGGAGATTTTTTAAAAGATGTAAAGTCTTATTCAAAGCTTTATGATAGGGAATTTTCTCATAGCTTCAGGAAGAAGGAAGATTTATGAGAATAGCGATAATCGCTCTTACAAAAAACGCATCAAAGTTGGCGAATGAGATTGGCACAAAATTAAAAGGGGATGTGTATGTAAAAGAAAAATACACAACCCCTGAAGGCTATGCAATAGAAGGAGATTTTATAGAATTTGTCCATAAAATATTCGGAAAATATCAAGGGTTGGTCTTTGTAATGGCTACAGGGATTGTGGTAAGAGCAATTGCAGGGGTTGTGAAGGATAAATTTACTGACCCTGCTGTTGTGGTAGTAGACGAAAAAGGGAAGTTTGCCATAAGCCTTTTGTCAGGCCATGTAGGTGGTGCAAATAGGCTCGCTTTAGAGGTGGCTTCTATAATTGGAGCGCAGCCTGTCATAACAACTGCAACAGATGTAGAGGGAGTCATATCCCTTGACGTTATTGCTAAGGACTACGGGTACCAAATTGAAAATAAAGAAGATTTAAAAAAGGTTAGCGCCGCCTTTGTAAATGGAGAAAATGTACGTTTTATTCTTGATGAAGATGCAGAGAAAATACCTTTGCTAAAAGATTATTTAAAAAACAGAGATGACCGTCAAGCTGACGCTTTTGTTTACATAACTGACAAAGAAATAAAAAAACCGTTAGAAAAACCTTATGTCATATTAAGGCCTAAAAATATAGTTATTGGCTTAGGATGCAAAAAAGGAATAGCTTTTGAGGATTTGTTTCTCTTTGTCAGTGAAACCTTTAAAAAGTTAAATTTAAGCTTAAAAAGCATCAAGTCAATTGCTACTATAGACATAAAAAAGGAAGAAAAAGGGATACAGCAGTTGGCAAAATTTTTGAAAGTTCCTCTTGTGTTTTACGCAAAAGAAGATTTAAAAAAAGTAGAAGACAAATTCCCTATCTCGGATTTTGTTTTTCATACCGTGGGAGTTGGAAGTGTTGCAAGGCCTTCTGCTTATTTAGCTAGTAGTGGTGGCAAAGAGATAGCATATCTTAAGAAGAATGGGATGACACTTGCTATATATAAGAAAGAAGGATTGACATGGGATGGATTAAAGTCGTGGGGATAGGTCCCGGTGATATAAATGACATGACTCTTAAAGCCTACAATGCCTTAAAAGAATGTGATGTAGTCGTAGGATATACTACTTATATAAATCTTATTAAACCTTTAATTAAGGACAAAGAGGTAATTTCATTAGGGATGAGAAAAGAAATTGACAGGGCTAAGAAAGCTGTGGAGTTAGCTTTACAAGGTAAAAATGTGTGCATTGTGTCAAGCGGTGATGCAGGCATATATGGCATGGCAGGGCTTATGTATGAGGTTGTCCATAAAGAAAACATAGATTTAAAAATAGAAGTAATACCAGGAGTAACTGCTCTAAATGCTGCGGCAGCTATACTGGGAGCACCTGTAATGCAGGATTTTGCAGTTATAAGTCTTTCAGACCACTTGGTACCTTGGCAGGTGATAGAAAAAAGATTGGCTCTTTCAGCACAAGCTGATTTTGTAATTGTCCTTTACAACCCTAAGAGCAAAGAAAGGCCGGAAAACCTTATGAAAGCCCAGAAAATTATTATGAAATACAAAAAAGAGGATATCCCTGTAGGAATAGTAAAAAATGCTTCAAGAGAGGGACAACAAGTGATAATCACCACTTTAAAAGAAATGGCAAATTATGAAATTGACATGAGGACGATTGTAATAATAGGGAATGAAAGTACTTATGTAGAAAATGGCAAAATGGTAACGCCGAGGGGATATGTACTGTGATACTGGTTTTGGCAGGTACAAAAGACGGAAGGGAGATTGCAGAAAGATTAAAGCTTAAAGGTTTTGGGGTTATAGCAAGTACAGTGACAGATTATGGTGCAAGTCTTTTTAGTGAGGGAATTAAAGTTCACAAAGGGGCAATGGATGAACTAAGCCTCGTTAATTTTATTTATAAAAACAATATAGACATTGTAGTTGACGCAACTCATCCTTTTGCAAAAGATGTAAGCATAAATGCTATAAATGCCTGTAACAAAACTGGTATCAAGTATATAAGGTATGAAAGAGAAAGTCTATATTACTACAATGCCATTGTAGTTAAAAGTTTTGAAGAGGCAGCAGAAGAATGTAAAAAATACGACAGCATTTTTTTGACTGTAGGTAGTAAAAACCTCGAAAAATTTAGGGTTCTCTGGGAAATAGGAAAAAAGGTGACGGCAAGAGTGCTTCCTTTAAGTAACGTCATAAAAAAGTGTGAAGATTTAGGATTAAAACCCAAAGATATAATAGCGATGGAGGGCCCTTTTACCAAAGATCTTAATTATCAAATGTTTAAAGAAAGAAATGCGGAAGTGGTTGTGACAAAAGATAGTGGTATTGTGGGAGGAGTATTAGAAAAATTTGAAGCTGCTAAAATGCTAGGTATTCCTGTAATTTTAATAAAAAGACCTGATATAAATTATCCTATTGTAGTAACAGACGTTGATAGTCTCATAAATGAGGTGACAAAAAGTGGACATAAATAATATTAAGATGGTGGGAGTAGATAAGGATACTCCTTTAGAATTGAGAGAAAAAGTTTCTTTTAAAGATATTGGAGAGGCATTAATAAAATTAAAAGAGTTGGGACTGGAGGAGGTTGTAATACTTTCCACCTGTCACAGAAGTGAAATTTACTTCTATTCACAAAAAATATCCACGGATGAAGTAAAAGATTTTTTCATAAATTACTTTGGCTTAAAAGAAGATTTCATAAAATATTTAAGGCAAATTTATGGACTTGATGCAGTGGAACACATTTTTAGAGTTGCCTGTGGACTTGAATCTATGGTAGTAGGTGAAGACCAAATATTGTCACAGGTGAAGGAGGCTATAGATACCGCACAGACTTTCAACTCTTCCGGAAAGATACTTTTTAAACTCTTTAGGGATGCAGTAACTCTTGGGAAAAAAGCTCGTACAGATACGGGTATAAAAGATCTGGCTTTGTCTATAAGCTATATTGCAGTTAAATTTGTTCAAGAAGTATTTGAGGATATAAAAGGCAAAAAGGCTTTTGTGATAGGTCTTGGCGAGATGGGGCAAAATGCTATGAAAAATCTTTTAGATAAAGGTGCTGATGTATTTGTTACAAACAGGACTTTTTCAAAAGCTATTGAATTAAAGGAGCAAATTCCACAGATAAATATTGTACCTTATGAAGAGAAGTACCTGCACATTGTCACCAGTGATATTGTAATAAGTGCTACAAATGCTCCTCACTACACAGTAAATTATGATAAGTTTAAAAAAATATACGACGGCAGAAAAATTTGTATGGTGGATATAGCTCTTCCCAGGGATATAGACCCAAGAATAGGACAAATAGAAGGGGTAAGTCTTTATACTATTGACGATCTAAAAAAGACAGCGGAGGAAAACAAAAAGGAGAGGCTTTCACTTATTCCCGTTATTGAAAAAATGGTGAAAGAGGAAGTGGATAAATTTGAAAAATGGTACAAAACACTTGAAATAGAGCCTTATATAAAAGAAGTAAGTAGATATGCCAATGAAGTTTATAACACAGAATTTCAAAGAATTGTAAATAAATTGACTGACGTATCTGAAAAAGACAAGGAAAATATAAAAATCGCTTTAAAAAGAGTTGCAAATAAAATGGCTAATAAAATGATAACGTACCTTAAAGAAAACGCCTATTAGAATCTGGAGGTAAAGATGAAAAAAGTTATAAAAGTCGGCTCAAGGTCAAGTGAATTGGCTTTAGTACAAACTCAAATGGTTATAAATGAAATAAAAAAGTTTAGGCAGGATTTTGAATTTGAAATAGTAAAGATAACCACACAGGGGGATGCATTAATTGACAAACCTGTTAGTGAAATAGGGGGAAAAGGGGTTTTTGTAAAAGAAATAGAAAGTGCATTGCTCAAAGGCGAAATTGACATGGCAGTCCACAGCATGAAGGACATGCCTTATGAAATACCTAAAGGGCTCAAGCTCATGGCAGTTTTAAAAAGAGAAGACCCAAAGGATGTGTTTGTTTCAAGAGATGGTACGCAATTTATGGATTTAAAAGAAGGGGCTAAAATTGGGACCAGCAGTTTAAGAAGGCAAGTGCAGCTTAAAGCTTTAAAGCCAGACATACAGATTGTTCCAATAAGAGGTAATGTGAGGACGAGGCTCAAAAAAATGGAAGAACTAAACCTTGACGGCATTGTTTTGTCAGCGGCGGGTTTGCACAGGTTAGGATTGGAGAGTATTATTACTGAATATTTCCCACCTGATGTAGTTGTACCAGCACCTTGTCAGGGAATTCTTGCAGTAGAAATTGCAGAAAGTTTTGATAATATATTTCAGGAGTTTTATCCCTATATTGTTGATAGAAGAACATTTTTTGAGGCTTCTGTTGAAAGGGAACTTCTAAAAGTCTTTGGAGTTAATTGTAGACAGCCTTTTGGCGCCTATGCCCAATACAGAAAAGAGAGAGACGAAGAGAAAATAAACATAAAAGTTGTTTATCAAAAAGAGGATAAACTTTTAAAAAGTGAAGTGACTGGCTTAATTGAAGAAACCGATAAAATGATAGAAAAGCTTATTGAAGAATTTGGAGGTATATGATGTCAGGGATTGTATATTTGATCGGAGCAGGACCTGGAGATATTGGGCTTTTAACATTGAGAGCAGTCGAACTAATAAAAAATGCAGATGTGCTGGTGTATGATAGGCTCATTAATGAAGATATTTTAAAAATGGCAAAAAAGGATGCAGAGCTTATTGATGTTGGAAAGTTTCCGGATAATCACAAAGTACCTCAAAGTAAAATAAACGAAATAATTGCGAAAAAGGCCCTTTCTGGCAAAAAAGTAGCAAGAATTAAAGGAGGAGACCCATTTGTATTCGGAAGAGGTGGCGAAGAGGCTGAATACCTTTCACAAAAAAGAATACCTTATGAGGTAGTGCCAGGCATAACATCTGCAGTGGCTGTCCTATCCTATGCAGGAATTCCTGTAACTCATAGAGATTTAAGCTCTTCATTTCATGTAATAACGGGTCATGAACGGGAAGGAAAAGATAAAAACCTCGATTGGGAGGTCATATCAAAACTCGAGGGGACACTTGTATTTCTCATGGGGATAAAAAATATAGAAAAAATTGTGCAAAAACTTCTTAATTACGGCAAAGATCCTCATACACCAGCAGCAGTAGTAATGGAAGGTACTACTCCAAAGCAAAAAGTTGTAACTGGGAAACTCATTGATATTCCAAGTCTCGTCCGAAAAGAAGGAATAAAAAATCCGGGAGTTTTTGCTGTAGGAGATGTTGTGGCATTAAGGGATAGATTAAAATGGTACGAAAACAAAAAGCTTTTTGGAAAAAGGATTTTGCTTACAAGGACCTATGAACAGTCACAGCAGATGAAAAAAATTTTGAGCGAAGAGGGAGCAGATGTTGTTGTTTGTCCTACTATTAAAATCACGCCGTTTTTAGATAATATAGTAAAGTTTTT
>Ga0247720_100554_pt1 | contig 12679 bp, 12 predicted proteins | sample MSEWel2015_12_15_FD_189078 | JGI IMG/M metagenome (GOLD analysis project Ga0247720, IMG submission 189078) | Subsurface sediment microbial communities from gas well in West Virginia, United States - MSEEL Well Study Marcellus 3H_2015_12_15 | ecosystem: Environmental > Terrestrial > Deep...
GGATATTGACTTATAAGGGAACATTTAATGGCTGGCCCGCACGCCCATTTTCCGCGGAAACGGCCGCCAGGGGGTTGTAATTGGCAGCCGGGAGTGGCTTAAAAGGGAGGTCAGGCCGCTTTCTTACCGTCGCCCGGCGGGGCGGTTCGTTAAAAAGTGCCTTCTTCCCCCCTAAACCTTCTTAAATTCCTTCCGAATAAAGTAACTAGAAGGAACCGGCACCGGGCGGCCGACGGTACCGGCGCCTTCAAAAAGCCGCCGCCAGGGAAGGCGACGAGTAAAAATTCAGGGAGGAATGAGAAGGGATGATCATCAACCACAACATCGCGGCGCTGAACACCTACCGGGCGCTGTCGAACAACAACGTGTTGGCCAACAAGTCACTGGAGAAGCTCTCCTCGGGCCTGCGTATCGTGCGGGCGGGGGACGACGCGGCGGGCCTGGCTATCAGCGAGAAAATGCGCGGCCAGATCCGGGGCCTGAACCAGGCGTCGAGAAACGCCCAGGACACCATTTCCATGCTTCAGACGGCTGAAGGCGCGCTAAACGAGACACATTCCATACTGCAGCGCATGCGCGAGCTGGCCGTGCAGGCCGCAAACGACACCAACACGGATGCCGACCGCCAGGCCATCCAGGACGAGATCAACCAGCTGGCCAACGAAATCGACCGCATTGCCAACACCACCGAATTCAATACCAAGAAGCTGTTGAACGGCGAAGTCGTGGGTGTTGTCGGGGAGAAGAAGGGGACCTACTCAATCCAGGCCAACAGTGCGGCAGCCCTGAGTATAACTGCGACCTCTGCAAGCAACATTGCAAATAAAGGGATTGTGAATGGCGCCATCACCATCACCCGCATCAGCGAGGCAACGAATGCAGAAAGTGCATATGAGTTCAGAGACTCTCTTGGCAACGTAATCGCCTCAGCAAAGATTACTGTATCCACCACTAACAGTGCGTTTACTTTTGCCAGTAATGTAATAGCTTCTGGGGCTGCTGTCACGTTTAAGGTTGACGATTTTACTAAATTCAAATCCGGCGACAGCTTTACGATCATTCTTAATAAACACGTTGCCGCCAGCACCGACACCTCGAAGGCTATCATTACCCAGATCGGAGCCAATTCTGGGCAAAACATGCTCATCGGCATCAACGACATGCGGGCCGAAGCACTGGGGATAAAGGACAGCAGCGGGAACGCGGTTAAGGTTACCGACAAGTACGGGGCCAACGCGGTTATTTCCACCATCAATAATGCAATTGAAAAGGTCTCCACCGAGCGCTCCAAGCTGGGCGCGATCCAGAACAGGCTCGAGCACACCATCAACAACCTGGGCACGGCGGCCGAAAACCTCACCGCTTCCGAATCCCGCATCCGGGATGTGGACATGGCCAAAGAGATGATGGAGTACACCAAGCTTTCCATCCTCCAGCAGGCGGCCACAGCCATGCTGGCCCAGGCAAATCAACAGCCGCAGACGGTCCTGCAACTTCTGCGATAGTGTTTCGTGGAGTTTCATGTATGCTTTTAAGGAGTATCGGAAAGCCAGCTCCTTGTGGGGGCTGGCTTTTTTAAAGCGGGGTGGGCGAAGGTGGGCGCAGGTCTTTTCAGGAAGAACCTTGCCTGGCTGAAGAGGCACAACCCGGCTCTTTACCGGAAAATAAAAAAAGTAGAACCCAGGAGCACCTTTCTTGTCCGCAATAACCGGGAGGAGTATAATCTAATCAAAATCGTCGGCGGCGTGCAGTATCCCCTTTACAGCAATTATGATGTTGCAAGACAGTGCTCTTTCTGGGTAGAGGAGACGCGGCGAGCCATCGCCGGGAAAAAGTTTGTCGTTCTTTTCGGCATGGGTTTGGGGTACGAACTGGATGACCTTTTGCAGGATGAGCAGTTACCGGCCTTGGTGATCGTGGAACCGGACGAAGAAGTTTTTTATTACCTCCTCCATTTCTTTGACCTCTCGCGGCTGGAAAACCGCAGCGTCTATTTCATCCAGGACGACCGCCAGGAGGAAATTGAAAAACTCCTTTCGGAAGTAATAAAACAGGAGCAGAGTATAAACTTTTCCTTCTGCCCGCTGGCCGGATATGTTTATCCTTTTAGAGAACAGATTCAAAAACTCAAGCAGGCTATCAAAGAGAAGATCAACTTTGTCCTCGTTTCCGTAGTCACCACTCTCGCCCACGACAGGCAGTGGTTTCAGAACTATATCTTGAACTTAAAGCAGGTGGCGGGTAGCGTGCCGGTGGAAAAGCTCGCGGGGGAGCTTGCCGAGACGCCCGCTGTGCTGGTAGGGGCCGGCCCTTCTCTGGAATATGATATTGACGTTTTGCGGGAAATGGGCGGCCGGGCACTGATCGTCCCCGTGGGGAGCGCCTTTTCGGTGCTGGAGCATCACGGCATTAAAGGCCACGCGGTGGGGGCCATTGACGGGAGTTACGCCGAGGCGAAAATATTCGAGAGGAACAAACATAACAGGGAGATAGCCCTTTTTTACAGCCTCATGGTTAACTACAAAGTGCTGCCTTTGTTTGGGGAGTCAAAGTTTTTCTTTGCCCTGCATAGTTTTGACGAATATATTTACCGCCGCCTGGGGCAGCCATTTGTCAAGATTGCTGCCGGTGCTTCGGTTTCCATATCGCTGCTTGACATACTGGCCAAACTGGGCTGCAACCCCATTGTCATGACCGGGCAGGATTTCTGTTATCCCGACAAAAAGAAGTACGCCCGCGGGGCCGTACACTTTGGCGAGATAGATGAAGAGGCCCTGCGGGCCCGTGGCGGCATCAAAGCGAAAAATAAGGCCGGGCAGGACGTGTATACCACGCGAGCCATGCTGGCCATGCGGGCGGCGGTCGAGCGGATCATTGAAAGCTACCCTGAAATTACGTTTTACAACTGTAGCCGGCTGGGCCTGCCCATAAGGGGGGCGGCGGATGCAACGCTGGCAGAAGTGAAGGAGCGCTTCCTCACCGGAAAATGTGATCTTGAACAAAGGATAAGAGAAATCCACCGCAAATACAAGGATGAAGTTGTCACCCCGGAAAAGGTAGCCGCCATTGAAAAGGACATCCAGGAACAGGTGGGGCGGATTAAAGAGCTTTGCGGTGACATCATCCGCGTTTTGGATGACGCGGACGGGAAAGGCGCGCGCAAACTGCTCGAGCGGATAAAAAAGCCTGAAGAAAAGCTGGCCAGGCTCGACTTTTACGCCCAGGTTTTGTGCCCCGAAACAGGAACGTACAGTTTTCTCTTCAGCAACCTCGGTGCTGGGGCACCGGGGGAAGAAAAGGATCTGGACACTCTTCTGGAGGCAAAGAAAAGGTATTACGCCAAAGTTTACGAACTATGTCTGATTGTCCTGAACGCTTTGGAATACGGGGACGAGGAAATCCGCCTGGTTTACGGAAAGCGAGGCTGAATGTGAGCAAAGGTGAATGTCACTTGAAAAATGTGCGTGAGCTGAAGCAGCATATACGTGACTTATTGGACGCTTGCACCACGGCATGGCGGTATCTGATCCTTGGCGAGGAAAAAAAGGCCATGGGCTTAATGGCAACCATAATCGACTTGCTCGAAAGAATAGTTTCCGCCAAAAGTGCCAACCCACTGCTCCACTCGTACTACAACAGTATAACTTTTCTTCTCCCTCGCCTGTTGAAGGCAATGGAAGAAAAAAACGGCATATTTCTAGCCGACGTTCTGGAGCATGAATTAAAGCCGATCCTGGAAGATGTCTTGGAACACATTTCGGAGTGCTCCTGCGACGGGTAAGGCCTTCGGATAAAGAAACAAGCTAATAGATTTTATTCAGACCATTCATAGGCTGATCGGAGACTCGAATAGTGGCAAGTTTTCTGGTGAATCCGATGGTCGGGCTGATTGAGGAACTACGGGGCGCGTGGTGGCGGCTGCGGTCAGCGACCAGCCTGGCCTTTCTGGAAGATGGTTCCCCAGTCGCTTGATGGCTGGGTGTTATACGCGGCTTTATGGTTTTTCTGGAGGTAGATTACGTATGCTAACGATACCTTATACATCTTTAAACTTCGGTCCTAGTATGGGGTCATTATTCCAGGGTGTCAATAATTTATCGTGTACCTGGGGAGAAATAACCTGGGCAGCGATTACAGTGGGAAGAAAAAATTGGTCTCACGTGATACGTTTTGGGGAATACTCGCGGTTTGAAATTTTGTACAGGTTATCCATCATCTACGCAAATCTCCGACAGGTTAACAATAACTTAATTCGTTCTCAAGCATATATTAATCTTGACCCTTCAGAGAAATCGGCTATATCTTATTTCCTGGGGTTAACAAGTGCGAAGCTATTTGCAGCAAAGCTGCTTAACGTTTTCTGGCTGATGCATGTTGAAACATATCAAAATGATTATCAAATGCGCTTCTGGAATGGGAAGTCAAAGCCGGATCTCTTTGGTCCGGATAGGAGGGGAGAATGGGTAGTTATAGAAGCCAAAGGACGGTCAAATAAATTCGATTCCAAATCTCTTCAAAGGGCTAAAGAACAAGCACGTATGCTAAGGACAATTTCCGGGCAGTTTCCTATTCTTAGAATAGCCATGGAGAGTCATTTCAACAATTCTACTTTTCAAGTGACGTGGAAGGATCCTGCTGAATTTGACGAAAATGGAGTTGATTTAGACATTCAACCATTTGATTTTATGTACAAATATTATCAACCATTAATTATGTTGCTTGATTATTATGCAAACTATGTAAAAACTATCCGTATTTACGAACGGGAACTTGATGTTCTCGATATTTATGAGGCCGATTTAAGGGTTGGGTTAGACAAGGAATTAATAAGATTGTTTAAGAAGCCTCGATCAAGAAATCAAGTTGAACATATGATGCAAGTTATTTTTAACTTACCGGAACATATGTCAGATGGGCAATTGATGATTGGTGGAGATGGAGTTATGGTGTCTCTTGGACGTAGTTGGGATGAAGAGAAAATGAAATTGGAACCGGAAAAACGTGCCCATGAGGAGTAATACAATGAGTTATAAAATCCTGGTCACCGGATCAGCAGGTTTCATAGGCTCTCATCTTGTAGAAGAACTTATTAGGCAAGGATATAATGTAAGAGCTTTTGTCCGCTACAATGCCCGCAACGACTGGGGCTGGCTGCAGACGGTGTCGTGTCTTAAGAACATCGAAATTTATACCGGGGACATCCGTGATTACGACAGCGTCAGAAACGCCGTCCGCGGTGTTGAGGTCATTTTCCACCTGGCAGCCCTTATCGGTATTCCCTATTCGTACATTTCTCCGCTGGCCTACATCAAAGCCAATATCGAAGGGACTTATAACGTTCTCCAGGCCGCCCGGGAAGAAGGGGTTCAACGAGTGGTGCATACCTCCACTTCCGAGGTGTACGGTACAGCCCGGTATGTGCCGATCAACGAAGAACACCCCCTGCAGGCTCAGTCACCTTACGCGGCAACGAAAATTGCTGCGGATCAATTAGCTCTAAGTTTTCACCGTTCCTTTGGCCTGCCGGTAGTAGTCGTGCGACCTTTTAACACCTTTGGCCCCCGCCAATCGGCCCGTGCCGTTATTCCTACCATAATTACTCAGGTTTTGGCCGGCAACTGGACCGTCCGCCTGGGCAACCTCAGTCCCACCCGCGACTTTAATTATGTGCGCGATACCGTCTCGGGAATGCTCGCCGTCGGCTTATCCGAAAGAACGGTAGGGCAGGTGGTGAATATCGGCAGCGGGAGGGAAACGTCTATAAAAGATCTGGTTGAGCAGATAGGAAATATTATGGGAAGGGAAATAAGCGTCGAACAGGAAGATATCCGGGTAAGGCCCGCCCTCAGTGAGGTTGACCGCCTGCTGTGCGACAACCGCAAGGCTTACAAGCTTGCCGGCTGGACTCCCCGGTACACCCTTGAAGAGGGGTTGCGGGAAACTATCCAGTGGTTCAGGGAAAATCTTTACTTATACAAACCGGACCTTTACAATGTATGATAGGCAGGGGGAATTCTCGGTTGACCAGTATGCGCATCCCCTTGGATGCTCCAAACATCGGTGAACTGGAAAAGCAGTATGTGCTACGCGCCCTGGAAAGTGGCTACGTTTCGTCCATAGGACCCCTGGTCAGCGAATTTGAAGAACGTTTTGCCGGGTATGTGGGCGCCCGGTATGCCGTGGCCACGGTCAACGGCACAGCGGCCATTCACCTGGCTTTAAGGCTCCTGGGAATCGGCCCGGGAGACGAGGTCATCATACCGGCACTTACTTTTATCGCCACTGCCAATCCGGTGGTGTACGCAGGTGCGACCCCCGTGGTGGTGGACGTGGATCCCCTGACCTGGAATATCGATCCCGGCGAGGTTGAAAGGGCGGTCACGGGCCGTACACGCGCCGTCATACCCGTTCATCTCTACGGCAACCCCGCGGACATGTCGCGGCTAATGGACATAGCCCACAGGTACGGCTTATACGTGATTGAGGACGCCGCCGAAGCGCTTGGTGCTACCTATAACGGGCAACATGTGGGGACGTTTGGAGATATCGGTATATTCAGCTTCAACGGGAACAAGGTGATCACCACCGGCGGGGGCGGCATGCTGGTAACTAATGATCCCGACCTGGCTGCGCGCGCGCGCCTGCTGACAAATCAAGGGCGGGTCTTCGGTACTATGGAGTATGAGCACCTTGAAATCGGATATAATTTTCGACTGACCAACATACAGGCGGCTTTGGGCCTGGCACAAATGGAGCGCCTGGAACAATTCCTGAGTGCAAAGCGCCGCAATGCAGCCCTTTACCGTGAACTCTTGCGGGACGTCCCCGGCCTGGAGTGGCAGCAGGAACTGCCGGAAGGGCGAAGCAGTTGGTGGATGTTTTCTATTCTGGTTGATACCAATGTATTTGGACGGGACAGGCAAGCCGTGGTAAAGAGGTTGCGGGCGGCGGGCATTCAGACACGGCCCTTGTTTTTGCCCCTTTCCCGGCAGCCGGCGTATGCGGGATATGGCCTTAGAACATGTCCCGTGGCTGAATCCCTGCACAGGCGGGGGCTGAACCTGCCGAGCGCGAGTTTTCTTACGGAAGAAGACGTTCGGTATGTATGCCAGGTTCTGTTGGAAAGGTGAAACCTTGTGGAAAAGCAACCTATAGTTCTTATCGGGGCGGGCGGACATGCGGCGGTGGTTGCCAGTATCATCGAGGCGCTCGGCATTTTCTTCGTAGTAGGGTACACGGCTCCCGCCGCGGGTGCGGCTACTATTTCTTGCCGTTATAAGTACCTGGGTGATGACGGCTTTCTACCCGCCCTGTTCAGGCAGGGGGTCAGGCTGGCAGCGCTCGGCCTGGGAGGGACGGGGGATAACCGGCCGCGGTGTGAATTGTATAAACGGATCCGCGCCATGGGGTTTGAGTTCCCGCCGCTTAAACACCCAGCGGCAGTCGTGGCACCCGATGTGGTGATCGGTGAAGGCTGTATAATCGCGCCGGGCGCGGTGGTTAATGCGGGGGCAAAGATCGGTATCAACACCATCGTCAACTCTGCCGCCGTGGTCGAGCACGACTGCGTCATCGGCGATCACGTGCAAGTAGCGCCAGGGGCGGTGCTTTGCGGCGGGGTTAGAGTGGACCGCCTGGCCCATATTGGAGCCGGCGCCGTGGTGATCCAGGGCGTAACCGTAGGGGAAGGTGCCCTGGTGGGCGCCGGGGCGGTGGTGTTGCACGATGTGGAGTCCTGGACCGTGGTGGCAGGTAATCCGGCAATGAGTTTGAAGTGATTGAGATAAAGCGATGAGAACAGTAATGGCTTTTACAACAACAAGAGCTGAATTTGGCCTGCTTAAACCGATTCTGCGTCGGATTGAGGTTTCTTCATCACTAGATCTTGTATTGGTAGTTGCAGGGGACCACGTGAGTCCTTGTAAAGGGGAGACAATCAAAGAAATAATTCCCGAGGGTTTTCGCACTGTTGAGCTACGAAGATGCTTTCCCGAATCGGACCTGCCGGTTGCAATTGCAAGGTATGTTGCCAACTCGTGTACCGAAATTGCTTCTGCAATTGATTTCCTGGCACCCGATATATTACTGCTTTTGGGAGACCGGCACGAACTTTTAGCAGCGGCTACAGCAGCAGTGATCGCACGAATTCCTATTGCTCATATAGCCGGCGGCGAATCAACCGAAGGAGTAATCGATGAACAAGTGCGGCATGCACTTACTAAGATGGCCCACCTTCACTTTACCAGTACCTTCGAATATGCGCGCCGCATAAGGCAGATGGGAGAAGAAGCCTGGCGCATCCATGTGGTCGGCGCGCCGGGCGTGGAGAATATCCTCCGGGGGGAATTGATGACTCCCGAGGAGATCGGGGAGCAGTTTGGAATTGATGTTGCCCGGCCCACATTATTGGTTACTTACCACCCCGAAACCTTAACTGTCGACCAAAATCTTACAGAACAGATAAATGCCCTTATTTCAGCATTAAGAGAATTTAGGGATTTCCAGCAGATTATCACTTACCCGGGGACAGAAGTAGGCTTTCAAAAAATTATCTCAGCCTGGGAGGCTTATGCGGCGGAGTTTCCCAACGTCAAGCTTTACAAAAGCCTGGGGTCGCGAGGTTACCTGGGGGTAATGAAGCATGCGGTGGCGGTGGTGGGTAATTCCTCCAGCGGCATCATTGAGGCACCTTCATTTAAAGTCCCAACCATTAATATCGGTGACAGGCAAAAGGGGCGGATAAGGGCAGAAAGTGTAATTGACGTGCCCTGCCGCAGGGAGGACATCCAGGCCGCGCTGCACAGGGCTCTATATGACGAACAATTTCGCCGGCAAGTGCGGCAGGTAAAAAATCCTTACGATCCCCACGGCGATGGTAATGTGAGCGGCAGGGTGGTATCCGTCCTGGAATCTGTACCTCTAGACAGGCGACTGCTTGAGAAAAAACTTGACTTTCCAAGCCCGGAAGAGGTGGCCTCCTTTGGTTCTTAAAAACGGCGTCTTTATTATTGCCGAAGCGGGCGTCAACCACAACGGGGACCTTGAAACAGCCAAAAGGCTGGTTGACGCGGCGGTGGTTGCCGGCGCGGATGCGGTAAAGTTTCAAACCTTTGTCCCGGAAGAGGTCGTGACCGGCAGTGCCGAAAAGGCACCCTATCAGAAAGCCAACATGTTCGGGTGTCGGGAGACACAGCTTGATATGATCCGGCGCCTTGCACTTTCGAAAGAGGATTTTCGCACCCTTAAGGCATACTGCGACCGGGCGGGGATAATGTTTTTATCCACGCCGTTCGATTATTACAGTGTGGATCTCCTGGACGAGCTGGGCGTTCCGTTATTCAAAATTCCTTCGGGCGAACTGGTTAACGATCGTTTTTTGAGGTATGTGGCCGCGCGGGGGAAACCGCTTATAATCTCCACGGGAATGGCCACGCTGGGCGAAGTCGAGGAGGCGCTTGGAGTGGTACAGGATGCAGGTGCCCGTGAAATTACACTCCTGCACTGCACTTCGGCCTATCCGGCTTCCTATGAAGAGGTCAACCTGCGGGCTATAATTACGCTGCGACACGCCTTTGGATTGCCCGTCGGTTATTCAGACCATACCCCGGGCATCGAAGTGGCGGTGGCCGCGGTAGCCCTCGGGGCCAGGGTGATCGAAAAACACTTTACGCTCAGCCGGAGCATGGAGGGACCGGATCATAAGGCGTCCCTGGAACCGGACGAGCTGGCAGCCATGGTGCGGGCGATCCGCAACGTGGAGAGGGCTTTGGGAGACGGACGCAAGCGCCCCAGCCCCGGCGAGCAGGACGTTATGCGCGCGGCCAGGCGCAGCCTGGTAGCGGCAGTCGATATTGCCGCGGGGGAGTTAATCACCTCGGACAAACTGGCCGTCAAAAGGCCGGGGACGGGTATTTCCCCGAAGATGTGGGACGTGGTTGTCGGCCGGCGGGCCAGGGTGGATATCCCGGCAGACACGGTGATTACCTGGGAAATGATCTGAGTTTTGGGGGGGGCGCAACCCGTGGAACGCAGCGACATTTTGGAGAAGGTTCAGGTACCGCCCGAACTGCCTGTCGTCCAGGCGCTGGAAAAAATGGACCGTGCCGCCCGGCAAATATTGCTGGTAACGGACGGGGACGGCCGCCTGATGGGCACAGTCACCGATGGTGATGTGCGCCGGGCACTCCTGGAGGGCGTCAATCTGCGTGAGCCGGTTGAGCGGATAATGAACCCCCGGCCGAGAGTCCTTCCGGCAGGCTCTTCACCGGAAGACGCCCGCCAGTTAATGATTGACCACGGCATTCGCCATGTTCCGCTTGTGGATAACCTGGGGCGTGTCGTCGACCTGATAATGTGGCAGGAACTGTTTCTGCCCAGGAAGGAGGTCCACCCGGAAAAAGTGGTCATTATGGCCGGCGGGCAGGGTACCAGGCTGGACCCTTTTACCAGGATTCTACCCAAACCAATGATTCCCTTACGGGACAAGCCCATTATCGAGGTCATCATGGAAAAATTTCACCGTCAGGGGCTCAGCCGGTTTATCTTATGCCTGGGTTATAAAGCCGAAATTATCCGCCTTTACTTCAATGGCGATTCCCGCCCGTATAATATCGAATTTGTCCAGGAAGAGACTCCTCTCGGTACGGCCGGCGCCCTTTCCCTGCTGAATGGCCATCTTGATGATACTTTTTTGCTAACCAATTGTGACATTATAGTGGAAATGGATTATGCCCATTTGTTGCAGTACCACCGGGAGCAGCAAAATTCCATAACCATAGTGGGAGCGCTGAAAGAATTTGTGGTTCCCTACGGTGTTTTGCGTACTGAAGATAACAGCTTCCGGATCGAGGAGAAACCGAACTTTCACTTCCTGGTGAATACCGGGGTTTATGTGCTGGAACCCGCCGTGCTGCCCCTGGTGCCAGGCGGGAAAAGATTTGACATGCCGGAGTTAATCCATGCCGCGCAGGACCAGGGGTTCAAAATCGGAGTCTACCCGCATCATGGCCGCTGGTTTGACATCGGGCAGTGGGACGAATATCAGCAAACGCTCAAGTTCTTTGAAACCATGGGTTTTGGAGGGTAGCAATTTGTATAAAGGTCTGTCAGTCCTGGGCTTTATCCCGGCTAGAGCCGGTTCAAAGGGGCTTCCCGGAAAGAACATCCGGCTACTGGCCGGCAAACCGCTGATCGTTCATACAATAGAAGCGGCCAGAAAAAGCGGCGTATTTGACTACCTGCTGGTTTCCACCGACGGGGAGGAGATCGCCCGGATTGCCCGACAGGCCGGGGCAGACGTACCTTTTATGCGCCCGGCCGACCTGGCCACCGATACCGCCCGGAGCATTGACGTGCTCCACCATGCCATGTCCTGGCTGGAAGAGCGGGGCAAAAAGTATGACTGTGTAATGACCCTGCAGCCCACCAGCCCCCTGCGTGCCGCAGAGGATATATCGAACGCACTGGATCTTTTGATCGAGCGCAGTGCCGACGCCATCGTTTCCGTTTGTGAAGTCGACCATCACCCGTGGTGGTGCAACACCCTGCCCGCAGACGGTTGTATGAAAGATTTCCTCAGGCCCGGCATTCCGGCCAACCGCCAGGAGTTGCCCAGGTACTACCGTCTCAATGGTGCCATTTACCTGGCACGCTGGGATTTTATCCGCAGGTGTGATAACTGGTACGGTCCGGGGACATATGCTTACATCATGCCCCGGGAGAGGTCGGTGGATATTGATGGGGAGATTGATTTGTTGTTGGCGCAACTTATGGTTCAGAGTTGAGGGGGGACTATCAGTTGTGGAAGGTACATCTCATTTAACAAGGATCTTGCGAACCAGAATCAGGTTTGATTCAGGTATTATAACTGTGATAATTTGTATATTAATATTGTTACCTTATTTGGGGTCAATTATATATGAAAGATATTTTAGTCTACCAGCAACTGTAACAAAATTGGAAGAAGATAAAGAAAAGTTTTTTGTTACATTAAGTTTTAACTCTAAGTATTCAGAAATCAGCTATATCAGGGACGAAATTAGCTTGAATTTATTTAATAGATTACACGTAGGAGAAAAATATTACGGACTAATATACGAGCACCCGGATGGGAGCATAACAAGCGGAACCTCTTTAAGGAGCATAGCATTTACTTCTCTCGTTATTCCCCTATATTTTGTAACTCATATATCCGAACTAATAATTGTATTTTTTCTGTTTTCCTTGTTGCTAGCTGCTAAACACAAACGTTTGTTTTTTCAATATAAAGTTATAATTCATTTATTTCTCGTTTTGCTTGTTTTTGAAAATATAAAAGATCCATGGATTTTGGAATATGGGATTGATTCACTGGAGAGTGTTTTAACAGGATGGGTAATCTATGCCTCCATACTTGAAATTGCTGATTCTCTCGTAAGTGTATTCAATAGAAGAGTTTAAAAAGGTATTACAAAAAATAGTAGGACCTTCCGGGTGAACATCCTGCCCCGTTTCACCTTGGGTCACCTTGCCCGGCCGGTTGGGTTGTTGTAAACTTAGTATATCAATGTATTTCATAAATCCTGCCGGTCGGGAGGTGAGTAAATGAGCATTCAAGCCGGAAAAGAAGCGGTGCGGGAGACCAGCGCAGCTTACGCGGTTGACCGGGAATCCGAAGAGACGCCGGGCCGTATGACTTTCG
>Ga0247720_100555_pt1 | contig 12672 bp, 16 predicted proteins | sample MSEWel2015_12_15_FD_189078 | JGI IMG/M metagenome (GOLD analysis project Ga0247720, IMG submission 189078) | Subsurface sediment microbial communities from gas well in West Virginia, United States - MSEEL Well Study Marcellus 3H_2015_12_15 | ecosystem: Environmental > Terrestrial > Deep...
GCGATCCTCTCACCGGGCTCATCGTGGCCGGCGCTCTCATTAAACCGGAAAAGAAACTTTCAGCCATTGACGTCCCCTTCCTTCTCAACCGCTTCCACGAGAAGTCCTTTGCCCGGGGCGCCAGCAGGGAACAGATTAAAAGCTGCTCCGAGATGGGCCTCTCCCTGGAAGAATTTATGAAAATCGGCCTGGAGTCCATGCAGGCCATTGCCAAAGAGATGGGGTTGTAAAAGGTGCCGGCCGGCAGGTTCTTTCTGCCGGCTTTTATTTCCCATGCGTCCGGCCTCGTGACGCGGGATAGGGTGTCAGGCTAACGGGCTTGCCGCCGGGACGGTTCTCGGAGGCCCGGCGGGACACCAAAACGGGATAGCCCCTGCGGAGGCTGGCTGTGGCCGCCAAAGGGGCGAAAGCCAAAACACAGCCTGCGCTCGGAGAAACTTCTGTGGCTGTTCTTCCGGACGGTGGGTACGAATCCCCCCGCCTCCACCATTCAAATCCAGTTATCTGCTTTAAAAAATTGCTACATAATTATTGATAGTGACAGGAATTTCTTAAAATGTGTTGAATGTCTTAATCGAGGTGTGTTTTGCCTACAATTGCCTGGGAGGTGAAGCCAATGCAAGCAGGGTATCCTCTAAAGGAACTATCTGTTGAAATAACCAATAGCTGCCTTCTATACTGCAGGCATTGCTCATCCGAAGCGTCAGCAACTAGTAAAGAACACATACCTGCCAGGCAACTTTATAAATTGATAGATGAAGGAATTCCGCTGGGTGTTGAAAGATTGACCGTTTCGGGCGGGGAGCCTTTCCTATATGATGAGTTATTTCAGGTGCTGAGATATGCCAGTTCAAAGGGAATAAAGGTGACTGTTTACAGCTGCGGGGTTATAAAGGATGGGAGGAATTTAAGTCCATTAAGCGAAAAAATAGTAAGGCAATTAAAAGCTTCAGGCACTGGTAAAGTAATTTTTAGCATTCACGGCGAATCTGCCGGCACACATGAATACATTACCCGTGTCGCAGGTAGTTTTGCTTTGACGTTGGAATCTATAAAACGAGTATTATCTGTTGGCCTATCTGTTGAGCTTCATTTTGTTCCAATGAGCGTAAATGTTCACGAGATCCCTGGTGTGTTGGCTCTGGCCAGTTCTCTTGGAATAAGCCAGGTGAGCCTGTTAAGATTGGTGTTACAGGGCAGATGCAAAGATAATGCAGAGGATTTGATGCTTACAGGAAAACAGGCGATTGGAATTGTACAGCAGGTAAAGCAATTAAGAAACTGGTTTAGAAACGTAAATATAAGGCTCGGTGCGCCTTTTAACTGTGTAACTGATGGAGAAATAACGCCATGTACCGCCTCACAAAATAAACTTCTTATTTCAGCTTCGGGAGAGGTTTTCCCTTGTGAAGCATTCAAATTTTTAAAAGGATCACGTAAAAAGATTTACGATTATTCTTTAGAAGATTTATGGTATAATGATGATCTGCTGCGTTATCTACGTGGTTTACGTTTGAAAGATATAACTATATGTTCCGAATGTATACTACGGGAAAAGTGCCGGGGCGGGTGTCCTGGCGAGAGAATGCTGTTTAACCAGGATGTAGCAACTGGACCCGAGCCTTGGTGCAGGCTAAATATTTAAATAAGGGAGTGGTAAGCCACTCTTTTTTTATAATGGGGGACAGGTATGGGTGATAATAATAAAAAATGGGCAATAGCTAATAAAGTTCTAATAGTTTTTTTGATACTTTTGGTTTTTGTTTTAATAGCTTTAATCTTGGCGAAGGGTTTTGTTTATTTTGAAACAAGACATCCCTCATATTTTTCATTGGCGTTATGTTCTATAGCTTTTCTGTGGCTTAATGAAATTTTAATACTTTTAAAGCTTGAGCAAATTTCACTCAGAGATAGAATGATAGATCCGATCTTGGTGAGAAGATTGAGTAATATTATAGTTATTATAGCTATTACAATACTGATAATAATCATTTTGTTGATTGTTAAGGTCTTCTTTGTATCATACTAATGCTTAAGGTGAATTTTTAATATTAAAAGCTCCTCTTTCATTTTATATTGCCGGGGGGGGGTGAAATGATGGAGCCAGGAATAATTACAGATGAAAATGAAATAAAAAAATTTATCGAATGTGATGATAAAGAAGATATTTGGGGTGAGTGTTTTGAGGGTTGGAAGCTTAATCTAAGGCTTGGTAGCGAGGTATACCTTAGTAGTGAAGACCTGCCAAAGAAACTTAAGAAAGGTGATTTAATCTCTATCCGTTCCGGAGAATTTGCATTGCTCATCACAGAGGAAAAAATTAAATTGCCATTGGATGTAATGGGATTTATTAGCATGAGATTTAGCTTTAAAAGAAAAGGTTTAATAAATGTTTCCGGCTTCCATGTCGACCCCGGCTATGAAGGTAAACTGATATTTTCAGTCTATAATGCAGGGCCCAACGATATCGTTGTGCGGCGTTGTGACTCATTATTTATGATTTTCTTTGAAAGACTTGACGAGTATATTGATGAAAAGTTTAAACAAAGACGTGGTTATGAGAATATACCAGCAGATATGGTTTCTGATATTAAGGGAAGAAGTGTTACTTTGTCTAATAATGCTGCTAAAATTGAAAAACTGGAGTTTTATTTTAAAGTCTTGCTTGGTGTGGTTATAGCACTAGCTTCTTTGGTGGTAGCTAAGTGATGACCTCAGAAGGCGTGTTGCAAACTGGAAATGTTCAAACAAATGGAATGTTCTGGTATATCTATCGTTCGCAAAGTAGCGGCAATATTTACCCGCTGGAAATTGGTAATTTACTCTGCCGGGCTCAAGACCTTGTTTATGAGCCTGAAATAGTTTGGGCAGCTTGTGCCAAGGGGTGCAGTAATTTTGGATCTGCTGGAGGTTGTCCGCCCAGATCACCGAAACTAGAAAAAATAGCCTCTCCGGATGATCCGGTTTGGTTAATTTATTGTCGTTTTTGGTCGAAGTTTAAACATGAAAATGTGCTAAAATCTCGTAACCCAGCTGTTCACTGGAAATTTCAAGATGCGATATTGTCTCGGTTTCTCGCCAATATTGGCTATAAGCTGGCCCCGCTTTTAAAGGGCAGTTTTTTAAGTACAGGGTACTGTATGGGCTGTGGTGGGAAGAAGTGCAATTTTAAACTGGGTCTTGATTCCTGCAGGAACCCACATAGGCGTACTTTTTCTATGGAAGCTACTGGAATAAATGTTGTGGAAACTATAAAAAAACTATTTGGAATAAAACTTTATTGGTATTCCAAGGGTAATACAGATATACCATATATGCTTAAATGCATAGCAGTTTTTCCTGGAAAGGAAAGCCGGGAGGACTTAAGTCTTTCTTTATTAATCAATATAGTTAATGAGTTCCCTAATTGTTGTTGGCGTTATAATACAGATAAATATTGGGAATATTTGCGGGAAAATGATCTAGTGAAGTAGGTATTCTAATAAGCAGGTGGGCTTTACCGGCACCTGCACCCGTTTTACCGGTAATGGCTGCCCGTTGCCCTTTCAACCCAACTGGCCGGGCAGGTGAGAGACTGCTTTAATACACCCCTCACTCGCACCCGCAGCCGGCTGCCGGTGCTCAAACTGGCCTGCCTTTTCCATGACATCGGCAAACTGGAAACCCGGGCAGTGGGTGCTGGCGGGCGGCTTACCTTCTACGGCCACCACACCGCCGGCGCTCCCCTGACGGCCGCCATTGGGCAGCGCCTGCGCCTGTCGGGGCGGAAGGTAGATTTGCTGGGTACCCTGGCAACCATATGGACCATGGTGATATTTTCTCAAACCGCTTACAGGGTGACAATATCACAGTCCGACGACAGAAATTGGCATTTCCCGCTTGACAAATGGCGACGTAACGTTATAATGGTACTGAGGAAAGAAAAAGGTTGCAGCCCGGCCAGTTGCGGTAGGGCTTTCTTTATCGGTTGAGGAGGTGGTCATGGTGGGAAAAGTGGTTACGGTGAACAGGAAGGCCCGCCATGACTATCACATCCTGGAGACCTACGAGGCCGGCATTGCCCTGACCGGCACGGAGGTCAAATCCCTGCGGGCGGGGCGGGCCAACCTGCAGGATAGCTTCGCCCGTGTTGAAAACGCCGAACTTTTTCTGTATAATATGCACATCAGCCCCTATGACCAGGGTAACCGCTTCAACCACGAGCCCAAGCGGACGCGCAAGCTCCTGATGCATAAAAAGGAGATCCTGCGCCTGCTGGGCAAGAGCCGGGAAAAAGGTCTGGCCCTGATCCCGCTGAAGGTATACTTCAACGACCGGGGCAAGGCCAAAGTGGAACTGGCCCTGGCCCGCGGCAAGAAGGTATACGATAAGCGGGAGGACATGGCCGCCCGGGATGCCAAACGGGAAATGGAGCGGGCCCTGCGGGGGAAAATGTGACATCTGGATAATATGGGGGCGAAAGGTTTCGACGGGGGAAGCGGTGGCAGGAGAAGCGAGCCGGGGTTCCACCAGCCCGTTAAACGGTGGGAAAACAATAACTGCCAACGAAGAATACGCTCTGGCTGCTTAATTTAGCGGCCACATCCTGCCCGGGTCCGGCCCGTGACGCGGGACAGGGTGTCGACTTAACGGGCTTGCTGCCGGGACGGTTCTCGGAGGCCCGGCGGGACATCTAAAACGAGATAGCCCCTGCGGAGGCTGGCTGTGGCCGCCAGGGGGGCGAAAATTAAAACACAGCCTGCGCTCGGAGAAACTCCTGTGGCTGTTCTTCCGGACGGTGGGTTCGAATCCCCCCGCCTCCACCAGGAAACAATAACAGACACCCGGAAGGTTGCTTCATTATTTCGGTGTCTGTTTTTTTTATATCAATGTTGCGGGGGTTTTAAATGCCGGTCCAGCAAATTGAAAAAATAGCTGGAGGGAAAAAAATTGAAAGTAATGTATGATCCCCATACGGATTCCCTGACCATTGTTTTCAGTAACAGGCCAGTAGCTGAAAGCGATGAGGATAAGCCTGGGATAATTATTGATTATGATGAAGATGGAAACCCGGTTGGAATTGAAATCCTTGATGCATCCAAGCGTATAACCGAGCCTGCTGGCATCGAGTTTCATCTGCTTCAAGCAAAGTAGATAGCCCCTTCAGGAGGCTGGCTGTGGCTGCCTGAGGGGCGAAAGCCAAAACACAGCCTGCGCTCGGAGAAACTCCTGTGGCTGTTCTTGGCCAATAGCGTTGAAAAATTAAGGTGTCCCGGTCACCGGGGCTTTTCTTTTTGACGGCAGGAAAATATACCTCCCCTGGGGAAACTGAAAACAAAAACGGGGGAGATAGGATGAGTGATGAGCATGTCACCCTGTCCGGGGAGTTAAAAGAGTGGCTTTTAAATGATCCTTTCCCCAGGATGCTGGGGGTGGAAATACTGGAGCTCAAGCCCGGTTATTCCCGGGTCAGGTTGAAGGTTACGGAACAGATGACCAACATCCACGGCATTACCCACGGGGGAGTTGTTTTCACTGTGGCCGATGTGGCCTTTGGCACCGCCAGCAATTCCCGGGGTGTGCCCGCCGTGGGTATAAATATGAACATCAGCTACCTGAAGAAGAGCGTTCCCGGGGATGAGCTGGTGGCTACGGCCAGGGAGGAAAATTTAACCCGCCATACGGGGCTGTACCGGATTACCGTGGAAAACCAGCGGGGGGAACTGGTGGCTGTGGCTTCGGGCCTGGTCTACCGGCAGAACCGGCAAAAGGAAACCTGAACCCCGGTCCGCAGGATCTGTTCTTCTTTGTATTTGGACCTGTTATTGGCCGGACTAAGAAACGGGAGCAGTACAGCCGGGATAAACAGGGAAGCCCTGGGCCACTCACCCGGGGCTTTTACTTACTACTTATTCTTCCTCTCCGGGGTCGGGTTGTTTGGCGGCGTCTTATACGGGTTCTTCTCTCACCAGCCTGCTGCCCGTTCGAAGCGGTGGGGCTTAATTTGCTGGCTTTTCGGATGTGGGCTAAATCGTAACTTGCCGCATCCCTGCTCCTGGAATTACCAAATCTCGTAATTTTTCCGCGGAGCAGCCGGGCTTGTTAAACAGTTTACAGACGATTGAGGGACATTAAGTTAAGCTTTGATCATAAAGAACAATCTCCAGGAGGGAATGGTATGCCCCAAAAAATTTTATGCTGCGGCATTCTGGAAAAGGAATTGGAGTACGTCCTGCAAGGAAAAGAAGTTGAAATTCATTACCTGGAACCGGGGCTCCACGTGGACTTCGACAAATTGGGAGAAGCCCTTGTGCAGGCCCTGGACGACATGAACGAAGACAGTGTCGCCGTTGTATTTGGCCTCCAGTGCCACCCGGAAATGGAGCGGATGGTGATCAGGAGGGGCGGGCGGGTCATCCGGGCCAAAAACTGCATTGAGATGCTGCTGGGAGAACGGCTGGCCGAGCTGGATGCCGGGGGCCGCAACTTTTACCTGACCGCCGGCTGGCTGGAGAACTGGCGCAAGATATTCATAGAAGGTTTGAAATGGGACGAGATTGACGCCCGGCAGAATTTCGGTTATTATGACCGTATCCTGCTGCTGGACACCGGGATCATCCCTTTTGACGACGAGAAAATCCTGGAGTTCTTTGATTATACCCAGGTGCCCGTTGAAATACTGCCCATAGATTTGGAACATTTTCGCAGGGAAGTGGAAAAGCTTTTGGAAGAGGGGAAATCATGAAAAAGATACGCTGCATGAAGGAGCTGGAAATATTTTCAGCCCTGGACTTTGCCGAGCGGGAAAGAATCGGCGCGCTGGCCCGCAAGAGGGTTTATCGTAAGAACGAGTTTATCTTCAGGGAAGGGGAGCCCGCCGACACGATCTACCTCATAAAATACGGCCGGGTGAAACTGTTTAAAGTGTCCGGGGAGGGTAAGGAGATCATCCTGGACATCCTCAAAGAGGACGACATGTTCGGAGAAAACACCTTCTTCGAGGATACCGTGCATACCATGAGCGCCCAGGCAATGGAGGACACCTTCGTGTGCTCCTGCAGCAGGGAGGATTTTGCCGTTTTGCTTAAAAACCCTCAGATTTCCTTGAAGATCATTCAACTGCTTGGAAAAAAGTTGAACGATTTTACCGACCAGGTGGCCAACATGGCCTTCAGGGACGTAAGGGGAAGGATTGCCGCTGCGCTCCTGAGCCTGGCGGATGAGTACGGAGTTCCCTCTCCGGAAGGTATTACCATCGACATCGAGCTGACCCACCAGGATATAGGCAACCTGGTCAACGCCTCCCGGGTGATGGTTACAAAGATTTTAGGGCTCTTGAAGCAGGAAGGGATCATTGCCGCCAGGGGGCAGCGCATCTGCCTGCTGGACCGGGAAAAGCTGGCTGAAGCCATGGAAGCCTGTTGAGAAAGTGTGACATTATAATGAATGATAAACAATCTGGTAAAACTCCAGCTGCCGGTGATGAAACATTCGCCCTGAAGATCATTCGAAATTTAGCCGGGCAAATCCAGTTTATGGCCCTTCTGCTGTATGAGATCAAAGCCGGAACACCCCTGGGCAGGGTTCTGGTCGTGTTTTTAAATCTCTACCTGCATTCGGAATACGCTGCGGGTAACAAAAGGGGAAATTTAAAGAATATTCCGATTAAAGTTCTTGCCGAAGCCGCAGGGGTTACTCCGGAAGAACTCTGGGAATTCCTTGATCAACTGGAAGCGGCCTTTAAATTTGAGTCCTGCAGGGACGGAATGAAGTGACGTAACATAAAATTTTAGATTTTCTTGTAAACCAGTTAACAGATTCAGTAAGCCGGTGGACTTTATATTTTCTACAAAAGAAAAAATCAGTAAAAGAAGGAGGAATTCAGCCATGTCCGTACGTGAATCCATCAAAGCGCAGATTATCGGGGCGTTGAAAGGGGCGACTTTTCCCATCCACACCCCTGAGGAGTTGCTGGCGGCGTTTCCCCGGGGAGCCGAAACCACATGCCAGGCTGGCGACTTAAAGATGACCGCCGGCGAGGCCGGCAAACTGTTGAAAGCAGGTGATTTTCCCTTCAAGTCCGCTGAAGAAGTGGCTGAAACCATTGTTAACCGGGCCGGGCTTTAACTATCCTGCCGGGAAGTCCCCCCATAAGGGAGGGGATGAAAGGCGGTCCTCTTTTCAAAATTTTTATGGTGGGGAAGCCACCCGCGACTGGTGCGGCCGGACACTGATTTCCAGGGCCGTCCCGATTTGCGGGTGGCTCTTTTGTTGAGTTGGCTCTGGAGGTGGGCCTGGAGCTGGCGGCGGAAAGGGGCCAGCCGATGGTCAATTCCATTAGCGCGGAAGCGGAGCGATACAACAGCGTTCTGCCCCTGGTGCTTAAAAACCCCCTCCGTGGCATACGCCGGTGGCCCCGGCGCCGGTGTCCACACCCTGGGAAGCGCCCATTTCCTGGGCTTTTTTGATCATTTCCGCCTGGCGCCGACAGTTGGGGGTGATGTCCTCAATTTTCCGGGCCGCATTGTACCATACTTTATTGTATGCTATAATGTATGCAGCAATGTCTGACATTTGGGGTGATAACTATGGAGCATGTTCGCACGACGATTCGCATGCCCACCAGTCTTCTGAAATCCATTGAGGAGGTGCGCAACCCTGAAGAATTTCCGACTTTGAGCGACTTCGTGCGGAGTGCGGTAGAACGGTATGTCAAGGAGCTAAAACGGAAGAAGCTTGCGGAAGAGTGTCGCCGGTTGGCGGAAGAAGAAGATCTCGCGGCCTGGGCGGAAGCAGACTTTTCGGAACATATAGAAAGAATGGCCCGGGCCGAAAGGGGTGAGCTTTGATGCCTGCCGAAATTCCCCGTCCAGGAGATATTTATAGAGTTAGTCTGGAAGGAACGGGCCATATTCTGCGGGGGCCTCACTATGCAGTGGTGGTATCCGATGAACCATTTAACTATCTTTCTACCGTTGTAATCGTTCCCCTTTCTACAGGAGCCAGGCCCGCCTCTTTTCGACCGGAATTAACCTTTCACGGCAAAGTTACCCGCGCACTCCCTGACCAGATACGCGCTGTTGACAAGCGTCGTTTAAAAGACTTTCAAGGCAATGTAGCCAGTACTTCTTTTTTTATGGCCCTGCAGGCCTCCCTTCAGGATCTTCTGGCATTAAATTAAACGTGCAGGATGGTCAGGAGAGAGCTTATGCTCGTTTAACAGGCGCTGGGGCGTGCCGGGGGTCATATATAGCTGCATGCGGGCCGTGCGCAGCATTGTGCTTTTAAGGGTTGATGGAGAAGGGATATGCGGAGGCCGGGCGTAATTTCTGGATGCCCAGGGCCTTTTCCAGAGCGGTCCGGTTACGCCGGGAATGGATAAAAGCCTGCGGGAATAAGGCCAGCCATAAAAAAGTATGCCGGTTCCGTGTCCGGGGTGAAATTTTCGCCGTGAAGCGGTGCCAGCCTGGCTGTGGGCGGGGGCATGACCCGGAATATCAATGCCGGCATTTGCGCAGTTGGATTTGTTGTGTTTCTGCATTTTTGCCAGAGATAACAGGGGGGAATGAATGAGTGAAATATCTGGTAAGCGCATGCCTGGCCGGGCATTCCTGCTCCTACGATGGATTGCCCCGGACCTGTGCGGTGGTGGAAAAGCTGGTCAGGGAAGGCCGGGCAATACCGGTATGCCCGGAGTGCCTGGGCGGGTTGCCCGTACCGCGTCCGGCCTCGGAAATACAGGGCGGTACGGGAGTGGACGTGCTGGAGGGACGGGCGCGGGTGGTCAACTGCCACGGTGAGGACGTTACCGCAGCTTTTATCCGGGGGGCGCAGGCGGTGCTGGAAATTGCCAGAAGCCACGGGCTGCAGGCCGCCATTCTGAAAGCCCGCAGCCCATCCTGCGGGTACGGCCGGATTTACGACGGCTCCTTTAGCAGGCGGGTTAGGGCAGGTCATGGCGTGGCGGCGGCGCTGCTGGCGCAGTCAGGGTTCCAAATTTTTACGGAGGAGGACGTGGAAAAAGGCGGCCTGTGCATGGAGCAGGCTGTTCGGGAGAAAAATGAAAAGGTATAACCTGCTTGGCCTGGAGGATGATCATGTCCGGGATACAATCCGGTGAACAGCTGGTGCTGGAAGTGGAAGACCTCAACCACGAAGGCGAGGGGGTGGGCCGCTGGCAGGGACGGGTGGTGTTCGTACCCCTGGCCGTGCCCGGCGACCGGGTGCGGGTAACGGTGGTGGAGGTTAAGAAAAATTACCTGCGGGCAAGGCTGGAGGAAGTGATAGATCCTGGCCCTTCGCGCTGCCGCCCGGAATGCCCTTCTTTCGGCAGCTGCGGCGGCTGCCATATTCAGCACCTGCCTTATGAGTGCCAGCTTCAGTACAAAACCGGGCGGGTGCGGAACAGCCTGGAACGCATCGGCAGGCTGGGCGGGATAAGGGTTCTACCCGCCCTGGGTATGAACCACCCCTGGCACTACCGGAACAAGGTGCGGTTCCATGTAATGCTCCGGGAAGGAAGGCCGGCCCTGGGCCTTTATGCTCCCGACTCCCACACGCCCGGGTACTGGGTGGGTGATGGGACCCGGTGCCGTATTCTGGACCGGGAGCTGAACGAACTGGCGCTGATCATTGATCATCTGCTGGGCCAGTACCGGGACGAGCTTCTACAAGGTCCGGCTCCTCTGATTTCTCACGTTACCCTGCGCAGGGCCGTGGCCACGGGAGAAACCATGGTGGTGCTGGCCGCCGGCGGCGGACGCCCGCGTCTCGGGAAGCTGGCTGCGGAGCTGGCCGGCACCGGCCGGGTGACCACGATAATCCGGCAGGAAGCTGCCCGGCCGGGCCGGGAGGGGAGGGCAGACGGGGTGGAGGTCCTGTACGGCCGGGGATATATAACCGATTACCTGGGCGGGCTGGCTTTTCGCCTTTCTGCCGATTCTTTCTACCAGGTCAACCCGGTGCAGACACGGGTCCTGTACGAAAAGGTGGGGGAATATGCCGGCCTTACAGGGCGGGAGCGGGTGGTGGACGCCTACTGCGGCGTGGGCACCATTGCTCTTTTCCTGGCCCGGCAGGCCCGGGAGGTGCTGGGTATGGAGCTGTCTTCCCGGGCCGTGGCCGATGCCCGGCAGAATGCCCGGCTCAACGGCCTGGGCAACGCATCCTTTCTCCAGGGAGCGGTGGAAAAACTCCTTCCCCGCCTTTTCCGCCGGGACGGCGGACCCGATGTGCTGGTGCTGGATCCGCCCCGGCGGGGCTGTCACCGCTCTGTCCTGGAAACCCTGGCCCGCTACCCGGTGCCGCGGGTGGTTTACGTGTCCTGCGACCCGGGAACCCTGGCCCGGGACCTGGGCCTGCTGGCCGGGCACGGCTACCGGGTGGTGGAAGTGCAGCCGGTGGACATGTTCCCCCAGACCTGCCACGTGGAGTGCGTCAGCCTCCTGGAGCGGCCGGCATCCTCCGGGTAGTTATTATGAAAGGGCTTTTATTTCCGGCTGGCTGCCGGGTTTTTCCTCACCGGGGAAGCAGGCGGGGAAGCGGCGAATTCTAAACTGTTCCTGTTTTTCCCGGTGGGTGCCGGCCCGCGTACTCTTTTCCTTATGGCAGGAGTTTATCAGGAGGGGCTCTGGAGATGATATCCATAGCTAAACATGTATTTACTAGAGTAGCTGTATTTTTGCTTGTTGCCCTGATGATGCTGGCGGCCGGCTGTTCCGGTGCCGTCCCGGATACGGGCGGTGAGGTTGCAAAGCCGCCGGCCCGCAGCCAGGAGCCTTCCCCTGCCGGGCAGGGCCGGGGAGGGGAAACTGCCGGCCTTTTGCCTGCCACCGTAAGCCGGGTGGTGGACGGGGATACTGTGGTGGTGCGTCTCGAGAACGGCAGGAGCGAAACGGTGCGCCTGATCGGCGTGAACACTCCCGAGTCAACTAAAGAGGTGGAACCGTACGGTAAGGAGGCGTCGGCCTACACCAGGGGCCGCCTGGAGGGGAAGCGCGTCTGGCTGGAAAAGGATGTGCAGGAAAGGGACCACTACGGGCGCCTTCTGGCCTATGTCTGGCTTGACCCTCCCGGCGGGAGCGGGCCGGGGGAAAGCGAAGCCCGCAGCCGCATGTTCAACGCCGAGTTGCTGCTCAAGGGCTACGCCCAGGTAATGACCGTCCCGCCCAATGTGAAATATGCGGAACTGTTTGCCCGCCTGCAGCGGGAAGCCCGGGAAGAGGAGCGGGGCCTGTGGGGCCTGGAGGTGCAGGACAAAGAGCCCTATTACCTGGGCAACGCCCGCAGCAGGAAATTCCACCGCCCGGACTGCGAGTACGGGCGCCAGATTGCTCCGGACAACCGGGTGAAATTTGCCACCCGGGACGAGGCCCTGGATGCGGGATACGAGCCCTGCAACAGCTGCAAGCCCTGATTGATGGGAGGGAAGACATGATGACGGCAGGAGTCAAGGCCTGCCGGGTCGAAGGTATTAATTACAAAAATATTTGAAAAAGGGGGATTTGGGGTGAAAATTCTGGCCATTAACGGCAGCCACCGCAAAGGCAAGAATACTGCCATCATGCTGCAGGCCGTCCTGGACGAAGCCGCCAGGGCCGGCGCGGAAACGGAGCTGGTGGAGCTGGTTGATTATAACATCAAGCCCTGCCTGGCCTGCAACCGCTGCCTGGGCAAAACGGAATGCTCCATCAA
>Ga0247720_100556_pt1 | contig 12666 bp, 12 predicted proteins | sample MSEWel2015_12_15_FD_189078 | JGI IMG/M metagenome (GOLD analysis project Ga0247720, IMG submission 189078) | Subsurface sediment microbial communities from gas well in West Virginia, United States - MSEEL Well Study Marcellus 3H_2015_12_15 | ecosystem: Environmental > Terrestrial > Deep...
CCGGTTGGCGGAACAGAACAGCGCTCTGGAGGGAATCATTCCCCTCAGCGGGCTTGGCCGTTTCCGGAAGTCCGTCCTGGGGTTTGCAGAGGGCGCGGCGTGTCGCGTGAAGTTGTCGTTTTATATAGACAGTGAGCGGCGTCGTGTTGTTTCCGGCGAGATTGAGGCCCCGGTGGAGCTGGAGTGTCAGCGCTGCATGGGCGCCATGGGCACGACGCTGTCGTCCAGGTTCGCTCTGGGGCTGGTGACAAGCGACGAGCAGGCACAAAATCTTCCAAAAGAGCTTGAGCCCTTTCTGACCGAGGATTTCAGCGCAGATCTCTGGTCCATGGTCGAGGATGAGTTGTTGCTGGTGCTGCCACCGTTCCCGCTTCACGATCGGAAGGACTGCCCGGCCCGGGAAGATCTGGAAGCTTACGAGCCTGAAGGCTCTGCGGCAGAGCCGGCCAGAAAGTCTGGCGAGAATCCGTTCAGTGTGCTGGCGGATCTCAAGAAAACAAAGCATTAACCGGGCGCGGGTATCCTTCGGGAAATCGGCGCACATCAATCGAACACACGTTACTTTTCAGGTAATAGAAAGTTTACGTTAACAGGTCAGGAGCATAATCATGGCTGTACAGCAAAACCGAAAGACCCGTTCCAAGCGTGGCATGCGCCGTTCACACGACGCTCTGAGCACCGCAGCTCTGAGCACCGACAGCACCACTGGTGAGGTTCATCGTCGTCACCACGTCTCTCCGGACGGATTTTACCGCGGCAAGCAGGTAATCGAAGCGCGCGACGAGTAAGTCCGTAGCCGATATGCCGCGTCCCGAATCGGATGGCAGAACGGTGAATCCGGTCACCATCGCGATTGACGCCATGAGTGGCGACCGCGGCGCCGCTGTCGTGGTGGCCGCGTCGCTTCAGGCGGTGCGTGAAAACGAAGCCTTGAGCATCGTTCTGGTGGGCATCCGGAGCGAGCTTGAGGCTTTGTTGCGTGAAGGGCACGCCCGAATCCACATTGTCGAAGCGGCCGATGTCGTGCGGATGAACGAGCGCCCCTCTCATGCCCTGCGGCACAAGAAAAATTCGTCCATGGCCATTGCGCTGAGCCTCGTCCGTGACGGCGAAGCCCAGGGTTGTGTCAGCGCCGGAAACACCGGTGCGCTGATGGCTTTCGGGCGCAGTATTATCCGCATGTATCCGGGCATTGAGCGTCCTGCCATTGCCAAGTTGATTCCTTCGCTGCGAGGGCGTTGTCACGTCCTGGATCTGGGCGCCAATGTCGACTCAACCGCTGAAAACCTCTATCAATACGCCCTGATGGGTTCTCTGATGGCCTCGGCCATCTGCAGTCAGGCAGAGCCCCGGGTCGCCTTGCTGAACGTTGGCGAGGAGGAGATCAAGGGGAACGAGCAGGTCCGGCTGGCCTCTCACATGCTGGCCCAGTGCGATACCATTAACTACATCGGCTATGTGGAAGGCAGCGATCTGTTCCGGGATGTGGCGGATGTGGTTGTCTGTGACGGCTTCGTGGGAAATATTGCCCTGAAAACCGGTGAGGGTGTTGCCGGTCTGCTGATCGAGCTGATGGAGCAGGCGTTCACCCGAAACCTCTATGGCAGGCTGGTTGGCATGCTCGCACGGCCGATTATCGGTCGGCTCCTGCAATTGATGGATCCCTCCCGTCACAATGGTGCCAGTCTACTCGGGCTGCAGGGTGTGGTGATCAAGAGTCACGGCAACGCCAACGAACGGGCCATGCTTTCGGCCATTCGGCAGGCGGTCAGGGAGGTCGAGCTGGAAGTACCCCGCCGCATCAACGAACGTCTTGACGATCTCATGCTCTGAGTGCCTGAGACTAAAGTCTGTCCCGCTCCGATCTCGCATTCGCGGATAATTGGCCTAACTTGTACTATTGGCTAATCTCACGTAACCCCTCAATGACGATAAGATCCCGCTTATGAAATCAGCCTTTATTTTTCCCGGACAAGGGTCGCAATCGGTGGGCATGCTATCAGCTGCCGCGGAAGCCTGGCCCATTATCAACCGAACCTTCGCCGAAGCCTCCAATGTGCTTGGTTATGACCTCTGGGACCTCTGCCAGAAGGGACCGGCCGAGGAGCTGAATAAAACCATGGTTACCCAGCCTGCGCTGCTGACGGCCAGTGTTGCCCTGTGGCGGCAGTGGTTTGTGGCGGGCGGTGTCTCTCCGGACTTCCTTGCCGGCCACAGTCTGGGCGAGTACAGCGCACTGGTTGCTGCCGAGAGTCTCGATTTTGTCGAAGCGGTAAAGCTCGTCCGCCTGCGCGGTGAGCTCATGCAGGATGCGGTGCCGGCAGGAGAAGGAAAAATGGCTGCCATCCTGGGGCTGGAGGACGACGATGTCGTTGCGGCCTGTGAAGGTGCTGCGCAGGGCGATGTGGTTTCTGCCGTTAACTTCAATGCGCCCGGCCAGGTCGTCATTGCCGGCTCGGCAGCTGCGGTTGAACGCGCCATTGAAGCCTGCAAGGAGAAAGGCGCCCGAAAGGCCATGCCATTGCCTGTGAGTGTGCCTTCGCACTGTGCCCTGATGAAGGGCGCTGCGGAGGAGTTGGCGAAAGCGCTGGAAGATGTGCGTTTTAACGATGCTGTCATCCCGGTTATACAAAATGTTAACGCCGCCGCCGAGACGGAATCGGCTACACTGAAGGCCAACCTTCTCAAACAGTTGTATTCACCGGTGCTCTGGACGGATTCGGTCCGCACCCTGGTTGGTAATGGTGTGGAAGTTGCGGTTGAGTGTGGTACTGGTAAGGTGCTGGCCGGGCTTGCCAAGCGTATCGACCGGGCTCTGGCGGTTCACAGCATCGAAGACCCGGATTCGCTGGCGAAGGCGCTGGACGCCTTCGGTCAGTCCTGAAACGAAAGGGAGTTATTCATGTCTCTGGAAGGTAAAACCGCACTGGTAACCGGTGCGACCCGAGGTATTGGTCAGGCGATTGCCCGTGCGCTGGCCGCGCAGGGCGCTGAAGTCGTTGGAACGGCCACCAGTGAGGCCGGTGCCGAGTCCATCACCAATGACCTCCAGTCGGCCGGTTACAAGGGCTATGGCATGGTCATGAACGTTGCAGATCCGGCCAGCATTGAGGCAGGTCTGAAGGAGTTGACGGAAAAATCCGGCGCACCTCTGATTCTGGTCAACAATGCCGGTATTACCCGTGATAACCTGCTGATGCGATTGAAGGACGAAGACTGGGCGTCGGTTCTGGAAACCAACCTGTCGAGTGTTTACCGCACCAGTAAGGCGGTGCTTCGCGGCATGGCGAAGGCTAAGTGGGGGCGGATCATCAATATCAGCTCGGTGGTTGCCGGTATGGGCAATCCCGGGCAGGGCAATTACTGCGCCGCCAAGGCCGGAGTTGAAGGCTTTACCCGAAGCCTTGCCAAAGAAATGTCGAACCGGGGCATCACGTCAAACTGCGTGGCTCCGGGATTTATTGACACGGATATGACAAAAAAACTGGACGACAAGCAGCGCGAGGCTATGCTGGAAAACATACCCGCGGGTCGTCTGGGTGAGCCGGATGAAGTGGCAGCCGTGGTTGCCTTTCTGGCGTCCGATGCCGCCGGCTACGTGACGGGCGAGACCATTAACGTAAATGGCGGAATGTACATGGGATAGGGCTCCTTCAGGAGCCTGTGCGCAACTCCTTGTCGCACAACATGTTTATCAGAATCCCTGCTTGTTTGCAGGTAGGGTTTACACTAAACTGGCAGCACTTGAGTTGCTTGGTTGACACACAAAGTGAGGACATTATGAGTACAGTTGAAGAGCGCGTGAAGAAGATCGTTTGTGAACAGTTGGGCGTTAAAGAGTCCGAAGTTCAGAATTCGTCTTCTTTTGTAGAGGATCTTGGCGCTGACTCACTGGACACCGTTGAGCTGGTTATGGCCCTGGAAGAGGAATTTGAAACCGAGATTCCGGACGAGGAAGCCGAGAAGCTGGCAAGTGTTCAGGACGCGATCGACTACATCGTCGCGCACACCTGATACTCTGCATTTAAGTAAGCCAGGCAAAAAGCCGTCCTTGTGAAACACCGAGGCACGGCTTTTTTATTGCCTGAAAAAACGGTTTCAAGCTGCGTTCAGATTCATGCGGACAAGATCAGGTGCAAGGGGATATGACTAAACGGCGAGTTGTCATTACGGGTATGGGCATGCTGTCTCCGGTCGGTAATAGCGTGCAGTCCTCCTGGGAAGCTATTCAGGCCGGACGGAGCGGGATCGGTATGATCGACCGCTTTGACGCGTCGGCCTACAACACAAGGATTGGAGGGGCCATCCGGGATCTGGATATGTCGCCCTATCTGTCCCCCAAGGACGCCAGAAAGCTTGATGCGTTTATTCATTATGGTCTGATTGCCGCCCAGCAGGCGGTGGATGACAGTGGCCTCGAGTCCTTTGACAGGCTTGACCGGGAGCGCGTCGGTATTGCAATTGGCTCGGGCATCGGTGGTCTCGAGTACATCGAGAAAAGCGTGCTTACTATGGACAAGTCCGGGCCTCGAAAGGTTTCGCCGTTTTTCGTGCCCGCCTCTGTCATCAACATGATCTCCGGCAATGCCGCAATCCGTTTCGGCTATCGCGGCCCGAACATTGCGATCGTGACCGCCTGCACCACCGGCACCCATAACATTGGCTATGCGGCCCGCACCATTGCCTATGGCGACGCCGAGGTAATGCTGGCTGGCGGATCGGAAATGGCGACTACCCGCACCGGTATGGCTGCTTTCTCCGCCGCCAGGGCCCTGTCTACCCGCAATGATGAACCGGAAAAGGCCAGCAGACCCTGGGATAAAGATCGGGACGGTTTTGTTCTCAGCGATGGTGCGGGTGTGGTGGTTCTTGAGGAGCTCGAACACGCGAAACAGCGCGGAGCCACGATATACGGCGAAGTGGTTGGCTTTGGTATGAGTGATGATGCCCACCACATTACCGCGCCGCCGGAAAATGGCGAGGGCGCGGCCCGCTCCATGGCCAATGCGATCCGGGACGCCGGCCTGAATCCGGACGAAATCGATTATATCAACGCCCATGGCACCTCGACCCAGGTGGGCGATGTGGCAGAAGTGGCAGCGGTCCGGCGCATCTTCGAACGCCATGCCGACAAGCTGGCCATGAGCAGTACCAAGTCCATGACCGGGCACCTTCTCGGGGCTGCCGGAGCTGTCGAGGCAATTTTTTCGGTGCTGGCGATCCGTGACGGTGTGCTGCCCCCGACCATCAATCTGGACAACCCCGATGATGGCTGTGATCTGGACTTTGTCGCCCACAACAGCCGGAACGCGGACGTACGGGTGGCCTTGTCCAATTCGTTCGGATTCGGCGGTACCAATGGAACCCTGATCTTCCGCCGTTACGAAGGCTGATGGTGGCCGGGTTTCGACTGTTCTGGGCGGAGGCTGGCGGCCTCCCGGCCGATGATCGCGGGCTGGCATATGGTGACGGCCTGTTCGAAACCATTCGTATGGCCGGTGACAAGGGTGTTCTGCTTTCCCGTCACCTGGAGCGTATGGTCCGGGATGCCAGGCGGCTTGGCATCAGCGTTTCCCGGCGGGAGCTTGCGAGCGTCTGCGCTGAGGCCGGCCAGCATTACCGTGAACGGTTTGCGGATGACGGCTGGGTCCTGAAGCTCACGCTGACTCGCGGGGGAGGAGGCCGTGGCTACCGACCGGATCCCGGCATGGTGCCGAATCTCCTGGTATCCGCGTCTTCTCTGCCGCCTGCCATCGACAGCGCCGGCGTTACAGTCGATTTCTCGAGGGTGCCGCTGACGGTTAATCCCTTGCTTGCCGGTATCAAATCCCTTAACAGGTTGGAGCAGGTGATAGCCGCCGGCGATCTTGGGCCATCACTCTTTGAGGTAATCATGTCCGATCCGGATGGCAATCTGGTCGAGGGCACGCGGACCAACCTTCTGCTGCGGGAGAATGATCGCTGGTTGACGCCGCCGGCTTCGCAACTTGCGGTCGCGGGAGTGTTGCGGCAATGGCTGCTGGAGCGACTCAGGCATAAAGGCGAAACCGTGCTGGAACGCCTGTTAACAGTGGAGGATGTACTGGGCCGGGACTGTCAGGGCCTGTTTCTGCTGAACAGTGTGCTCGGTGTTGTTCCGGTTCGCACTATTGCCGGCCATGATTTGCCTGTCGACAACGGCTTTGCGACAATCTTCAACCCTCTCGAATTACTGGAATAAATCGCTTGCTCAAGAAGTTATTACTTGCGTGTGTTTGTGCTGCGGTCCTGGCCTCAGCCGGAACCGGTCTGTGGGTCTGGCATGGCCTGCAGGGGCTGGAGAGGCCTGTGGCTCTGGAGGAACCGGTGCTGTTCAGTGTTCCCCAGGGGGCAACATTCACCGAGGTTGCTCGTAAGCTGGAGTCCCAGGGACTGGTCGGACAAAGCTTTTGGCTCAGGCTCCATGCCCGCCTGAATCCGGAGCAGACCCGCATAAAGGCGGGTGACTATGAGTTTCTCGATGGCATGAGCCCGAAAGCCATGGTTGGCCTCATGGTCTCCGGAGATATCAAGCACTGGTACGTGCAGTTTATCGAGGGCTGGACCTTCCAGGATATGCGCCAGGCGCTGGCACGCTCCGAGCGTTTGCAGCATGTAACCAGGCAGTGGACCAGTGCAGAGATCATGTCGGCTGTCGGGGCTGAGGGGGAACATCCGGAAGGCCGGTTTTTCCCCGATACCTACGCGTTCACAAGCAGCGAGACCGATCTGGATATTCTGAAACGTGCTTTCAGCAAGATGGAGACCGTCCTTACCGAAGAGTGGGCGGCCCGGGAGGAGGGCCTGCCTTATGATACTCCTTACGAAGCGCTGATAATGGCGTCTATCGTGGAACGGGAGACAGGAGCGCCCGGTGAGCGCGACCAGGTAGCCGGCGTGTTTGTCCGTCGCCTGCAAAAGGGCATGAGGCTGCAGACGGACCCAACGGTCATCTACGGTATGGGCGACAGCTATAAGGGCAGGATCGGTCGCAAAGATCTGCGTACCCACACGCCCTATAACACCTACCGGATTGATGGCCTCCCACCCACGCCGATTGCTTTGCCGGGACGCGGCTCGATTCATGCCGCTTTGCACCCGGATGACGGGGAAGCGTTGTATTTTGTTGCCCGGGGCGATGGCTCCCACAAGTTCTCCCGTACTCTTGCCGAGCACCAGAAGGCGGTGAGGGAGTATCAGCTCAATCGCCGTGAAGACTACCGGTCCTCTCCAGCGCCGGAAAACCCCTCCTCAGGCGATGAGGTTGCAAAATGATCCGTCGGGGACAGTTCATAACGTTTGAAGGCACCGAGGGGGTTGGCAAGTCGACCCAGCTTGCCAATGCCGCGAAAACCCTTGAAGCGCTGGGTGTGGAATTTATTGTGACCCGGGAACCCGGTGGTACGCCCATGGCGGAAGCCATCCGGGAGCTGTTACTGGCTCCCAGGGATGAAGCGGTTAACGATACCACCGAACTTCTGCTGATGTTCGCGGCGAGAGCCCAGCACCTCAACAACCGCATCCTGCCGGCTCTGAATGAAGGCAAATGGGTGCTGTGTGACCGTTTTACGGACGCCACCTTTGCCTACCAGGGCGGAGGTCGGGGGGTGCCGACGGAGCGGATCGCACTTCTGGAAACTCTGGTTCAGGGTGAGATCCGGCCTGATCACATTATTCTTCTTGATGCCCCCGTTGAAACCGGAATGGTCAGGGCCCGGAAACGGGGTGAACTGGACCGGTTTGAACGGGAGGATCTGGAATTCTTTCAAAGAATCCGGGATGCCTACCTGGCGAGAGCTGTGGCGTTGCCGTCACGTTACCATGTGGTCAACGCGGCCCTTCCACTGGAGGAAGTATCGGAAAGCATTTCCGGGTTGTTGAAAGGGCTTTTCAGAATGGCCGGTTCCGCCTGATATTCGTGGAGGATTTTCGGCTACTTTCCGCGGCATTCGTGCACTTTTTGTAATGATCTGCTTTAATTGAGGTACATTCGCAATTAAAAGCCGGCAGTTTTAATGCTTGATTCCAAACTTCTGAAACTTCCAATCGCCGCTCATCAGCACAGGCACGAGCATCACCAGATCGTGGTCGGGGTGAGGGGAGAAGCCGAGTTGAGCGTCGATGGGACCGGCTCCCACCTGGATACCTGGAAGGCCTGTTTTGTGCCGACAGAAGCGAGGCATGATTATTGTGGTGATGACAAGAATCATGTTCTGGTCATTAATCTTGACCCCATGGCACCGGCGATCAATACGCCGGCCCATGCCGATTACGAACGGATGATGCGGGTGTTTGAAAAGCCGCGCACGCTGCAGATGGACAGCCGCCTGCAGGGGCTGGTTCAGTTTGCGGCAGGGGAGTTTGATCGGGCCCCCGACAACATCACGCTGCAGCAGCACCTGGCTGCGAGTATTCTTTACTCCATGGCAGACCGGATTGCTGACGGTAAGGCCCGGGCCTCAAACCGTTACAGCATCAGCCCGGAGGCCGTCAGGCGCTATATTCTCAGCAACCTTCACCGTAAAATCACCGTTGAAGATATGGCCGGCGAGGCCTGTCTGAGCGTCAGCCGATTCCACGAAGTGTTCCGCGAGGTTACCGGAACGACCCCCCATCAGTTTCTCTTGAAAACCCGTCTCGATCAGGCTGCTGAATTACTGGCGTCTTCCGCGCTTTCGGTATCCGAAATCAGCTATCGAACCGGTTTCTCGTCCCAAAGCGCATTGACCAACGCATTGCGCAAATATAAGGGCACTACACCTTCCAGGCTGCAGTTACGGGCGGCAGTGGCCTGAAATGGTCCGTGATCCGGGCAGTACCGTAGGATTCTGTAAAAGAATCGTAGGATTTCGTAAGCCTGGGATCCGTAGTAATACTAACTTATAGCGGCTGGAGGCCCGTCTAGCGCAAGTGCTCAAGGCCACTGTCGCAATCGTTGATTGGTCAACTATATTCAATGGATGCCTGCACAGTGCAGTGCCTTGCTCCAGTCAGGATGGAATTCGGGTAAACAAGAAGAACGGCATAGCATGCTGGCGTCAGGCCGGCTCTGTGCTTCGCGAGCGGATCGAATCCGACTCATTAAACCGGAGGAGCCTTATGGCTATTGGTGTTTGGATCAGTCTGTTTCTTTATTTTGCGCTCATGATTGCCATCGGCATCTTTGCAATGCGCAGATCTACCTCGTCGTCCGAGGATTATATGCTGGGCGGGCGAGCTCTCAGTCCAAAAGTGGCAGCGCTCTCTGCTGGCGCGTCGGACATGAGCGGATGGTTGCTTCTCGGTCTCCCGGGGGCGCTTTATGTGTCTGGTCTGGCTTCAGCCTGGATTGGTATTGGCCTGTTCGTTGGTGCCTTTTTCAACTGGGTGCTTGTTGCTCCCAGGCTCCGGGAACAAACGGTGCATTACGGCAACGCCATTACCATTCCGTCGTTCCTGGCAAATCGCTTCCCGACCCAGTCACTGTCACTGAGAACCGTATCGGCGATTGTTATTGTTATCTTCTTCGCAGTCTACACGGCGTCCGGCCTGGTTGCTGGCGGTAAGCTGTTTGAAAGTGCCTTTGCCGGCATCTTCAACTTCGGCGGCCTGAGCGACTACGCAGTCGGTATTGTCATCACGCTCGGGGTCGTGCTGGCCTACACGGTTGTGGGTGGCTTCCTGGCGGTGAGCATGACTGACTTCGTGCAGGGCTGCATCATGATGCTGGCGCTGGTGATCATGCCGGCGGTTGTTCTGTTCGGTGAAGGTGGCGGTGGCTTTGCCCAGGCATCCCAGACCCTCAACGAGATAGACCCGACATTGCTGTCCTGGACTGAGGGGCTTACCTTCATCGGTTGGCTGTCTGCCGTGACCTGGGGGCTTGGCTATTTCGGCCAGCCGCACATCATCGTTCGCTTCATGGCCATCCGTACCCTGAAAGATGTTCCGATTGCCCGTAACATCGGCATGAGCTGGATGGGGATCTCGCTGATTGGTGCCATCTCACTGGGCGTTTTCGGCCGCGCTTATGCAGTTCGCAACGGTCTGAATATTGAAGACCCGGAAACCATCTTCATCATTCTCTCCGAACTGCTGTTCCATCCGCTGATCACCGGGTTCCTCTATGCGGCGCTTCTGGCTGCCGTAATGAGCACCATCTCCAGTCAGCTTCTGGTATCGTCGTCTTCACTGACCGAGGACTTCTATCGCCTGTTCCTGCGTAAGGAAGCAACGGACAAGGAGTGCGTGGGTGTTGGCCGGATCTGTGTTGTGCTGGTGGGTCTGGTTGCTGCCGTTATCGCATCCGATCCGAACTCTCAGGTTCTGGCTCTGGTCAGTAATGCCTGGGCAGGCTTTGGCGCGGCGTTCGGTCCTCTGATTATCCTGTCGCTGATGTGGCCCCGCACGAACGGCGCTGGCGCCATTGCCGGCATGGTTGTCGGTGCGGCCACGGTCATCATCTGGATTTCTCTGGGATGGAATGGTGAGTTCATGGGTGGCCCTGGCGTGTATGAGATCATTCCTGGCTTCATCCTGTCCTGGGTTGCCATCATGGTGGTGAGCCTGGCAACTGCCGATGCAGGTGAATATCAACACATCACCCGTTAAAGCCAGGGGCGCATAGCGCCAGAAGGAGAAACAGGGCCCCCAGGCGGAGTCCTGTGACTGCAGACAAACCCTCGCTTTGGCGGGGGTTTGTTGCATCGGTCTGGTCAAAACCTGCACGGAGCGGGTTACGGCTTATACCTAAGTCTAGGTGAACTGGTAGAACCTCACTTAAGCCACTACTTTAGTAAGGTCACCTCTCGGTTACGTATGATAATAATGATGAAAGGATAAAGGGTTATGAATAGGAACCGATTTATGAGATCCGCTTTAGGCATTCTGGCCGCCGCCGTTTTTTCCGTGTCGTCCGTGGTACAGGCGGAGGGGAATTATGTGATGGGCACCGCGACAACCGGGGGCACCTATTACCCGGTGGGCGTTGCCATTTCAACTCTGATCAAGGTCAAGCTGGAGCCCAAGACCAATATTTCTGTTTCCGCCATCAGCTCCGCCGGTTCCGGGGAGAATCTGAAACTGCTGGACGAGGATCAGATTCAGTTCGGTATTCTTCAGGGGCTTTATGGAGCTTATGCCTGGAATGGCACGGGCCCGGTTCCCAAGGCCTACAAGAACCTGCGTTCGGTCTCCATGTTGTGGCAGAACGTTGAACACTTCGTGGTGTCCAAAGAGTTTGCGGAAACCGGCACCATCGCCGACATGACCAATCTTTATGGTGAGAGCTTCTCCATCGGCGCCCGGAATTCCGGTACCGAGGGGTCCGGCCGGTTTATCCTGGGGCAGCTGGGGATCGATCTGGACAAGATTGATCTGGCCTACCTGGGCTATGGTCCCAGTGCAGACGCGCTCCAGAACGGCAACATCGAAGGTATGAACATTCCGGCCGGCGTTCCGGCGTCCGCCGTAACCCGCGCCTATGCCAATATGGGCGACGAGATTACCACGCTGGATTTCACCGCTGACCAGCTGGCTCAGGTGAACAGTGACTTCGAACTTTGGACGCCATACACCATCCCGGCCGGCACTTATCCCAACCAGGAAAAGGCAATTGAAACCATTGCCCAGCCCAATATCCTGGCCGTGCGGGCGGACGTGTCTGAAGACGATGTTTACCAGATCACGAAAACCATCTATGCCAATCTGCCGTTTCTGAACAATATCCACCCTGCCACCAAGGCCATGGCACTGGAAAAAGCCATTGCCGGATTGCCCATGCCACTGCATCCGGGTGCGGTCCGGTTCTATCAGGAGCAGGGGCTGACCATTCCTGACCGCCTGATTGCCAAGTAACCATGGCTGAAAGGGAAACCGGCGAACCTCAGTTGGAGGTTCGCGACGAAAGTGTCAGCGAAGCTGCTGAACGCCTGAATCACCGGCTGATAGGGCCGGTGATTTTCTGGCTTGCCATCGGTACATCGTTGATTCACCTCTACTTCAATACCCTGTCCACACTCTCGACGCTGTGGACATCGGCATTGCATTTTGGCCTGTTTGGTCTGATCTGCACCCTGACCACCCCCATGCTGAAAACCCGCTCACAAGCCGGCCAACGTATGGTGTTTGGTATGGACGTGATGCTGGGTCTGGCCGCATTGGCCTGTGCCTTCTACCTGATCCTCTTCGAGGATGATCTTTACCAGCGTGGCGTCAATTTCAATACTGCGGACTGGATTGTCTCTATCACCGCCGTGGTCCTGATTCTCGAGTTTGCCCGACGGACCGTGGGGTGGTTCATCCCGCTCCTGTGCATGGTTGCCCTTTCTTACGTTGCCTGGTGGGGGCAGTACGTTGATGGCATTTTCAACTTTCCAGGGCTGTCGTGGGAAACCGTGCTGTTCCGGTCGTACATCGGGGGACAGGGAATGCTGGGCTCGATTGCCACGATCTCCTGGACCTACGTGTTCATGTTCATTCTGTTCGGCGCCTTCCTGGTCAAATCCGGTGCCGGCGATTTCATTATTGAACTGGCCCGCTGCGCTGCCGGTCGCTTTATTGGTGGCCCCGGCTTTGTCGCTGTTTTCTCGTCCGGTTTGATGGGGTCGGTATCCGGCTCCAGTGTGGCCAATACGGTGTCGACCGGTGTCATTACCATCCCGTTGATGC
>Ga0247720_100557_pt1 | contig 12638 bp, 11 predicted proteins | sample MSEWel2015_12_15_FD_189078 | JGI IMG/M metagenome (GOLD analysis project Ga0247720, IMG submission 189078) | Subsurface sediment microbial communities from gas well in West Virginia, United States - MSEEL Well Study Marcellus 3H_2015_12_15 | ecosystem: Environmental > Terrestrial > Deep...
TGTTTCTACGGTTACTTTCAGTCCCCTTTTCGTCGGGTCAGTGGGTGCAACGAGGTGGATTCTGAGATTTGCAAAATATATTCAATCTTTCAGTCCCCTTTTCGTCGGGTCAGTGGGTGCAACAAGTGTTCATCAACAGCGACGGCGGGGACGTGTTTGCCTTTCAGTCCCCTTTTCGTCGGGTCAGTGGGTGCAACCTTGTTCCGGGGCTGCGAACCTTGGCCAGGAAACCTTTCAGTCCCCTTTTCGTCGGGTCAGTGGGTGCAACAGGGTAATCTGCAAATCGTCAGCTTTCCCACTGGCACTTTCAGTCCCCTTTTCGTCGGGTCAGTGGGTGCAACGGGGTACGCCCGAACTGCCTGTAGTGGCTGCCTAGGCTTTCAGTCCCCTTTTCGTCGGGTCAGTGGGTGCAACTTGCGGGTTCGAGTTCCACTGCCAACTCCATATGAGCATCTTTCAGTCCCCTTTTCGTCGGGTCAGTGGGTGCAACCACATTGTTTGATGCTTTTACCTGGCTCTTGTTCGATACTTTCAGTCCCCTTTTCGTCGGGTCAGTGGGTGCAACAACGGCAGGGTGATGCTCCACATAAAAAACGGCGGAACTTTCAGTCCCCTTTTCGTCGGGTCAGTGGGTGCAACGCTGGCCCACCAGGTAATGGTGGGCGCAACCGCAGAAACTTTCAGTCCCCTTTTCGTCGGGTCAGTGGGTGCAACAGCGGCTGGAGCGAACCGTAGACGATCATGAGAAGCTTTCAGTCCCCTTTTCGTCGGGTCAGTGGGTGCAACCCGGCATCTTCGGCCCCGGGATGATACCCAGGGCCTCTTTCAGTCCCCTTTTCGTCGGGTCAGTGGGTGCAACGGCTTCACTGGGAGTGGCGTCTCCGGACGGGTGGTTGTCTTTCAGTCCCCTTTTCGTCGGGTCAGTGGGTGCAACCACCGGCGTTTCCTCGTACTGCACCGGGTAGCCATCTCCTTTCAGTCCCCTTTTCGTCGGGTCAGTGGGTGCAACGGTATCCAGGCTTTTTTAAGACTGTCTAAAGCTTCCCTTTCAGTCCCCTTTTCGTCGGGTCAGTGGGTGCAACCGATGATGAGGCGCTGGAAAAGTTAAAGGAGTTTGCTTTCAGTCCCCTTTTCGTCGGGTCAGTGGGTGCAACACTGGCCGGGGAAGGTGGAAAACCGCAACCATGAACCTTTCAGTCCCCTTTTCGTCGGGTCAGTGGGTGCAACGAGGGCTTCACCAGCCCGCATCAGAACGTTACCTTGCCTTTCAGTCCCCTTTTCGTCGGGTCAGTGGGTGCAACAGATGTGCAGGTTGTGGTTGTACCCGGCATGTGGTCTTTCAGTCCCCTTTTCGTCGGGTCAGTGGGTGCAACGAAGGCGTATCCGGCACGGTGCCGCTGGCCGAACGCCCTTTCAGTCCCCTTTTCGTCGGGTCAGTGGGTGCAACGCCTGCTGGAACTGAAAAAAAAGCTGGAAGAGGCACCTTTCAGTCCCCTTTTCGTCGGGTCAGTGGGTGCAACAAGCCCACGAGACGGTCCGGCGGGTGCTGAACAGGCCTTTCAGTCCCCTTTTCGTCGGGTCAGTGGGTGCAACCAAAGAGAGTTCTCCTGTACTGGCTGTTTCCAATTACTTTCAGTCCCCTTTTCGTCGGGTCAGTGGGTGCAACGGTTGTAGTAACTCCCATTGCCGTCGCCCACCGCCCTTTCAGTCCCCTTTTCGTCGGGTCAGTGGGTGCAACTAAAGGGGTGCCGTGGTTTTCCATGAACCGCAGGCTTTCAGTCCCCTTTTCGTCGGGTCAGTGGGTGCAACGGCAGAACAGGCCATGCAATATTTTAGCAAAAACCACTTTCAGTCCCCTTTTCGTCGGGTCAGTGGGTGCAACTGGCCCCATTTCCTGGAGCCATAACGGCATGGCCAACTTTCAGTCCCCTTTTCGTCGGGTCAGTGGGTGCAACAGACAGACGGGCAACCGGTCACATGTGACCATCATCTTTCAGTCCCCTTTTCGTCGGGTCAGTGGGTGCAACTGTTGGACTGGATTATTTCAAATACCGGCTGCTGCCTTTCAGTCCCCTTTTCGTCGGGTCAGTGGGTGCAACAGCGGGAAATACCTGAGCTGGCATGGCGGATAGAATACACTTTCAGTCCCCTTTTCGTCGGGTCAGTGGGTGCAACAGTACGGTGTGGACCCAGCCGGAGTAAAATTGGACTACCCTTTCAGTCCCCTTTTCGTCGGGTCAGTGGGTGCAACATTAAGGGAAATATGGCAAAGATTTATCACACTGTTAACTTTCAGTCCCCTTTTCGTCGGGTCAGTGGGTGCAACCGCGGGCAGCAGGCTTTGGAAAGGGCTAAAGAGCTGCTTTCAGTCCCCTTTTCGTCGGGTCAGTGGGTGCAACTATGGCAGCGGGTGGGTGTTATACTGGGTGCCTTACCGACTTTCAGTCCCCTTTTCGTCGGGTCAGTGGGTGCAACAGCGGAGCTGCGGCATAGCAGAGTCCTGCCCTGCACTTTCAGTCCCCTTTTCGTCGGGTCAGTGGGTGCAACCCTGGAACGCCCGGATAATGTCTCCCCGGAAGTCGTACCTTTCAGTCCCCTTTTCGTCGGGTCAGTGGGTGCAACCGACCGCGATGGCCAGAAAAAATCCAGCTGTTGTGCGGGCTGGCGGCTTTCTGATGCGGCTCAGGAAAGCATTTTTTTCGAAAATGGGTTTTCTGCACGAAAACCGGGGGTATTTGCGAAAAGACCATAAGGCCGGTTATCCTTCAGATATTCATTTCACCGCCGGGGAAAAAATACCTTCCCCGGCGGATACATTTATTACCGGCAAAAAGGAAAATACGGGCATGAGGTGGGGCAGTTTTCCGGCACTCCCGGATCAATTTCCTCCGCCACCAGCCGGGCTTTTTCATCCCGTATTTCGCAGAACCGCTGGCGCAACTCGTCGCTGATGATGTGCAGGTCTTTCCTTACAAGCAGCCTGTCGTCTTTGAACTCGGCGTAAACGAGGCAGCCCAGGTTGACCGGAAATTCATATAAAGACTCCATGACCAGGGCGTAACCGGTGGTATTCAACCGGTGAAAAGGCTGCGGGCGCCCGAACTTTAAATCCACGATGACCGGTTCGGGATAAGTAACGGCATCAGTGCTTAAGTTCGGGCTTAAACCCAAAAAGGAACCGTCCAGCTTCTGCTCTACCACCACCGGAATGGCCAGGCTGACGAGTGAATCTTCCCCGATGTAAGGCTGTTTGACCAGTATTTCCTGGATTCTGGCGATGAGGCGGGATTTTTCAAAATCCGTGAGAACTTTAACATTACGGAGCAGGCGGGCATAGTTTTCCGGGTCTTCCCCCGGATCAGCTTCCCCCGGCCAGCACTCCGGCGGGTACGGCGGCAATTCGTTAAGACGGGCAACAATTTTCTGATAATTTGCTACTCCTTCTTCGTAAATAATTCTTTTAGCGGCTACAATAAGGTGGACGAGGGCTCCGTGAAGAACGGCACCTTTTTGCATGGCTAAACTGGGCCTGGTCTTAATTCCTTTCACCCTGCGCAAATACAGGTCGCGGCCCGTCGGGCAATATGCACCGGCCACCTCGTAGATGGCCAGCAAGATATCGTAAATGGGTGACAGAGGGGGGAAAGGCCAGTTCCAGCCCCGCAGCTCATCGGCCACGCCCATTTCCCTCGCCTTTGGCAAAAGGCCCCGGTAGAGGTGCTTCTTTTCTTCATCTGTAAAAAAATACATTATCCCACATCCCCACAGAAATTTTTGTACTCACAATCCACGCACCTGCCCCGGCGACGCGGGGCTTCCGGGAAAATCTGCCTTTCGATCAGGCTGCGGATTTTTTTCAATTTATCCTTCACATGAACGCGCATCCCCGGGGTCACTTCTATATAGCGGGCCGTTTTGCGGGGGAGGTAATAGATAAAGCCGCCGCGCACGGGTTTGCCGTAATGTTCCTCAAGCAAAAGGACGTAGGCGGCCAGCTGGTATTTATGGTTGACGGACAAAGGACGGTTGGTATCCTTGAACTCCACGGGAAAACAGCCGGTGGGAGTTACCAGGTGCATGTCCAAAAGACCCGTGAGGCCAAGCCGGTCGGAAACCAGAGGGGTGCGGAAAATACGCTGGCCTTCCTCCAGTTTAAAAGCCTTGAGACTCCGCCGCCCTTCCAAACGCACGGCCTCCAGGTGAGCCAGGGCACCCTCCTGCATTTTGGCGGTTACTTTCTTTTCCACCGGTAAAACGTATGTAAAATAGATGATACGCGGGCAATAGAAAAATTGTTTCAAGTCGGTAACTGTTAAATAAAACACCACCATCACCTGATGATATACCCGGCGGGCTTATCCGCCGGCATGAGAGGCTCTCCTTCCGGAACGCAGATTTCCAGCAGCAATCGCAGATCTTTATCGCACACCGGAACGATGACTATTTTCCCTTCTTTCTTACCGATCGTCCTTTTAAGCCGCCGGTAGAGCTCTTCCCGCCGGTTGTGGTTGAGTTCACCGAAAAAGGCGGAATACTGGATGTGGGTCAGGCCGTAATCCTTGCAGGTCTGGAACACTTTGTTGCGGAGGCGGTCTTCCGTGATATCGTAAATGACAAAAGTTTTCATCCTTACCACCCCGCCAGAAAGGGCCTGTATTTCCCTTCCCCCCGCAGGTAGGAGGCCAGGCGGCGGGACTGCATCTGGATTATTGTGCGCACCTTGTGCTTTTTCCCGTCGTAGTTTTCTTCACCGTCGAGCCTTTCCAACACGCGCCGGGCAATTTCCCGGCGGCTCCCCTGGGAGAGCTTTTCGTCCTCCATGGCAATGGTTCCGCCCCTGGTGAAAAAGGAAACGATCGCCCGGTCCACCACGGCGGGCCGGAACTCCTCGGTCAGGTCCAGGACCAAACTCGGCTTTCCCGGGCGGTCGGTATGCAGGAAACCGGCAAAGGGCTCCAGCCCGGCCAGCATCACCGCCCCCCAGATCTGGCCGTAAAGGATGCCGTAGCCGTAGTTTAAAGCAGCGTTTACGGGGTCGGCTGCTCCCCGGTGCTCCCGCCCGGTAAACTCCACATGGCCCCGCAAGAGCATTGCCACCGCCCCCCAGTACTGCAGGGCAGCTCTCCCTTCCACGGAAAAGAGCCGGGGCCGGACCTCATCGATATTCTCTCCCTCGATCTCCTCCAGTTCCAGTACGGCGTTTTCCAGTTGGCGGCAAACGGCCTGCAGGTCCTCGTAAAGAACGGTGTCGGTATTTCGCCGGTATTTGGCGAAATATTTGATCAGGTTGGCCTGGTTCTTCAGCTTTCCTTCCACAAAGCATTTGGACAGGTACAGGCCGCGCCCGTCCCGGTAGGCCAAAATCTGCTCCCGGCGCGTGATTACCGTACCCGTTAAACTGGGCGCGGTCAACCGGGCGTACGGCTTCCCCGTAGAAGTCAAAAAATTGATCTGCACGCCGCACTCCACGCACTCCCGGATAACATCGGCGGAAATGGATACCCCCGAGGAAGCAATGGTGATCTGGGTGATGTCCCGGAAGGGAACTTCCTCGACCACCTGGCCTTTTTCTTTAACCACCAGCCGCTCGCTTTTCTTCCCCAGGGAAACGCCGTATTCGGTTATGAACAGTTCGGGCATGTATTTATCACCTACCCGGTATAAATTAAAATCCGGAAGAAATAAACCAGGGGTCCGCTTTCTAACTTAAACCGGGGGAGGCCAACCCTTCCGTAGCTCCATTAGCTGTTTCCAAAAATTTCAGCATGATGATCTTCCCTTCCGGGGGACCGCTTCTCACCTTTAGGTGAAGCCGCTCGTTGGGATCGTACTCCGCACCCAGAATTGCCGCCACGCAAGCAAAAAATGTTTCCCCGTCCTCGCAGCGGGAACTGATTACGGAAGCCAGAGGAGCGCGCAGGTAGCCCAGGCAGGTCCCCCAGGGGGAAAGGACCGCCACTGCACTGGGGTCAACTTTGTTCTCCGGCTCCCGAACCAGGACTACGGGCATGCCCGGGGCAAGGAGCGCCGCCTCCCGGAACCGCTCCTCGTACCTTAAGCCCACTACCCGCGTGAAAAATTCCCGGGCTTTAAAAAAGTATTCCTGAACATCATCGGCCACCGGTCCCAGGAGGGCTCCCAGGATGAACAGAAGATGGCTTCCCGGAAAAAAGGAGTGGTGGTACAGCTCGGCGGCGGCGTTAACCAGAAGATCTTCGGGAACAAACTCCCGCAACAGCTCAAAAGCCGCCGCGTGCCAGTGCTTGACTTTCTCCAGTTCCCGGATGGCTCCCCAGACGGCGCCCTTCAGCAAAAAATCAGCCCCCCGCACCACCGCCAGGAAATCTTCTCCTTCTTCTTCAGGCCACTCGTCGGCATACCCGTTCCGCACGGCCGCCTTAAGAAGCTCCAGCACGCAAAAACCTCCCTTCTTTTTTACTATGCCTGAAACTCAAGCTTTTCCAGGTTCCAGCCCCATCTCCGGCGAATAGGGGACGTCTACCACGGGCGGCCATTCCCCGGGCCGCGAGCGTACAAGACCAGCTCTTCTTATTTTCTCCCACCATCCCCAGGAAATGGGGACCAGGAGCTGGGAGGCTTCAAGGGGTCTTTGTTCTCTTAAAGCCCTGTATTCTTCCCAAAGGATCGCCGGCAGAACTTCTACCCCGTCAAAAAGCCGCGCAAAGGCTTCTTCCAGGACATCGTCGCTGTCGAAAGGCCGCAGGGTGTCTAAAAAGACCCGCCTGAACTCACCGGCCACCTGTTCATAACCGGTCTCCCATCGGTTAAGCACCTCACCGGTGTATATTTCGTCCAGCCACGTCTGAACCAGGGATTCGTCTACCGCCTGCCCGTTGGCGTTTTTTTCTAAAACATTAAGGCTTTTTTCCACCAGTTCGCTTGAGTAAACTCCTTCTCCCCGGGCAGGTGCGACAAAAACATTTACCGGGGCAAGAGCCACCCTCCTTTTCCGGTTCACCCGCCCGAACCGCTGCACCAGCGCCTCCAGAGGAGCCGGGTCGGTAAAAAGCACGTCCAAATCTATGTTCAGGCTTACTTCCACCACCTGTGTAGCCACCACAACTACCGGATTTCGCTGCTTTTTGCCTACCGCCACCGCCTCCATAATCCTGCCCTCTTTTTCCAGCCTGTCGCGCCCGTTTAAGCGCCCGTGCAGGAGGATAAGTTTTTCCCCGGGAATTCTTTCCTTTAAATAGCGGTAGGCCTCCTGAGCTCTTTTCACCGTATTACACGTAACCAGGACCGCCCCGCCTTTTCTGTAAACGGAGACAATCTGCTCCAGGGAGCCCTTTTCCAGCAACTCCCCTTCCAGCAGGTTAATCTGGTGGCGGGAAAACGCGCGGAAGAGATCCGGCGAAGCAATAATGCTTTGAGCATCCCCCAGCACTTCTTGAACCCGCAGCCGCACCGGGCGGGGTAGCGTCGCCGACATGATAAAAAAGCGGCTGCCGTAATTTTTCCGAAGATAGCCAATAGTTTCCAGGATCATGGCCAGGCGACCCGGCTCGTATGCGTGAATTTCGTCAAATATAAAGGCAGCTCCGGCGTAATCGGCAAGGATTGCTTCATAACCTTTAAGCCTGTATACTCCTTTGAGCATCTGGTAAGGGCTAAAGATGCTTACCGGGTAGAAGCGCAACCGGGCTAAATTTCTTTCCCGGCGCGCCTTGCCGGCCGCTTCCGCGGGATTTTCCTCTCTCTCCATAAGGCGCCGGTAAAGGGCGAGCAGGCTGCGGCTGTGTAAAAGCCCCACCTGGCCGGTAAAGATTTTTGTCAGCCGGTCGTACATGGCGTTCATGCTGGCCTGGTAGGGAAGAACGTAAAAAAGGCGGGGTAGCCCGTGTCGGGTTTCGGCCTGCCGGGCAGCCCAAAGGAGAGCCGCCTCCGTTTTGCCGCTGCCCGTGGGCGCCACCAAAACAGCGCATTCCGGAGCTTCGGCGGCTTTTTCCTGGTGAAAATAAAGCTTTTCAATCGATAATCCCGCCCCGGTGAGCACTTTTTGCCGGAAGCCGGCAAGGCCCGCTATAACCCCTGTGAAGGCAGAGGCGGCGTGGTCAGCCTGCAGCATCAGTCCACGCAATAAAATCCCTGCTAATGCCCGGGATGGATCTGTACCTTCCCGGAGACCTCGGACAAGGCGGCTGTAGCGGGAAAGCAGCCGGCGTACCGTATCCGGGCCGGATTGTTTCCCAGCAACCGCTTCATTAAAAGAAATGGGCGGGGAATAGCTCACCCCCAGTTTGTCAAACCCCAGTTCTTTGACCCATACGGGGCATATTTCCGCCAGCCACCGGTATAGTTTTTGTAATGTCGCCTCCTCCAGTTCATTTAAGATTTCCGATAGCGGGTCGTCCTCCGGAGACAGGCCTGGGGGGTAAAGGCGCTCCAATTCGTCTGCGTCGCGGTGGTGGGAAAGAATGACGGCTGCTACCTCATCTGCTTCCCCGGCGGCCAGGATCCATTCTAAAAACAAAAGAGAAAAGACCTCGTGGCGGTGGGGCCATTTACCTTTTTGCTTCAGCATATCTTGAAAACCCCTTGCAGCCTTCCCCCAATCGTGGAAAAAAGCGGCCCAGAAGAGCACACTCCAAAGACACGGAAAATCACAGAGCTCGGGAAGCCATGGGCGCAGACTTGCCAAATCCCGCAGCCGGGTCAGAACCTCCCACGTGTGCGCGCAAAGGCTCTGTCCTTCCGTCTCGCCAGGAGCAGGGCTTTTGGCCCAAATATCGGAAAGCCATTCAGGACAACGACAGAGAGCTTCCCTCATAGTCTCCAACCCACCGGTGAAAAATCAATCCCAGGCGGTCCCCGTCTATCTCCGGCGAAGCGGGATCCACCCAAAACAGCGGTGCCGGCTCTTTTTCATAGCGCACAAAATCCCGCGTGTGGACGCGCCGGTGTAAAACGACGTACCGGCAAAAGGCAGGGAACCTGTTCTTCTCGTATTCCAGAAAACGGGGCATCAGCACTACGACACCTCGCGCCGTATAGCGGACAAAGTCATAGGGAACCAGGGTGTGCTCCAGGTAGGCGTTTTCAGCCCGCTCCAAAGTAACGATCTCCACACTTCGATAAAAAAACAGATCCTGGGAACGGCCCAGCACTACGGGATAGCGGGGGCTGCGGAAGGCGGCGGCCCACTGCGGGCGGTTGAGATATAAAACGAGACGGGGGCGGAAGAGAACCTGGCGCATAAAAGGATTGACTTCACCTTCCAGAACTTTGGGTATCTTTGTTCCCGCCAGTCTTCCCGTAGAGGGCCGCAGGACGTGCGTGTGCTCCACCTCGGAAAAGCGCGCCGCGTAGGTGAAGTGAACGGCAAATTCCACTCCCGCCGGATCAAACCACTCGCCAAGGGCGCTGCAGATGTGGCCGTATAGAGTTGCCGGGGGCGGCATCTCGTAAGTCGGCTGTACGCCCTGAATAAAGTGCGGGTAGCGAAACGAGGTGGTGAGACCCTCGGCCACCACTTTGAGCACCTGCATACGACTCCCTCCCGGCAACCGGATCACGCAAGCAGGCTGGGGTTGGACTCTAACTCACCAACCAATTGTTTGAGAACCTTCCGGGGATGGCCAAGGACAATTTTCTCCCGCCAGCTTTTTAAGCCTTCTTCCGCCTCCAGCGAAGCTTCGAAACGATTCCTTTCTTCGTCCCGGTAACCCTTTACCCAACCTATGTAAACCCGGGAAAGGATCTCTTCTTCAAATACAGTTAAACTTTCCCGCAAAGCTTCAATTTTTACTACAGGAAGCTGGGCGGCGTCAACCCCGACAACGTGCCCGAAAATATTGTTTCCTCCCCTGGTCACGGCAGTGATAAGTAAATCAGGGGTAATATCTGTATAATGAAGAGCCTGCTTGGCTCCCCCTTCTAACTGGGCCAGCGCTTCCAAAAGGGCGGAGATGCGCTTGAGGCGCTCTTCTACCGGGAGCCGGTAGGCCTTTTCTTCCGGTAATTCTTCGAGTTTTTTCTCTTGGGCTTCCGCCATGCGGACCTTGTCCAGATTTAAATACCCGGTTTTTTGCCTGTAGGTAAAGGTTCCTGCGGCATGCAAATTCAGGGAGAAAAGACCCTGCAGGGTTGTCCGGTAAAACTGGTGCTCGTGAGGAACCGGATCTCCTTCGTGGCGGGCCATTACCCCGAAATCGTTGACAATCCTTACCGGAGCAAGGGAAACGAGAGTGCTCACCCGGAACGGAGAAACCCGGGTAACCGTCTCTTCTACCGGGGTAAAGCTCTCCAGCGCAGCATCAGCCTCCCGAGCTGCGGCCGCAGAGGCCCGCTTGGAGGGCGCCCGCATGTAGCCGAAAAGATCATCATCCCACCAGCGGATGGGGTTGGCGTCCGTGTAGGCTATCTTTTCTTCCCTGTAGATGGGAGCCTTTTTCCAACCCCAGGGCCCCTTTTCCAAAGTGCTCCTAAGCCAGTAACGGAAGGCCTGCGCGGATACGTAAGGGTAGGCTCCCTCCCGTGTCCAGATACACTTTACTCCCACAGCGTTGTCGGTCATTGTTCCTTCCATTTGGCCCATATTGTTCAGGGCTGAAGCCGGGGCGTCAATCAAAAACAGGCCGGTCACAAAAGCCATCTTAACGTACCTCCTTTTCAGGCAACGACTTCCTCTTCGGGTTCGGGTATTTCTTGAGCATTTTCTTGAATCCAACCCAGTTCGTACAGGCGCTCGATCATCCGGATCAGAATCAGGTCGCGAATAAGGCGCCAGTTAACGTCGGGCAGGCCTTCTCCATACTCGAAGATCTCAATGTAAGGATCGAAGGTTATAAGGGGGGGCTGCTTCTTTTTTATCCGCGCAAAACTCACGCGGATCAAGGTCTCCCGCAAAACATTGTAATTGCGCGCCGTTAAAAAAGTTTGAAAGAACCGGCGGTCGTTTTCGCCATATACGTACTCCGCCAGGGTGTCGCCCAACTCCCTTATCTTTTGAATGCGGCTTGCCTCCATAAGAACCACCTTTCTCAAAAAAAGCTCCACCAGCCCCCAGTTGACCAGATCCGCTTCGGTTTTCAAAGAATAAGTAGCCCGCGGATCCCCTTTATCTCTGACTTTTGCCGGTGTACGCAAAAAATAGCAGCGAATGAAGAAAGCAGCCTTCTCGGGAAGGCGTAAAATGTCTTCGTAAAGAATGTTGTACCTCGGCTCGGGAGTGCTCTCATCCCCCTTTTTCGTTTTCTTTGCCTTAACGATTTCCCAACCCCGCTGGCAAATTTTTCTCCAGGCATCGATATAGCGCGGAGTCTGTACCGTGCGTAAAAAGTCAATAATCTCCAGGGGAAGGTGGTAGATATCTAAAGCCACCCCCTGTCCTGAATTGCTTAAATGATAGGCAGTAACCGACGGAGCCCGAACTGTTTCACCTTCAGCTCCCTGAATGCTTTCCTGAAGGCGCTCTTGTTCGATCTGGAAAAGTTTGTCCAGAAGCAATGTACCCGCTTTGTGCGGCGCTTCCGGTAGCTTACTGCTCCCAATTTGCTGTGCCGTCTGAATCGCCCGGCGGTTTTCCTCTAAGAAAAGCCGGGCAAAACGATAGGTCAGTTCGGGATCGTCGGAGTGTACAGCCAGAAGCCGCCCCTGCACCTTAGCGCAGCCCAGGGGAAACGCCTGGACGGCTAATAGGGCCTCACCGGATACCGGCAGACCTGCCAAACCGTAAGGATGAAAATTAATTACCCCTTCACCGGTGAGTAGGGGAACGTGCTGGCGAAAGGCGTTGAGCACCGCCGGCCGCCGCGTGTAGACACATCTTGCTGCCTCAGGGAGAGCCTGTTCTATGTAACTCCCCCTTACGAAACCACTCTCTTCTTTGTTGTTATCCTTCTGGCGCCAGGCGTTTAAAATCCACTCCGCATAAGCTTTTCTCTTTTCCGGATGCTTCTCAAAGGCAGGGTTTGTAAAACCGGAGTTAGGAAAGGCAACTGTTAGAAAGGATTTTAGCGGATTTACCACATAATTGGTTTGCATATATTGGATAGCCTTATCCAAATCTTCCGGGAGGAGCGTCGAAGGATCTTTTTTCCCGGCAAAAGCGGCCAGGGTGGCTATACCCACATCGATCAGCGGATGGCCGGTATAGGAAAACAAACCTCTTCACTCCTTGTATGATAGTAATTGGAACATGATAATCTTTGAGCTTGCTCTTTGAAAATCAAATAATGATATGGTCATGATGATGATTTCATCGCCGCCGAGCCTGTGGATATGTGGGCAACGCGAAGCGTTGTCCAAGCGAGTGTGGACCCTGTGGACAGGCGAGAATTAGATCAAGGGACCGCCTGTAAACCACCCCTGGCGGGAGCAAGATCTACTCCGCCTGTCCACAAGTCCACACGAGCGGCATATCCACAGGCTCACACGCAGGATTTTGGGGTTCTCCAGGAGAATCTTTGCCGCGAGGCTGGTTTTGGGGAAACGCTACCACTCCCTGCATAACAGTGCTTAGAAAGATTGCGTCCCCACTGCTGACCTATAGTGCTAACCCCCACTCTGCACACCTACCTTTTGGCCCGGTAGCAGCAGCCGGCTTGTGCATCGCCAAAAGCCAGGACAGTGCTAATGCCGCAAGGCTGCAAAATGAGGTCAGAGCTGCTGGGGAA